>Ga0116171_10001622_pt1 | contig 22140 bp, 15 predicted proteins | sample AD_JPNHW2_MetaG_FD_89798 | JGI IMG/M metagenome (GOLD analysis project Ga0116171, IMG submission 89798) | Active sludge microbial communities of municipal wastewater-treating anaerobic digesters from Japan - AD_JPNHW2_MetaG | ecosystem: Engineered > Bioreactor > Anaerobic > Digestate | place...
ACGACCTGGTGATAAAAATCTTTGTTAAGTCCCCTCAGTATACCCCTCCATTTTTCATCATCGTTTACAATCTGGCGGATCATATGAAGCATATTTCCACCCTTATAATACATATCGCCCGATCCGCTCTGATTCACATCATATTTCCCCGTAACAGGCCGGTCGTTTCTGATGTTACGGCGGCTGCCGAGCACATATTCCGATCCGGCCTCCCTGCCATAATAATACTCCACATAAAGGTTTTCTGCATAATTCCCGAAACTCTCGTGTATCCACATGTCGGCAACGTCCTCATCGGTGATGTTGTTGGCGAACCACTCATGGGCTGATTCATGGATGATTATAAAATCAAATTTTTCACCCCATCCCGATGCGCTGAGATCGTTTCCCCGATAACCGTTACGGTATCCGTTTCCGTAGGTCACCGAACTCTGGTGTTCCATCCCAAGATAAGGAACCTCAACAAGCTTATACCCGTCTTCGTAAAACGGATAAGGACCAAACCAGTACTCAAAAGCGGACAGCATCATGCCCGCCTGTTTAAACTGACTCCTTGCCTTTTCAATGTTTTCCCTGAGAACATAATAATCGCATGCCAGATTACCCTTTTCTCCCCTGAAGATCTCTGAGAAATGAGCATAATCGGCTATGTTTATATTTACCCCGTAATTATTGATAGGATTCCCGACAAACCAGTTATAAGTGGTTGTATTATTTTTATTCCTGATGATGCTCCTGAGCTTTCCGTTTGATACATCCATGAGGTTCGATGGCACATTTACGCTTATGAGCATGCTGTCGGGCTCATCGTACATGTGATCCTTGCATGGCCACCAGAGGCTTGCGCCGTCGCCCTGGCAAGATGAGGCGACAAAGGGAAGCCCTTTGCTGTCTGATTTCCAGGTAATGCCTCCTTCCCATGGCGGCCTCTCCGATACCTTTGGTTTTCCTCCATAACTGATAATGACTGAATTGACAGATCCGGGGATCTGCTCCTGTTCAAGCTTAATAAAATACACATTGCCTTCCCTGCTGAATTCAAGCTGCCTCCCGTTCTGCCGGGCTTCCGTAATATTGAGAGGAGGCTGAAGATCGATCTGCATAAGGCTATTCTTACTTTTAACGCGATATGCGACAGTATTGTTTCCGTAAATCGAGCTGTCGGCCGGATTTACAGCAATATCCAGATGATAATATGTCAGATCCCACCAGGCTCTCTCAGGAGTTACGGATCCCCTGAGAGTATCCTGATGCGTAAATTTCCTTTCTTCCGGTGCAAGGTACTGTGCCCGGGCAGGTATCATACAAGATAAAAAGGCGACAAATCCGACGGAAAGACTGATTTTATGCATTGTTCAGATTAAATAATTAAATCACAAAAGTAAAAAGATAAAGTATTAATATTGCTTTATGAGAAAAGAACTTGTTTTACTGCTGTGCATATTTCTGGCTGAACTTGCGTTTACACCGCTGTCGGCACAGCTTTCTTCCAATCTTCCCATTGTGGTAATTACCACCCCCGACGGTACAGAAATTCCCGATGAACCAAAGGTAGATGCTGATATGAAAATCATAAGCAATCCATCAGGCGGGCGAAATAACGATACTGATCCGGGGAACGTGTATTCAGGAAAAATCGCCATTGAGATAAGAGGACAATATTCGGCTATTCTGCCTCAAAAACCATTTCTTCTTGAGACCCGCGATGCATCGGGTAATAATCTTAATGTGCCGATTCTGGGAATGCCTGAGGAAAACGACTGGATCCTCACCGCAAACTACAACGACAAGGCATTCCTAAGGAACTTCCTCTCGTTTGAGATTTTCAGGAAGATGGGACATTATGCACCCCGAACAGTCTATTGTGAGGTAATTGTAAACGGTGAATATCTTGGGATCTACCTTTTGGGGGAAAAGATCAAGCAGGACAAGAACCGTGTGGACATTTCAAAACTGAATCCCGATGAAACCAGCGGAGATGACCTTACAGGAGGTTATGTTTTTTCAAATGATTATTATGACAGCTATAACAGCTGGACCAGCAATTTTTCTCCATTGAATAAGCCGGGGGGTGATGTTCATTTTGTCTATGTTGATCCTAAACCGTCAGAACTGAATCAAATTCAGAAAACATACCTTCAGAACTTTGTAAACTCCTTTGAACAGGTTCTTTACAGCTCCTCATTTGCCGATCCGGTATCAGGATACAGGGCTTACCTTGATGCCGGTTCCTTCATCGATTATTTTATACTTCAGGAATTATCAAGGAACGTGGACGGCTATAAAAAAAGCCGGTATTACTACAAAGACAAAGACAGCAAGGGAGGAACCATAAACTCGGGTCCACCATGGGATTTTGACTGGGCTTACAAAGATGTACTGGAGGGTTGTATACATCTCGACGCGACCGACGGTTCAGGGTGGGCATACAGGGTGAATGAATGCGACGTATTTCCTGTTCCGCCTTCGTGGGAAGTGAGGCTTATTGAAGATGATAATTTCGCGAACAGGATCCACGACAGGTATTTCAAGCTAAGGAATACATACCTGAGTGAAACATATCTTCATCATGTCATTGATTCGGTTGCGTCCCTGCTCGATGAAGCACAGCAGAGGCATTACGAGAAATGGCCCATACTCGGTATCAACGTGGGAACTGCAGAATCAGGTGAACAGCCCCTTACATTTGCCGGTGATATAGAAAAGTTCAAAAGCTGGATTAACAGAAGGCTTATGTGGCTCGATGAGAATATGATCGGGCAGGCCACCGGCAACGAAGAAGAAACTGCCCGGCCGGTATTCCGGATCTTTCCAAATCCGGCCTCAGATTACCTGTATGTTGAATCGGATGATATAATCAGGCAGGTTTCTGTTTACAGTCTTACAGGCATTTTGCTGAACGACCTGAAGGATACCGGGCGGTACACTATTTCTGTCGATGTCTCCGGTATGAAGCCGGGATTATACATCATTAATGTAAATACTGCTTCAGGTAAAATTTTCAGCAGCAAATTCCTGAAAAAATAGTTTTATATTTATATCTGATCATTAACTAAAATATTTCTGACATGAGGCGATCAATGTTGCGGGCATTTGCATTATCATACCTCCTGATAGTGATTCCTGTGTTTTTATCTGCCATGGATTCTCCACGTTCACGTGAATCGTTTAACACAGGATGGAAATTCATAAAATTCTTTAATGCATCAACCGATGAGGCGACATTTGATATAGAGCCGACGGGCTTGCAGATGCCGGAGGTAAACGATCAGAGCTGGCGAACCCTCGATCTGCCTCACGACTGGGCTATTGAGGGCCCTTTCAGCGACACCCTTGAAAACAATACAGGTCTCCTGCCATGGAAAGGCATAGGATGGTACAGAAAACATTTCAGCCTCGGGGAAAATGATAAGGATAAAAGGATCTATATCGATTTTGATGGTGCGATGGCTTATTCCGAAGTATGGCTGAACGGCAAATATGTAGGGGGATGGCCGTACGGCTATACTTCCTTCAGGCTTGATCTTACGCCTTATGTTGAATTCGGGAAGGAAAACCTTATTGCCGTCAGGCTTGATACAAAGAGCTGGGATTCACGCTGGTATCCGGGCGCCGGCCTTTACCGCAATGTATGGCTTTTAAAGACTTCAGATATCCACATTTCTGAAAACGGGGTATTTTGTACAACGCCCGAGATAAAAGAAGAGAGCGCTGTTCTGAGTGTCAGGGCTGAAGTTGAAAGCCATCTGGATATTCCTGTTGATGTTACAATCAAAGCTTCTGTATTTAAACTTGACAGGAACGGCAATGCTTCACCTGTTCCTGTTGCAGAATCTGTAGCAGCGACAGCCGGTCTTAATGCCTCATCCTCACATATTTTCAGGGTCGACATCCCTGTCGGGGAGCCAAAGCTCTGGAATCTCGACGATCCACAGCTTTACAGAGCTGTTGTAATAGTTTTTAAAGGCAATGAAATAAAGGATGTCTATGGTACTAATTTCGGGTTCAGAACGCTGAATTTCACAGCACGCGACGGATTTTTCCTTAACGGAAAGAAAATGCCTGTTCAGGGAGTATGCAATCATCACGACCTGGGGGCCCTTGGAGCAGCTTTCAATACCAGGGCTGCCGAGCGCCAGCTCGAGATATTGAAGGAAATGGGATGCAATGCGATACGCACAAGCCATAACCCTCCTGCACCTGAACTCCTGGATCTTTGCGACAGGATGGGTTTCCTTGTCGAAGACGAAGCCTTTGACACATGGAAGACACCAAAGAAAAGGAACGACTACAATAAGCTCTTCTATTCATGGCACGAAGAGGACCTGAGGGCGATGGTCCGCCGCGACCGTAACCATCCTTCCGTATTCATCTGGAGTACAGGCAATGAAGTAAATGACCAGAATAACCCTGCACTTTCGGAAAGCCTGCGGCAGATAATTAAATCGGAAGACTATACCCGGCCTGTAACGGTGGGATGCAACTGGGATGAGTCGGGAACCAATGGCTTCCAGAAGACAGTTGATGTTTTCGGAATCAATTACCGGCTATACAGGTATGACGCTTTTTTTGCACTTAAAGACAATGAAAACAAGCCCTTCCATTCAAGCGAATCAGCATCCACTGTAAGCTCACGGGGGGAATATTTCTTCCCTGTCGTTGAAGGCGACCTTAATAACAACCTGCCCGGAAACGGGATATTCCAGGTGTCCTCATACGACCTGGCATATCCTGCATGGGCATCGACGGCCGACCAGCAATGGGAAATGCAGGATAAGTATCCCGGAGTATTTGGCGAGTTTGTCTGGACAGGCTTTGATTATATCGGTGAACCCACGCCATATGGAGGCGACCTTACAGGCCTCAGACCGGGTACAAGGCGGTATGACCAGGCCAAGGCCCTGCTTGATAAGCAGAATGTTACTGAAGTCCCGTCGAGAAGCAGTTATTTCGGGATTCTTGATCTTGCAGGCTTTAAAAAAGACAGGTTCTACCTGTACCAGTCGAAATGGAGACCTGAACTGCCAATGGCACACATCCTTCCACACTGGAACTGGCCCGAAAGAAAGGGAAAAGTAACTCCGGTTCATGTTTATACATCGGGCGACGAAGCTGAACTTTTCCTTAACGGAAAATCGCTTGGTAAAAAGAAAAAGGACCGGTTTGAATACAGGCTGAGATGGGATGATGTGGTATACCAGCCCGGAGAGCTGAAGGCAGTTGCCTATAAAAACGGAGCCGTATGGGCAGAGGACAGGGTCGTCACGACCGGAAAGCCGTACCGGCTTGGCATCGAATCCGACAGGCAGAAAGTGAATGCCGACGGCAGCGATCTTGTTTATATAACGGTAAGCATTGAGGATAAGAACAAATCCGTGGTTCCGCGTAGCAGCAATCTGGTGAACTTCAGCATCGACGGCCCCGGCCTTATAGTTGCAGTCGATAACGGTGATGCAACCAGTCATGATCCATTCCAGGCATCTTACAGGAAAGCATTTAACGGATTGTGCCTTGTGATAGTAAAAGCCGAAAAAGACGCATCCGGTTCATTCGTTGTGAAAGCTTCTTCAAAGGGACTGAAGGAAACCTCAGTAACAGTTAATATATCTGAATAGTAATATGGAGATTCATTTCAGTAACAGGACTGAACTGAGGGAATGGTTCGAAAAGAACGGAGCATCCGAAAAAGAGCTCTGGATAAGGTTTTACAAGAAACATACGGGGATTGAATGCGTGCCTTATAATGATTCGGTTGAGGAGGCGCTTTGTTTCGGATGGATCGACGGAAAGATAAAAAGTATAAATGAGGAGTATTATATCCAGAGATTTACCCCGCGTAATGCTAAAAGCGGATGGTCGCGTTCAAATATTGCCCGGATGAAAAAGATGATAAGTCAGGGTAAGGTTAAAAAACCGGGTCTCGATGCATATCAGGTTCTCTTAAAAAAGCCTGAGCTTGCCTACAATAACAGGTCGACGGGAGACCTGGTGATTCCGGAAGATCTTATGGCACAGCTCAGTAATGATGAAACAACATTGGCGAATTTCAACAATTTTCCTCCTTCTGCCCGAAGGCTTTATATCGACTGGCTTAACAGCGCAAAGAAAGCCGAAACACGTCCGGGACGCATTGCCAAAATTGTTGAATTTGCGAAGCTCAATAAAAAACCGGGAATGATGTAATTAAAAAATATGTTATCCTGCAACCTTTTGCTTAAAGAACCGTCTTTTCTTCATAATTACAGACCGAACACCATTTGCCTGTCAATACCTTTTATTAAATAAAATCACAACCAAACTTTTAAAAAATGAATCTTAAACGCCGGGAGTTTATCAAAATCAGCGGTATCACTGCAGCAGGATCTTTAATCGTTCCTGCTGTATTTCAATCATGCAAGCCCATGGTAAGGCTCTCAGATGATGCGGAGAGTTATCTTTCCCATTTTGAGGTCACCCGCCAGCTTCTTGATAAAGTGATATCGGCAGCAATGGAAAAAGGCGCCGACTATGCCGACCTTTTCTTTGAACACAGCCTCGAGAACTACAGCTCGCTTGAGGACAATAAGGTTAACAGCGCCTCTTCCAATATCGTGTACGGTGTCGGGATCAGGGTGCTGAAGGGAGATCAGACAGGATATGCCTATTCGGAAAACATTACCCCTGAAGCCATGCTGAAAGCTGCAAGGACAGCTGCCAACATTGCCGACAGCCAGTCAAAGTTTTCACCTGTTAATATCACCGAATTAACACGGCCCGATTATTATCCTGTCGCATCATCATGGGAAAATACATCTGTGAAAGACAAAATACCATATATCCAGAGGCTCAACGATAACATTTTCGCAGCCGATAAAAAAGTATCAAAAGTAAATGCCGTTCTTGGTGACACATCATCATATATCATGTTTTACAACTCCGAAGGACTGCTGGCATGGGATTACCGTCCGATGGTTATATTCGGAGGAGTATGCATAATGGAACAAAACGGGAGGATTGAAAACTATTTTTCAGGCCAGTCATTCAGGATGGGATCAGAGTTCCTTACAAACCAGATTGTTGATGAAATAGCAAAAGAAGCCGTGGAAAAAACTTCGATGTTGTTTGAGGCAGGTATGCCAAAAGCCGGTGAAATGGAAGTTGTAATGGGTGCCGGCGATTCGGGGATACTTCTCCATGAGGCTATAGGCCATGCATTTGAAGCCGACTTCAACAGGAAGAACACTTCCATTTTTTCAGATAAAATGGGTAAAAAAGTAGCCGAGGATTTTGTCAATATTGTCGATGACGGTACTTTAAAAGGGAAACGGGGCGCAATCAACTTCGATGATGAAGGGAATCCTTCAGAAAAGACAAGGATTGTCGGTAACGGGATCCTTTCAAGCTATCTTCACGACAGGATAAGTGCCTTACACTACAATGTGAAACCCACAGGAAACGGCAGGAGACAGGATTTCAGGAACATCCCGATCCCGAGAATGAGATGTACCTATATGGAAAACGGTCCTCACAAAAAGGATGAGATCATTGCAAGTGTTAAGAAAGGTGTATATGTCGACAGCTTCAGCAACGGCGAGGTAAATATCGGGCAGGGTGATTTTACTTTTTTCGTTAAATTCGGATATCTCATTGAAAACGGTAAGCTTACCAGGCCAATAAAGGATTTCAACATAATCGGAAATGGACCCCAGGCGCTCGCCGATATGGTAATGGTAGCAGATGACCTTGTTATAACAAACGGCATGTGGACATGCGGAAAGAACGGTCAGGGGGCCCCCAACTCTATGGGAATCCCGACAGTCAAGGTCAGAAAGCTTACAGTCGGGGGAACAAATGCATAATCACTGAAATTTAATCTAAATGAATACAACAGAAAAATACAGCCTGGCTGATATGGCCGTTGAGCATGCCCTCAAATGCGGAGCAGAACAGGCATCAGCCATTATTTATGAAAACCGGAGCAATAATATTGAGATCAGGGATCAGCTGATCGACAGCCTGAAGGAATCGAACCGGTCGGGTTTAGCAATAAACCTGTACGTCAATAAGAAATATTCTTCACATTCAACGAACAGGCTCAGGAAGGAAGATCTTCTCAAATTCATTGAGGAAGCAGTTAATGCCACAAAGTTCCTTGCGGAAGATGAATTCCGTTCATTGCCCGATCCGGAGCTTTATTACAAGGGAGGTGGCCCCGACCTTGGAATATTCGATCCGAAGCTCGATGCTGTCGATGCCAAAACAAAAATCAACCTTGCAATGGACGTGCTGAATGAGGCTTACGGGAAAGACGAGAGGATAATATCGGTCAGTTCCTACTATTCCGACCGCATTTCAAGTTCAGTACTTGTTGCAAGCAACGGATTCAGGGGCGATTCAGCTGGCACAGGGGTTTCGCTTACTGCCTCAGTTTCGATGAAAGGTGAAACCGGAAGGCCTAATGATTACTGGAATGAGAATTCATTGTTTTTCGACCGGCTTGTCACAAAAGATCTGGGAACCAAAGCCCTGGAAAGGACAAAAAACAAAATGAACCCGAAAAAGCTTGTTTCCGGAAAATACCCCGTTATAGTAGAGAACCGCGTTTCGGCCAATCTTTTGTATCCTGTTTATCAGGCCCTTACAGGCTCCAGCATCTACCAGAAACAGTCGTTCCTTATCGGTAAAGAGAACCAGAAGATAGCATCACAGATATTTTCAGCTGTCGATGATCCGTATATACCTTCAGGGCCAGGTTCACGGCACTTTGATGACGAGGGGATAGCTGCCGTAAAACGCCCGATAATTGAGAACGGGATCCTGAAAAGTTATTTTATCGATAATTATTATGGGAAAAAGCTAGGGATGAAACCCAATTCCGGAAGCAGCTCAAACATAATTTGCAGCACAGGAACCCTTAGCCTTGACGAGCTGGTGAGTTCACTTAAAAAAGGCATTCTTATCACAGGCTTTATCGGAGGGAACTGCAACGGGTCGACAGGTGATTTCTCATACGGCATCGAGGGATTTTATATCGAGAACGGCAAGCTAATACATCCTGTGAATGAAATGAACATTACAGGCAATATGACAAGCTTCTGGTTTAATCTCGCCGACCTCGGAAATGATTTCAGGGAAAGCGATTCTCTGAGGATACCCTCACTTCTGTTCGATAATATTGATCTTAGCGGAATATAGTAGTAAACAAAAGTCTAATCATTAATTTTAAATTTCGATGAAAAAATTTCTGCTCACCGGACTCGCAATGTTAGTGTCGATAGCCATTTCGTACAAATCCCCGGCCCAGAAACCCGATTTTACCGGGAACTGGAAGCTTGATGCCACAAAATCGACTCTTCCGGAATATACACCGGTTCTTACCCGTATCACTGTCAGCGTAAAGGGCGACAGTCTGCTGACGGTACGCTATTATGATACAGGCGACGGACAGGAGTATCCTTTCACTGAAAATGTAACTCTCGACGGGAAGGAGTACAGCATTACAATCTATGACATGCCGCGCAAAACCAAAGCTTCAGCTTCAGCCGAAGATGGTTCTTTTTATGTTGAATCAACAACATCGACACAAGGCGGCGACTTTGTTTCGAAAGAAACCTGGAAAACAGACCCTTCCAATAAAGTCCTGACAATCAGTTTTAAGAATATTATGGAAGGTAATGAGGGTACCGGATCATTTACCCTGAATAAAATCGAATAAGAAATAAAAAGGCAGCTTCAGGTAACCTGTTAATAATACTGATGCTGCCTTATTTTAAATACAGATCAGGCTATTCCCCTGACCTCTTATCTGCCTTCGGCTTAGATCCGTGTTTATGATGAGCAAGAGATTTGCTTCCCGGTGATCTTTCGGGGATCCCCGATTTTAAGGCAATCGCGTTCAAAAATTTCCCGTCCTTATCAAAAGCAAGGGTTACGGAATTATAACTCTTCGTGATGACAACTTCGAATGTTGTGACATTGTTTGCCACAACCTGGTCAGCGTTTGAAATAACGTATCCCGGATAGTCTTTTGTTATCCTGTCGGTAATGGATTTCTGAAGATCTGAGGTTTTTACCGCAACACGCTGCTGGTTTCCCGTCACTGCAGTCATCACCAGCACCAGAACAATCACCAGCTTTTTCATTTTTCTGATATTATTGATTAGCTGTCCGAAAAATATAAACGGATTCTGTTGCGGATTTGAAGTTCAAGGAATTTTAATGAGATTCCGGGAAAATCATGGGATTATTGAGTTTGTATCGAAATCAAGCCGTATCTCATGTACATTCCCGTTGCATGTATAGGCTATTTTCATATTATAAGTGTCAACAATTTTTTTTACGATCGAAAGACCAAGGCCCACGGACTGAGGATTATCACCTTCTCTGTGAAACCGCATGAACAACAGTTCCGGATCTTTTAGAAGGGGTATTCCGCTGTTTGTAATGATAATAAAGCCCTTCCCTGTCAGACAGCTGATAAATCCACCATCGAAATTATATCTCACAGCATTGCTTATAAGATTTGAAATGAGTGTGTCGGCAAGTAATTCGTTCATCTTTACCACCCCTTTATCTTCGGCAGTATTGCTAACTTCAATTTTTTTCAGGTTCATAATCTCCCAGTAATTGAGAAGGGTATTGTTTATAATATCTGCCAGGGATACTTCCTTTTCTTCGTGAAAATACAAATTTTCAATCTTTGAGATCATAAGCAGGCCCTGGTTGATCTTGTATAGTTTAGTAGAAGCTTCGTTAATAGAATTTATGAGATTCAGACTTTCTTTTTTAAGCTCTTTCCTTTGCATAAGAACTTCCAGTTTTGACCTTATTACAGCAAGGGGAGTCTGGATTTCATGAGCGGAATTTTCATGGTATTCTTTAAGATTCAGATAATTATCCCTCATTTTTCTTGTCATCTGACCTATAACCGCATTCAACCGCCTGAATTCAGTAATATTTGTTTCAGGAAGATCAGGGAGAGCGCCCGACTGAATATCAAATTTCTCAGCCTCGGCGACAGAAATATAGAATGGTCGCCATAATCTCTTGAATAAAAAGTAATTAAGAAGTATTGAGATAACAAACAGGCAAAGAAACAGAAGAATTATATAAAGACCAATATACTCAAGAAGTTCATTTTTCCCGTGTAGGGTGTGTAACGAAAGGATTATGAATCCTTTATCTTTTGTTAAATTTCCTGTGCATCTGATGTACCTGTAGTGGTGTTCATACCCCGATGAATCTGTTATCAGGGTATCATTAATTACCTGTCTTTCCTTAACGGGTCCGTCAACAAACCTCACTTCCAGCTGATTACCGAATGAAGCTCCGAATTCGGGTAAGGTTTTTGTCTGTTCAATCTGATCACGGATAATTTCCATTTCTGTAACCAGCGAACTGTCAATCTCATCATAAACTAACTTTTTGATAGAAGAATACAACAGTGTGGCTCCAAGGAAAATTATTACGCTTGAAAAAAACAGAAAATAAAATATAGTCTTATTCAGTAATTTCAACTGTCGCCGAATTTGTATCCGAATCTGTATATACACTTAATATAATCCCTGCCTCCCTCGTGTGTTATTTTTTTACGCAGGTTCTTCACATGCGTATAGACAAAATCAAATGAATCTGTAAGTATGACTTCATCGCCCCAGAGATGTTCAACAATCGATTCCTTGGTTATTATCCTGTTCCTGTTTGTCAGAAAGAACAGTAGCAGGTCGTACTCCTTACGTGTCAGGATAAGTTGTTTCGAGTTGACATATGCCTGGCTTGCTGCTGTATTAATCTTCAGCTCTTCAAACTCGATTTCGTTCTGGCCAAGCAGGTTATTCCTCCGGTAGATGGAAGTGATCCTGGCACTTAATTCTGCAAGGTGGAATGGTTTTGTAAGATAATCATCAGCACCCATTTTGAGACCTGTTAGTTTATCGTCGAGAGAACTCCTGGCAGAGAGTATCAGTATCCCGTCTGCAGCCTTGTTTGCTTTCAGTTCTTTAATTATATCAAGACCGCTTCCATCAGGCAGTCCGATATCAAGGATTATACAGTCATACCTGTTGTCTGCAACTTTAAAAAGGGCCTGCCTGTAATTCCGTGCAAACTCACAGAGATGTCCTTCCATCCTGAGATAGTCATCAATTGCTGTACTGAGTGAGGAATCGTCCTCAACTATAAGGAGTTTCAATCCTGCAGTTTTTAACAAAATTACTAATTCTTTGAATGAGTAATTCCGGAGACTACTGAAAATGCAAATCAGTTATTTTCTGAACATCAGGTAAAAAAAATCAGGTGAGTCTGAAACTCACCTGATCGTAAACAAGTCTGTCTGATCCCTAACCTGCAGCAGGTTCATTGAAGTTGAATGATATTGTTTTCTTAACATTGTTTTTCTCAACTGTAATCCTGAAATGCTCCTCAACATTGCCCGGTGAATTGAAATACTTTATAATTTCCTTGTCGCCTACGACACTCCAGCCATTATACTGGCTTTTTTCAAGGGCTTTAAGTACAGATTGAGGCAGAGCAGCATTTTTCCTGATTACCTTCGACTGAAGGATTGTACCGTCGGGATTATAGATTGCAAAAACATCACTCCCGTCTTTTGCCTTGATATAGACTTCATACCTGTCGGGCTTCTGATTTGCGCCTTCTTTCGAAACAACCCATCCGTATTTTTCCAGAACATACGGGAATTTGCCGTATTTGAATGCAAGGCCTTCCTTAAAATCTTTGGCAACCGCCGATATAATGGGAGCAGGTATCTGGTCTTTTTTAAGAACCAGACTCTCGATTGGGACTTCTTCGTTTTCACGCTGATCGTGATCGACCTGCGACAGAAGCGGGAAAATCGATCCGGTCAGACAAACCAATGATAAAATCAACTTTTTCATAATTCAATAGTATTATGGTTAATATTCGAACCAAAAATAAAAGTGAATTCTGAAGAGATTTTGAAGCAGAAAAGTTTTAACAAAACTTTAAGATTCAAATGGTTGAGCTGATATCAGATTAAATGGGCAGCCGGTCCTTTCCAAAACTGAGTTTATCTCAATACGACCAGTATGAAGGTCCGCTTCTGACAAAGCTTACCGGAACACCGTTTATAAAACTTTTTAGCCATTCAGCACAGTATTCCATTCCAGCTTCTTCTGAATTGATATGACCAATGAAAACCACGGCTTTTTTCCTGCCCTGATCAACGGCATCGCGCATATATTCGTAAGTTTCCCATTGGGGAACTTCGCCTGCGATCAACACCTCCGTATCAGTCTGTCCAAGAATCCTCATATGATAACTGCTCCCCGGAGCACCGGGAGCGAGTCTTACCTTTGTAAATTTCATTTTCGGATCTCCAATTATATAGAACGCATTCTCAGGAAATGTCTTTTTAAGATCCTTAAGAAGGTTTTCCAGTGTCGTTTCAGGAAGAGAGTACTCATCAAGCCTGTCATTTGACAAATAGGACTTCCATCCAAGTTTCGACACCATCCCTGTTAAAATACCGTCGGGCCTGATGCTGTGGATATAGTCGTGAAACCTCCAGATAACAAGCTTGTGATCCCTGATAAATTTCTGTTTTTCAAGAAATACCGGATCATTTGCAAACTGTGAGGTCTGGTCGGTATGGTTATAATATAAAGGTTCGTGTACAATCACCAGGTTACAGTTCATCTCCGCAGCTTTTTTCAGGACAGGCATCGTGGCAAACATGGTAGTGACAATTCCGGTGACAGTAGTTCCGGGATCTCCTTCCTTGATCACATCGACGGTATTCTTTATTACGGGGGCGCCTGTTTTTTCAATTATCCTTGAGATAACTGCTGAGGCTGTCATCCCGGAAGCGGATATCGAGGTCTGGCAATTAAGGTTCGTCACTAAAGCTGATATTGCAGCTATGGCAAAAAAGGTTCTTAACGGTGTTTTCATTTGGTTGTATGTTTGGTGTTATGTGTTGCTGGGTGCTGGATGCTGGTTTGTTTGCCAACTGCCAACTGCCAACTTTCTTATTGTCTGTTGATGGATGCATGGTTTCAAATTAAAGTCAAAGGAAAAGAAGTATCAGCAGTTGGGCCATAAAGATCCTCAGGAACATTACAAGAGGATAAACAGATGCATATGCGATTGCAGGGGCCTCCGATTTTGCGATGCTGTTGGCAAAAGCCAGGGCCGGTGGATCAGTCATGCTACCCGAAAGAAGGCCGCAGATCTCCAGATAGTTACGCTTCAATACAATTCTGGAAAAGAATCCTGTGACAATAAGAGGGATCAGGGTGATAAGAGCCCCGTAAGCCATCCAGACAAAGCCGTCGCCGTTTACAAGTGACGGGATAAATTGTTCTCCCGACATTATTCCCACGCTCGCAAGAAACAAAACAATGCCTATTTCGCGAAGCATCAGGTTGGCGCTGGCCGTTGTATACGACACGAGAGAAAACTTATGTCCGAAACGGCTGAGAAGGATTGCTATTATAAGCGGACCGCCCGCTAATCCGAGCTTGATGGGGTGAACCAGCCCGGGGATTTTAAAAGGTATGCTCCCGATCAGAACCCCGGCCATAATACCCACAAATATGGGTATGATATCAGGCTCCTCGAGTCGTTTCATTGAGTTGCCAAGTACTGTTGTGACAGAGGCGACCGACTTCTCATCCCCGACAACAGTGAATCTGTCGCCCATCTGAATATGCAGTCCCGGCGACGGAACAAACTCAATACCCGACCTGTAAACCCTTGTAATATTGATATTGAACCGTGACCTCAGTTTAAGCGATCCGAGGGTTTTTCCGCTGATCTCTTTGTTTGTAACAATGAGCCTGCGGGAAATCAGACTTCCGGGGCTTGCCGAAAGGTCCATATCACTTATGACACCGGTGTTTTCGAGGAAAGCTGGTATAAGGCCTTTTTGGGCCACAACAAGTATAATATCGTTTTCACTGATCATTGTTCCGGAAGTCGCCGGCTTAAGTTCGCCCTTATGCAACACCCTGGATATGACAATCCCGGTGCCGAAATGTCTGGATATATCCTCCACCGACTTGTTGAAAGCAAGGGGATTGTTTACGAGAATATTAATCTTTTCCGGAAAAGTATCTGCAGGATGCTGCTCACTGATAAGGATATCGGTCTCTTTCCCCACATCAATCTTCATGACCTTTCGCAGGATGATCATTGTCAGAATTATTCCAAGGACACCAAAAGGATAGGCAACTGCATAGCCCAGCCCTATATCCGGAATTGATCCGCCTGCAGCTCCGCCTGTCTGAGCCAGGGCATTCTGGGCAGCTCCAAGGCCCGGTGTGTTAGTCACGGCGCCTGACATTATACCGGTGAGTATGGGTACAGGAGTGCCTGTTACAAAATGAATTATTAATGTGGTTAGAACTCCCAGCAGAACGATTGCTGTTGCAAGCAGATTAAGCATGGCTCCTCCTTTTCTGAAGGAAGAAAAAAAGCCTGGTCCTACCTGGAGGCCGATTGAAAATACAAAAAGGATCAGTCCGAAATCCCTTATGAATTCAGCAACAACACGATTGATCCTGAATCCGAAGTGGCCCATTAGTATACCGGCAAAAAGGACGAATGTGATACCGAGGGATACTCCCCGGATTTTGCGTTTACCAAGGAAAACTCCTGCCGCGATAACAATACTGTAAAGAAATATTGTCTGAGCAGCCGATTCGCCCCAGAGAAGATTATTAAACCAGCTCACTTTGTTTTTCTATAATATTTAATACCCTGGTTATCATTCAGCAGCTATCCTGCAAATATACTTTTCAGTCCTGAGTATGACTGAATTCCTTATAAATGCAGGTGTCGCCCAGATACCTGAGTCCATCTGGTTCCTTGCCACTGTTTCATGTGTCCTTCCTGCTTTGACTGCCAGCACTTCCCCTTTAACTGAAAAGAACCAGACATTGCCGTTTACATAAACCGGGGATGCATTATGATCCGATCTCTGACGCTCCGACCATATTTCCTTTCCGTTTGAAGCATCGAGACACATCAGTAAATTCTTTGTATTTACGGTATAAATGAGGCCATCCTTTATTACCGGCGTAAGCATCTGTGTATGGGTAATGTCATCGCGTCTTTTCCAGATGACTCCTGAGTTGGTGATATCGCCCCTGCCTTCGGGACTTATTGCCAGCATCTCAGTATAAGTGGGAGCCGGATCTTCCATTGAACCTGTGTAGAAATATACTATTCCATTTTCAGAAAATGGCATAGGCACCGTCGATTCTGCGCCTCTTACAACTCTCCATATCTCCTTTCCGTTCATGGGATCGTATGCACAGCATACAGCCGATCCGTTTGAAATCAGCATATCCCTACCTTTTATATTGATTATCAAAGGAGTAATATATGCCTTTTTACCGATTGCCGGCAAGGGTTTGTAAGGATCCTCAGGTCTGTCGGTACGCCAAACCTCTTTCCCTGTCGTCTTATCAAGTGCCACAATATATCTTACATCTGTACCTTCAAAATGCAGGATGAGAAGGTTTTTGTAAAGTACAGGAGAGGAACCTGGTCCCTGGACATGATTACACTTCAGATCGGTCCGCTTCCAGACTACCGATCCGTCGGTGGTCCTTAAACATGCTGTTCCCAGACTTCCAAAATGGACGTAGACAAATCCCTTTTCAATGCAGGGGGTCGGACTTGCATATGTATTTATTCCATGCTTGCCGATTTCCTGTTCCGAAGTAAAGACTTTTATATCATGAATTATTTTGCCTGTCTGGAAGTCGATACATACAGCATATAGTTCCTTCCCGTCCAAAGTAGCTGTTGTGACCCAGATCTGGCCGCCAAAAACTACCGGTGAGGAATGGCCTCTTCCATGTATCTCTGTTTTCCATTTAGTGGTGGAAGCATCCCATTTGAGAGGGATGCTTTCGCCGGCTGCAATGGCGTTGAGCCTGCTGCCCCTGAAATGGGTCCAGTCGGAGTTCTGCGCCAATGATATTTTCATAAACGGCAGCATCAACAAAAGCAATGCAAAAGTCTTCAGATTGGTTTTCATGGACATAATTATCTTTTTTTGAATATTCTTCTGACAAAATTCCTGATCCTGTTTTCAACCTCCCGTTCTTTCCCATTGTAGGTCCTTTTGTCATTATCAAAAATATCAATTATTTTATCAAACAGGTTTTTTTCTTTGAAATCGGGGCAGTCCATCATACCTGCCAGTTCGTCGGGCAGCCGGGGAAATTCAATAAACATCTGATCCCTGAGCGAAGGATTCTGCTGCACGCTTTTCAATGTAAGTGCCACAAGGGGAAGGGCAAGAGCGCTTCCCGAGCCCAGGGAGCCGCTGTTGAAATGAACGGCCCGCGATGAGGCGCCCACCCGCGTTACTATTACAATTCCCGGATTGAAGGCAGCGAACCAGGCATCGGAATAATCCTGTGATGTACCGGTTTTCCCGGCAAGTGGGATGTCAACGCCATAAACTGTTTTCATTGTGACTCCTGTACCTTCCCTTATTGCCTTCTGAAGCATGGCATTCATAAGAAGACAGGACCGTTCGGAAATTACTCTCTGCTTTTCACCCTGAGCAACTGCCTTGTAAATCGGATCACCGGCTGCTGTTTGCACCGAGCTGATATAATAAGGACTGACATTGTATCCCCCGTTTGCAAAGGTTGCATAGGCAGCCGCCACTTCTTTAAGATTTGCCTCGGCGGTACCCATTGCAAGCGAGGGTGTGTTGTCGAGAGGATATGAAAATCCAAGCCTGTTCCACATCGAGTCAATTTTTTCAAAACCAAGACTTAGGAAAAGGCTGAAGGTTGGTATATTCATCGAATGGGCAAGAGCTCCCGACAATGAGTATTTCCCTCCGTAGGAATGGTCGTAGTTTTCCGGACTCCAGTCGTTAAATCCGGAAAGCGTCACCGAATCATTGTCGAGGTACTGACATGGTTCCATTCCATCTTCAAGGGCGGCCGCATAAATTACAGGTTTGAAGACTGATGCCATCTGCCTGCGTGCCAGGATCTGGTCATAAGGCTGAGTCTTGAAGTCAATCCCTCCCACCCAGGCTTTTACAGCGCCTGTTGAAGGATCCATGGCGAGCAAACCGGCATGAAGCAGCTTAAGCGAATTCTTCAGACTGTCTGAAACGCTGAGCGAATCGACAAAAATACCTTTCCAGCTGAAGACCTCCTGAAGAATCCTGTTGCCGGCCCTTTCTTTCAGGTTCAGTCGTTCGAGTTCGCGCTGTGTAAGCTGGTCAAGGATTTTCCTGCCCGAAGGATTATTATATTGTGCATCAAGAAGTCTCTGCATTTTTGCAAGATGTTCCCTGAATGCCGACAGGGCATAACGCTGGAGCGTTGCATTAAGTGTTGTGGTAATTACGAGCCCGTCGCGTTCGGGATCCCAAAGCTTCCCGTTGCTTTGCCCGATTTCTTCAAGTATTCCGGATAATTCATTTTTTACCTGAACAAGAAAGTAGTCGGCCGATCCCGAGGTTCCCGACCTGTTATAATGAATTACAAGAGGCAGCTTTATAAGGGAATCAGCAACTGCTTTATCGAGATAACCATATTTTTCCATCTGCTTCAGTACAACGTTTCGCCGTTCCTCTGAGTTATCAGGATGAAGCCGTGGATTGTAATATGTGTTGGCTTTCAGCATTCCCACAAGCACAGCCGATTCTTCAACAAGGAGGGATTGGGCGCTTTTATTGAAAAACCTGCCCGTAGCGGCTTCAATACCGTAAACATTTTCTCCGAATGAGACTGTATTGAGATAAAGGTTTAGTATCTCATCCTTGGTGAAGACTTTCTCAAGCCGTCGGGCCATAATGACTTCTGTTATTTTGTTTCTTAATACAGGAAACAATCCGCTTCTTCTTCTGCCGAACATGTTTTTTGCAAGCTGCTGCGTAATTGTACTGCCTCCACCGGAACTTTTTTTGTTCATGAGCACAGTTTTTACGAGGACTCTGAAGAAACTTCTTGCATCGTATCCTTTATGTTCATAGAACCTTACATCTTCAGTGGCAATCAGGGCTTTAACAAGATGATCCGGGATTTTGTCAAGAGGAATATTTGTCCGGTTTTCATAAAAGTACCTTCCAAGGATCTTCCCATCCTCAGAGTACACTATTGAAGCCTCCGCGTTCCGGTAATTAAGCAGTTCCTCACTGTTCCTGAGATCTCCGGCAATTCCACCACATGCTATAAGAATAAAAATTATGAAGCCTGCGAGAGCTGCAAAAAATAAAACATGTGAATTATTCTTCCTCTTATGTTTCTTTTTTTTCATTTCCGATATACAATGACCATCAGAATACACATCCTGAAGTCTGCCATAAGCAGGCAACTAAAAATTTGCAGACGCTGTAAGGAACAATGAGCGTCCATAACTGTTGATTCCTGAACCGTGGTATCTGTAGTCGGCGTTGAACAGGTTTTGCAAACTCAGGTCGAACGAAATGAATTTCCATGTAATCCCCGAATTTATGTTGACAACATTCCATCCCGGGGTGCCACCTTCAGGTATACGATTATCATCCTTATCCCCCTGTGCCAGTCGCGATTGTTTCCCGGCAGCCAGCCATTCGAGGCACAGAAACCACTTATCTTTGCTGTATTCTGCAGCAAGGCGTCCGAACAATGGCGGAATCCGGCGTACAGGCTCATTTTTTGAGATATTCTGTCCATAAGTGTATGCAAGAGATCCATAAAGAGTTGCTGAGGTAGTTAAGCGATAGTCCCATGCAGTCTCAATTCCCTGAATATATGCACGCTCGTTGTTTTCCTTTATATATAACGGATAGCCTTCCAATGTCTGGTCTTCAATACGGATCCTGGTAATGAGGTTATACAATTCATTCCTGAAAATAAAAAAATCGCCTCTCAGTTTTGAACTCAGAAACTTGTATCCCGCCTGGTATTGTACAGAGCTTTCGGGTCGCAGGCTATAGTTTGGTATTTCATACCTGAAATCAACGATTCCCAATGTACCCAGATCGTCAATATTCGGGGCCCTGAAACCGGAATTGACAGAGATGAACAAATTCGATTTTGAATCGAGTTTTCTCATCACAGCCAGATTCCCGACAAGGGCGGCCGGGGTTAGCCTTACATTTCCCAGCTCATTGTCCTCAACATTAATTGAAAAGAAATTGTACCTGCCTCCGGCAGTAATATTCCAGCGTTGAAGGTCAAATGAATGTATTGTAAAGAAAGCCATGCTTGTCATCGATGATCCTTCGGGATACAAACCTCTTTTAACAGTTTCAATATCCGATACAAGATCAAGATCTGTCCGGCTGCTGTGTATAAAATCGTTGTACACGTCGATTCCCGCGGTGCCCGACCAGGTTTTTTCCCCTGAAAATATTGCCTCGGCGGAAAATCCAAGAGTACGTACCTCATCCTTTTCCTTTCTGAGGATATCGGAACCATTCTTTCGGCTCTCCCTGCCCTCCATGGTATTCTGAACGGAAGCCGTTACAACGGCCGATTTTATGAAACTTGAGTTAATCTGCTGATTGAGCTTTACATAGGCAAGACGGCGCTTCTGAGGATCGGTACGGTTTACGGCATAGTTTTCAAGCATTATCTTATGATAGACAGGAACATCCTTCTGTCTGACATTCTGAAACAAAGCGGTGATTGTAGTCTTAGACGAAAGTTGCAGGCTTCCCTTTATGTCATAATCTATCTCACTGTAACCCGTCGGAGACTGCCGTCCGGTCGTATCGCCTCCGGTTATGTCGCCAAAATCCCTTAGTGTTAAACCTGTTCTGAAGGCTCCTTTGTTACAGGAATACCTTACCGATGAATTAAGGCTTTTTTCCATATTGCCGGTGGCAATCCTCCCCAGGATGCTTCCACCCCATTCATTTTCATCAGTTAGTGAAAGTTCTTGACTAAAAGCATTAATAGTACCACCCAGGGCATCTGAACCATATTGTACCGATCCGCTTCCCCTGAGAACTTCCATCCTGTCGAGGCTGAAAACATCAATGGTGTTAAAATACTGGTTTGGACCGTAACGCATTGTGGAATTGCTGAGCCTTATGCCATCGAGTAGTAGCAATGTCTGGTTACCTGTAAGTCCGCGGATGAACGGAGATCCTCCTCCGTGGTTTGTCTTCTGTACAAAAACTCCAGGGGTAAGCATTAATGCTTCGGGGGCAGTACGCAGCTGATATTCGCCTACCGGCTTTATATTGAGGACACGTATGGCTTCAGGGGTGTTTATTGCAAGAGTGTTGTATCTGCTCGCAGTCACAACCACTTCAGGGAAAGATCCTGATAAAAGAGTATCCTGAACAGAAGATGATTCCTGAAAAGCAGCAAACGTAACATAATGAATAGTTGACAATAATATGGCAAGCAGAGATATCTTCATTGAAATCCATTTTTGTCCAAATAAAACCAATTTTTCTGAATTAATTTCAATTTCAATTATGTCTTCAGCCATTAAAAATTTTCATCATAAACTTCTAAATATTAAATTTGAGAAAAATAGACAATGAATATACTTTGTGCTAAACATGATGATTTCTGAAAATCAAATCATCTTATTCAAATATTAACCTAAATCAATATGAAATGGCAAATTTCGTTGATGAATTTATGAAGACCTATGGTTCTGAGGTAACGAAGAACATGTCGGCAACTTACGGTCTCGACCATGGCACAGTACAGAAGCTGATACCTCAGCTTGCCCCGCTTATCCTTGGCGGACTTAAACGTCAGAAGGATGACAGGGGCGGCGATGCCCGTGTTGATCATATTCTTAATAAATATGGTGATCAGTCGGTTCTTGATAACATAAAAGATCTTATCTCAAACAAGGCCAATGACCCTACAGCAGATGCCAATCTGGGAGGTTTGCTGGGTGACGCAGGCGGTATTCAGGCAGCTCAGGCCCTTGGAAAATCGCTTAACATCGATGCATCGAAGATTATGAAAATGATCCCGGCTCTTGCTCCGCTGATCCTTGGGGCATTATCAAAAAAACGTGATACAAGCGGAGGAATTGGCGGAATAGGTTCTCTCCTGGATGCCGACGGCGACGGAAGCATTATCGACGATGTAGCAGGATTTATTCTTAAGGGCGGCGCCGGCCAGGCTACAAAAGGTAAGGGAGTCCTTGGCTCCATTCTCGGCGGTTTGTTCCGCAAACAAT
>Ga0116171_10001623_pt1 | contig 22124 bp, 18 predicted proteins | sample AD_JPNHW2_MetaG_FD_89798 | JGI IMG/M metagenome (GOLD analysis project Ga0116171, IMG submission 89798) | Active sludge microbial communities of municipal wastewater-treating anaerobic digesters from Japan - AD_JPNHW2_MetaG | ecosystem: Engineered > Bioreactor > Anaerobic > Digestate | place...
AAAAGCCGATGAGGAAAACCTTCCCCGGATCGCAGCTTTGTTCCGTGCCGCCTCTAAATCCGAGAGCATGCATATTCGCAACCACAGCACCACCCTGAAAAATTTAGGATGGGATATTACCATGGAGCCTGAAATTTTTGAAGTAGGAACAACACTGGAAAACCTACAGCAAGCGCTGAAAGGTGAAACTTATGAGGTTGAAACGATGTATCCCGGATTTATTGACCAGGCAACAAAAGACGACAACAGTGATGCGTTAAAAACCCTGGGATGGGCCAGAGACACCGAAAAGAAACATACCGAACTATTTAAATCGGCTATTGATGCATTGAATAGCAAAAAGGACAATAGTCTGCCGGCATCATATTATGTTTGCCCGAAATGTGGCTTTACCTATACCAGCGAAGATGTGGAAGACTATTGTGAGTTGTGTGGTACAGAGAAAGAGAAGTTTATCAGTATCAAATAATGGATTTTGTTTATTAAAAAATAGAGAATGGCGCAACAGGAAGTAAAAAAGCCGGGCTTCAGAAGTTTCCCGCGGAATTTCTGGACAGTGATCACCATGGAGTTTTTTGAAAGAGGCTCCTATTATGGCGTTATGTCGGTATTGTCAGTATACCTGGTTTTGAGCACCAAAGAAGGAGGACTGGGATTTACCAAGGAAAGTGTTGGAATAATTAAAAGTACAATAACCCCTTTGTTATACGCGCTTCCTATCATTTCGGGAGCAATTGCCGACAGATACGGGTATAAAAAAACATTGATTTTTGCATTTATTGTTATGAGCACCGGGTATTTTCTGACCAGCCGGGTTACTGAGTATCCAATGGTATTTGCCAGTTTGCTGCTGATGGTAACCGGTGCGGGATTCTTTAAGCCGATCATTTCAGGAACCATTGCCCGCTCCACCGATGTGAATAATTCATCGTTGGGCTTTGGGATTTTTTACTGGTCAATCAACCTGGGCGCTTTTATTTTTCCCCTTATCCTTGTACCTTATTTAAAATCCATTTCATGGTCATATATTTTTGTGATGGCATCCATTGCCACAGGGTCGTTACTGTTACTGAATCTTTTTGTTTATAAAGAACCCTCCAAACCGGCAAATACAAAAAGTCTTCTTACGATCCTTAAGGAAATTGTTCTTGTATTTAAAGATTTTCGCTTCATATTAATGATCGTCATCTATTCGGGCTTTTGGATTTTGTATTTTCAGATGTTTGATTCTGTGCTCTGGTACCTCAACGAATTCATGGATATGACACCCGTGAATAATTTTGTCAATTCGGTTTTGGCAATTTTTATGGACAATCCGCAATGGAAATTTGAGGCAGAACATGTTACTGTTATCAATGCCGGTACGATCATCCTGCTGCAAATCTTGATTTCGAGCATTGTCAGGCATACCAAGGCATTACCTACGATGATTGTTGGTATATCGTTTGGCACATTAGGAATACTCATTCTTGGGTTGTCTTCAAATGCCTGGGTATTTATTCTGGGCATGGTTGTATTTTCTCTTGGTGAAATGACAGCGCATCCCAAATTTATTTCTTATGTAGGACTTATTGCCCCGCCGGATAAAAAGGCGCTTTACCTTGGCTATTCTTTTCTGTATGGCGTTATCGGCAGTGGTATCGGTGGTTATTTAGGTGCAAAATTATATGTTCATTATGCCAATAACTTACATACCCCGTCGGTTTTCTGGTTTATTTTCACTGTGATCGGGCTGGCTACGATCATTGGATTATTGTTGTTTAATAGGTTTCTGGCTCCGAAAAAAGTATAGTACCCTATATGCTGAAATCATATTTTAAAAAAGATACTATAGAAGCCGGCTGCGACGAAGCCGGGCGGGGATGTCTGGCCGGACCGGTTTATGCCGCAGCTGTGATTTTACCCGCAGATTATAAAAATAAAGAACTCAACGACTCAAAGCTGTTAAGTGAAAAACAACGCGACCTGTTGCGCTTTGAAATCGAGAAAGAAGCCCTTGCCTGGGCTGTAGCACCACTCGATAACAACATTATTGATGAGATAAATATTCTCAATGCCTCCATCATGGCGATGCACAGGGCTATTGACAATCTCGGCAAAAAGCCCGAATTAATCCTTGTTGACGGAAACAGGTTTAAACCTTATGGAGACATTCCTTATCAATGTATTGTAAAAGGCGACGGGAAATACCTCTCTATAGCAGCGGCATCCATACTGGCAAAAACCCACCGTGATGAATATATGCTGAAGCTGCATGATGAATTCCCCCAATATAACTGGTCACAAAACAAAGGGTACCCGACACGTGAGCACAAGGATGCTATAAATCTACATGGTATCACACCTTACCACCGCAGGAGTTTCAATCTAAATGAACAGCTTAAACTTGATTTCTGATCAAAAAATAATCAATCCGGTGAAATTATTTTTTATAGTACTTTTATCCTTTTAAATGCAATGAAATATTCCAGGAACGATTCTGCAGTCAGGTTAAAAAATTACATACTGATTTCAGTGGCAATTCTTGCATCAGCGGGCTTGCTCGTGCTGGGTTATTCTTTTCTGAAAAGGTTGAAAGATCCGGTTATTCCTGCCATTAAAGCCATACCCGACAATGCTGTTTGTGTTATAAGGTTTAATAATCTGATGCCCTTGTGGGACAGGCTGGAAGGCAAGAATAACATATGGAAAGAATTGCAATGCCTTCCATATATTAAAAGCCTTCGAAAAGAAGTCAAAAGGGTTGATTCTCTTGCAAGGAAAAATAATGATATTGCCGAGATATTTTCTAAAAATCCCTTATATATGTCCTGGGTTCCCGACAGGGCCGATTACCGTTTATTGTATTGCATAAATCTGAATGGCCCCCATCGTGAAAATCTTGTGGATAATTTCATGCATAATAACTTTTCTAAAGGAAACACATTTGTCACACACCAGTTTCTTGACAACGAAATCTTTGAAATTCACAAGGCGGGAAAAATTCTTTGCGCATATACGGTTTGCAAAGGGATATTTATTATCGGCGAAACTTCCGGACTGGTTGAGGCATCGTTAAGCGCGATTCTTACGGGCATCAGTATTGAAAACGACCCGGATTTTAGCCGGCTTGATGCTTCATCGGGAAAAAATGTTGATGCAAATATCTTTTTAAAAAATTCTTATTTCGATAATCTTGTTTCGCCTTTTTTTGAAGATCTTTTATCTCAAAAATTAAAAATGCTCTCATTATCAGGAGATATGATCTCTCTTGACCTTACCGTAAAAAACGATGAGCTTCTTTTTGATGGATATGCCACTTCGCATGAATCCTCACAGCTATTGACAAAATTATTCAGCGATCAGCCGCCCCAGAAAATCACCCTGACACAAATATGTCCCGCCAATACCGCCATTATGGCATTTTGGGGAGTAAAAAATGCGCTGAATTATATTCGTAATTACACCGATTTTATAAATGTGAATTTTCACCGGCGTTCATTTCAGGATATGTGTTCCTATTATGATACAACCTATAACATTGATATTTCAAAAAGTTTTTTTAAGAACATTGGTAATCAGTTTGCCTGCATAATTACCGAAAATCCCAATCTGGGCAGCTCATACAGGTATTATGGCGTTTTTAAAGCCGGCGACATTGATGATCTCAGTAACGGCTTAAAAGCAATTTCTGTTCTTCCGGGAGATCAAAGCATTGCGCAACGTGATTCATTTGCAATCAGAAAACTAATCCCTGCAGGATTTTTACAGGACTTTTTCGGCAGAATGTTTGAATCTCTTGATTCAACTTATTATACGACTATTGAAGATTATGTAATAATCAGCGATTCCCCTTTGTCTTTAGACCTTTTTATATCCGGCTATCTTTCCGGCAAAACACTTGAAAAGAATTTAAACTATATTGATTTTTCGGATAATGTTTCAGATGAGGCAACATACTGTGTTTATGCCAATATTCGTAAGAGTTATGATTTGCTGACCCACTTATTCAATAGTAAAATTAACTCGGAACTCAGTATCAACAGAACATCTCTGATAAACCTGCAGGCTGTTGCTTTTCAGCTTTCATCAAACAGGAACCGGTATTATATAAATGCATATGTTAAGCATAATTCCGGCTATGTAGAAGAAAATCCTGCCGTATGGGAGTTTAATGCCGATACTACAATTTCCGGAAAGATATCCGTCATTGCCGATCCGCGTGACAGCATACGGAAAATATTGTTCTTCGATGTGTCAGGGAATTTATACATGATAAACAGAAACGGGCGGCTGGTCTGGAAAAAGCATATTGACGAACCACCTTTGAGCAGGGTTTTTCTCACAAGCCTGAAAAAAGACAATAAGGATTACCTTATTTTCAACACGGCAAACTACATATATATATTTGATCTGGCGGGCAAAATGCCTGATTTTAGCCCGGTAAGGCTGCCCTTCCCCGCGAGCGCTTCCATTACATTGATTCATTATCAAAGGAATGATGATTACAGGATCATCATCCCGGGTAAAAACCAGAAACTATATAATTATATGATTAACGGCATGCCCACACCGGGCTGGAGCAATTATCATACGGAAGCCATATTGAAAAACCCTGTTGAATATTTCCGGTTCAGGGACAAAGATATCTTGATAGCAACTGATAAAAACGGGAAAGTATATTTTATTAACAGGAAGGGAACTTTGCTCATCAGAACCACCCAGCCTTTTATAAGGGCTAAAAACAGCCGGTTCTTCATGCATACCCTGCAAAAAAAGCAATACCTGGTAACAACAGACCGTAAAGGGAAATTGGTATTTATATCTGAAAATGGGAAAATTGATATCGTGACATTAAATACCTTTTCGGAGGATCATTATTTTACTGTTGGAGATTTTGACCTGGATAATAGAGACGATTTTATTTTTTTCGATAAGGGATATGTATATATTTATAATCATGATAAAAAGAAAATATTTGAAAGCGCGTTAAGTGGGCAACCATCTGCAAGCCCGTTATATATGATGAACGGCAAAAATAAATATTATATCGTTTTTCCGAATGCCCAGTGCTCAAATCTGGTATTGTTAAATGAAAAGGGTTGTCGTGAATATCAAAATTTTATTCTGTCAACCCCCTGCATTGAAACAGACTATTTATTCGGTAATCATATTCCAAGCGTCATTGTTTCCGATAGCAATAAATTGCTTAATTATGTAATTGAGTAAAAATTCACCACTTTTAATTATTTTTGTATTAAAGAAGCGGACTGCGGCCGGGAATAATATGAAAGCAATTGCTAATGAATAGGTAACGAGCTTAAAATATTTAATCTGCTTTATTGGATTGAAATGATATACTATTTGTAAGTTTAAAACAAATTAAATGTTCAAAAGATTAATTCTTTTAAAAAAAATAATATCAGGTAATCATACCATTTGTGTTTTACCTTGGTTGTCATTAAATATTTTAAGGAATTGCAAGGTTTTTCATTGTTGCTTCACGTCTGATTTCGAGAAATTTGCAGGCGATCTTACCGGGCAAACTATTGAAGAAATCTGGAATGGTGATTATATGAAGTCTATTCGTAAGAGCATGATCAATGGTCAGGAACATGCTTTGTGTTCCCGCTGTTATGAAATTGAACGTCATTCGGGTACAAGTATACGTTTCCATAATAATATTTTTTATAGGTTAAAACTTTTTACGATTCCTTTTATCACAAAACCTGATGGGAGTTTAAGCAAAGTTGATATCCAATACTGGGATATCAGATTTTCTAATATTTGTAATTATAAGTGCAGAATTTGTGCACAATGGAATTCAACATCGTGGATCCCTGATTCTAAAAAGATGGGGTTATATCATGAGGATGCAGACCCCAAGCCGGTTTTCAGAGAGCAAATGACAAAATTAATAAACTGGATATTAGAACCCAGGCATTTAAAATCAGTAAAAAAAATTTATTTTTCCGGCGGAGAACCTCTTCTTATGGAGGAGCATTGGAAATTACTGGAAGAATTGGATAAGCGTCATAAATATAGTATTATCCTGTCATATAATACGAACCTGGGTACTCTGAGTTATAAAAATAAAAGCATATTAGATTATTGGAAAAAGTGGGATAAGAATGTTGAAATCTGGACTAGTATTGATGAAACTGGAGAAAGGGCAGAACTGATTCGAAGCGGAACAAAATGGGAAAATGTGGAGAAAAACATAAAAACTCTTGTAAAGCAGGGTATATTTATTAAAACGGCTATAACGGTGAATGCAATGAATGTATTCAGAATACCTGAAATTATTGAGCGCCTGGTTCAGCTTGGTGTTATTGGCATGACAAGTAAAGAACCTGAAAATTGGAGAAATTTCTTTATACTTATTGTTGAAGAGCCTAAAAAACTTCATGTGAGTATACTTCCCGAAGATTTCAGGCAAAGTATCCGGAAAAAGTTAGAGGATTATATCAATGAATATGAACATAATTACGGAGTAAGTATCAGGGATTTATTTATTACATTATTCTGGCATTTAGAGAAGCCATGGGATAGAGATAATCTAGGGGAGTTCATTAAATTTACAAACGACATCGATGCAATAAGAGAAGAAAATACTTTTGAGGTTATCCCCGAACTAAAATGTTTATTAGGTGAGGAGCAAATGAACGAACAGTTTGCACCTTTAAAAAAATAGAACATGATTCAGAAGTTGAAATTATTAAAAAATATAAAATCAGGCCAGCACAAAATCTGTGTTATTCCCTGGATATCATTAAATATACAAAGAACCTGCAAGGTATTCCATTGTTGCCTTACATCTGATTTTAAAACATTTGCTGGCGACCTTGCCGTGCAGTCAATGGAAGAAGTCTGGAACAGCGAGGTCATGAGGTCAATACGCCGAAGTATGATCAATGGCGAGGAACATCCTTTATGCTCCAGCTGTTATGAAGTAGAGCTGCATTCTGGCATCAGTACCCGTTATTATAATAATAGATTTTCGAAAAATCATTTATTAAAAATCCCATTTATTACCAGACCTGATGGCAGCGTGAATAAAGTAAACATTCAATATTGGGATTTCAGATTTTCCAATGTATGTAACTATACATGCAGAATATGTTCCCATTGGAATTCTACATCCTGGATCCCCGATGCCAAAGAGCTCGGATGGTATGATAAAAGTTCTCAAACGGAACCATACCAGAAAGAGGCTCTGCATAGGTTACTGAAGTGGGCGTTGTTGCCTCAAAATCTGAAGGTATTAAAGAAAATCTATTTTTCAGGAGGGGAACCACTATTAATGGATGAACACTGGCAAATACTGGAAGCACTGGATAAGGAAAAAAGATATGACGTAATTTTGTCATATAACTCAAACCTCGGATCGCTATCCTATAAAAATACCAGTGTAATTGATTATTGGAAAAAATGGGGAGAAGCAATATGGCTTTGGCCCAGTATTGATGAAATTGGTGTACGTGCTGAATTAATACGGAAGGGAACAGATTGGAGTACCGTAGAAACTAACTTAAAAAAACTTAAAGAAACAGGAATACATATCAGACCTGCGATCACAGTGAGTGCCATGAATGTATTCAGAATTCCTGAGATTATTTATCATCTTGTTGATATGGGAATAATTGGCATTACACATGTACAAGAGGAATGCTGGAGAAATTTTACATTCAATATTGTTACTGATCCACCCAATATGCATGTAAGTGTTCTTCCGGATGAAATGCGAAAAAATGTTCTGGATAAACTAAACACTTTTATTATTGAGTATGAACAAAAACATTCCGTTAAAATCCGGGAAATATTTAATTCTTTGCTTTGGCATCTGGAAAAGCCCTGGGAAAAAGAGCACTGTGAGGATTTTAAAAAATTTATGCTAACGCTTGACAGAATAAGAGGTGAGAATACATTAACGGTTATTCCGGAATTGCAATGTGTTTTTACTGATTGAAAATTGTAAAACAGGAAACCAAACATTTTTTATTGTGAATTTATCGGTGAATATTTAATATGGAGAGCAGGGTGCATTTATTATGTAAAATCATAACCGGCAAACACAAAATCTGTGTCTTACCCTGGATATCTTTAAATTTTCTAAGAAACGGACGGGTGTTACATTGTTGTTATACTTCTGACTATAATGCTTATGTAGGTAATTTGGTGAAGCAATCCGTTGATGAAATCTGGAATAGCGATTCTATGAAAACGATTCGCAGGGAAATGATTAGTGGCATAGAACCCGCGTTGTGTTCACGATGTTACGAGTCGGAAAAATATTCCGGGACCAGCCCCCGGCGCAGAAATTTTTTATATGATCAAAAACTTTTGGAAATACCTTTTATTACCAGATCAGATGGAAGCTTAACTAAAACAGACCTGCAACATCTTGATTTTCGTTTTTCAAATATCTGTAATTATAAATGCCGGATGTGTTCTCCCTGGAATTCCAACGCCTGGATACCGGATGCTATAAAGTTAGACAAGGTTTATGAAAAGGGGTTTGAAGAGGCATATGGAACAGAGTCCTTAAATCAGATATTAAACCTTGACTTTATTGATAAAAATTTAAAGTCGGTAAAAAGCATTTATTTTTCTGGTGGGGAGCCATTACTTATGGATGAACATTGGCACATGCTGGAAAATTTGGAGAAACAAAAACGATTTGATATAAAATTGTCATACAATTCCAACCTTAGCTTGCTTAAATATAAGGATAAAAAAATCCTTCAATATTGGACAAAATGGGGCAAGAATGTGCTTTTGAGACCCAGTATTGATGAAATCGATGAGCGGGCCGAATTAATTCGCAGTGGAACAAAATGGAAAAATGTTGAAGCAAATCTTGAAATTTTGAGAAAAACCAATATAGCAATTGAGCCGACTATTACAGTGAGCGCCATGAATGTTTTCAGAATTCCGGATATAATAACCCGGCTGGTTGATATCGGGATTATTAGAGGGAATAATCATAAAAGCCTCAATTGGCGTAATTTCAGATTAAACGTTGTCACTGAACCTCAAGAGTTTCATGTTAGTATTCTTCCTGACCAGTTTCGGAAAGACATCCGAGAAAATATTAACAAATTCATTTTATCTTATTCTCAACAACACCATGTTGATATTGAAAATTTATTTTTAAACCTTTTCTGGCATCTGCAAGTACCTTGGAATGAAGAGCAGTGTCGCAAATTTAAAAGATTTACCAGGGAAATTGATAAAATAAGGGACGAACACACTGCTGAGATTATCCCGGAATTAAAATGTATTTTAGATCAATAAATAAAACATTAATTGATGTCTCCTTTCGGCATATCGGTAATCATTTGCACACATAACAGGTCAGCCAGGCTTATTCCTACACTTGAGCATCTGGAGCGTCAGAATGTTCCACCGGACCTGCAATGGGAAATCCTGGTTGTTGACAACGGATCAACGGATGACACAAGAAAAGTGGCTGAAGATTTTGGAAAAAATCTGAAAAAAAATATTGGCTTCCGGATTATTTTTGAACCTGCACTGGGTAAATCTAATGCACTTATCAGGGGTTATAATGAAGCCAATTTTGAATTAATGCTGGTTTGTGACGATGACAACTGGCTTCAACCATTATATCTGAAAACAGTGGCTGAAATTTTCAGGGATAATCCCGAGACCGGCCTTTTGGGCGGTTACGGGATAGCTGAATTCAGGGGAGAAGAAATGCCGACATGGTTTGAAAAATGGCAGCAGGCTTATGCATGTGGGAAACATCATGAAAAATCAGGTTACTTATCCGAAGGAGATTATTCAATCTGGGGCGCTGGCTCTGTAATAAGAAAAACACAATGGACATTTCTCAGAAAAAACGGTTTCCATTTTATTAATCATACAGGCCCGGGAACAGCAATGGGCGAGGATGTTGAACTATCACATGCCGTAATCTATTCTGGCAGTAAACTGTATTTCGACGACAGACTATGGTATCGTCATGATATCAGCCGGGGAAGGGTTACCCTGAAAACTACTAAGAAACATGTGAAAACAAGTGGCAGCACCTTGTTTATCATCTATTCGATGGCATATAAAAACGCCCCGGATAAGAAAAACAATTTCATCGCACCCTATCTGAAGTGGTTTATTGCACTGTTATATTTATTGTTAAAACAACTCTTCGGGAAAAAAAACGTACTTTTACGAAGGCATCTGTTATTTCAGTTTTATGATCTGGCGATTCACCGAAAAAAATACCAAAAGGTTTATTATGAGATTTTTCCATGGATCACCAAAGTGAAAGAAACTTACCCTCTTAAAGGCACAACATTATGAATCCCCTGGTATCTTTCATCATCCCATTTTATAATGCCGAAAAGTTTATTGCAGAAACCATTGATTCTGTGCTGTTGTGTGGATATGAACAGTCTGAAATAATCATTGTGGATGACGGATCAACGGATAATTCACTTAAAATCTGTTGTTCATATGAGAAAAAAACACCTAAAATAAAGATTATTCAACATAATGATAAAACTAATAAAGGTGCAAGTACGTCACGTAAAACCGGGATTCAGGAAGCAAAAGGTGAATTTATTTATTTTCTTGATGCCGATGACATACTTCTTCCTGGTGTGATTGATAAATACGTTGCGGTATTTTCCGAAAACCCTGATGTAGTCCTGATACATGGTGAAATAATTGATTTAAGAGCAACCGATGATTTACCAAAGATGGAGCATAACTTTGTGATTGGATTTTCAAACCGTAAGTACTTGCTTTCAGATGAATCGTATTATTTAAAAAGTAATAGAATATGCAATTCTACTGTTTGTGTTAGGAAGAGCGCATTAATTGATATAGATTTCAACTATGATCAAATTTTCCCATTAGGGGAAGATTGGGTGTTATGGAATCTGCTGGCTTTAAAAGGGAGCTTCTATTATTTTGCGCGGCCCATGATCAAGTATAGGATACATAAAAATTCAGCCACTTCTCTTGCCTTGCAGAAAAAACAGGTATATCTTCAATACAATTTGATGGAAAACTATTTATGCATGTTGGCTAAAACCAGGGATGCTGCCTTAAGGGGAAATATTAAGGATAAGCTGTTTGATTTAATAAATGATCTGTACAAGGTATACCAGAAAAAACCGATAACAGAAAGTGACCAACAAGGGATTTATGAACAGGTCGTTCCCAGAGACCAATTAATAATATCATTGAAAAAGAAGATATACAATCTTGAAAGAGGTTATGGGTATTATTTTTATTTTCTTTATATTGTAAAAAGGGTTTTTTCTAAGTTATTCTATTTCAAATGAAAATTTTGTTTCTATCACACGCGCCTCATGAAGTTCACCTGAAACTTGCCAATACATTGGGTTCAAGAGTGAAAGTAATTCCATTCAATTGGATTGTGACACTTTCAAAAAAGGTACCTTATATTGGGTTCTTTTATATTTTTATTTCTTTATTATACAGCCGTTTTATTAAAGTCAAAGAAAACATTTTGTTAGTTGAAGGAGGTTCTTCACTTTATGTTGCGGTTTTTCTTAAGTGGAGATACAAAAACATTAAAATTGTGTACCTTGATGCTGACTTGTTTTTTTATAACCTGACAAAAAGAAGTAAATTGGTTAATAAAATTCAGTCTCTTTTTTATAATAAGATTGATGCAATTATTTCTGCATCCGAACAAAATAAAGAGTATGCTTTAAAGTATGTTGATCTTCCGGTTGAAAGATTTACTCCTTATCCTAAGAAAGTTACAAAATTAAATGTTGAAAAAAAGAATCAAGGCTTATATATTGGAAGATTGGACCCCGATAAAAATATTAAACGGATTGTCAGATTTGCTTTACAGTGCCCTTTTTTTGATAAGTTTATTTTTGCAGGTGAAGGAACTTATTGCAAATACATTAAAAAATTGGCTGCCGAAAACAATAAAATTATATATTCCGGATATAGAAAGGATGTTGATACATTCTACAGCGAATGCAAATTTTTGATACATATACCTGATTCGGATCCTCACCCCTGTACCACTATGGAAGCCGCTTTATGTGATTGTTTTCCTATAATTTCAAAAGGAGTGGGTACAAAGTATCTGTTTGATGACATTTTTATAATTGAAGACCCGGATAATTTTGAAGAGATTAATAAAAAGATTTGCTATATAATAAATAATGAAAAAAAAGCAAAAGAATTGCTGAATAAATCAGTTAAACTGTTTACAGATGAAGGCAAATCCATTTTAGATTTTGAAAATGCAGTTAAAAGTATTATAAAATCTTGGCAGAGTTGAGTCTTGGTAAGTCAATAACTCCAATAATTGCCATGGCTGAAAAAGTTTAAATAGCAATATAATCTGTTTATAGTCATTAATTGTAAGAATGGGTAAAATATACATCAACGGACGATTCCTTACTCAGAAAATGACTGGTATTCAACGTTTTTCCTATGAATTATGCAAAGCGTTAATTGCAAATGGCGTTGAAATAGAAATTCTTGCTCCCCGAAATATCCGTGATGAATACAAGATTAATTGCCCTGTGATCCGGTTTGGAATTTTTTCGGGAATACTGTGGGAGCATTTCGATATGTTGTTTTACCTGGTAAGGAAAAAAAAGCCGCTGTTGCTCAGTTTTGGGAGCCCCGGGCCACTTTTTTATAAAAACCGTTTTGTAACGGTTCATGACATTTCTTTTTATTTCCACCCGGAGTGGTTTTCAAAATCATATGGAACATATTACAGGTTGATCACACCCATATATACTCGGATCTCCCGGAAAGTTATTACCGTTACAGAGTTTTCAAAAAGCGAAATAAAAAAATGGTTGAAGATACCTGATGAAAAATTTATCATTATAAATAACGCAGTATCCGGCAACATCTTAACTGATCAGGTTTTTCCCGTAGCGAATAAGGGAAAATATATTCTCACGGTTGCTTCGATGGATCCACGCAAAAACCTTGACCGGGTAGTTGAAGCATATGAAAAATCGAATGTAAAAAAAGATGTAAAGCTCGTACTTGTTGGAAAAAGTTCGTCGTTATTTAATCTGAAAATTTCAGAAGAAATCCGTTCAAATTCTATCGGGTATGTGCCCGATGAGCAATTAGCGGCACTATATCAGGGTGCAGCACTTTTTGTGTATCCTTCGCTTTACGAGGGATTTGGCATACCACCTCTTGAAGCGATGGCGCTTGGTTGCCCGGTCATATTGTCCGACATACCGGTTTTCAGGGAAGTTTTCGGCGACGCTGCTTATTATGTTGATCCTTTAAACTCAGACAGCATTGCTGAGGGGATTCAAAAAGTACTGTCAAATGATAATTTACGAAATGAACTCATCGCCCGTGGCCTGCAGCAGGCAAAACAATACAGCTGGGAACGATCAGCAAAAAAATTAACTGAAACAATAAAAGCATTGGCCTGTAAATAATCTTTACGGTTTTTATCATAAACATATCTCAGCATAGCGGAAATACATAAATAATTGCCATGCATTCAAATACATACAGCGAAGATAATGTTCAGAAAAAAGGGCCGGAAAGGCAGGTCTTTTATAAAATTATATGCCTGTTCAGTATAATTTTAAACGGCATTGCTTTTTTCGGTGTTATTGCCGGATTGTTTTTTAGTGGAAAATTAAATTCATTTTTCAATGAGTATTCTCAGGGCGGTAGCTTTCCTGCAGTGAGGTTTTATGTAATATCATTGCTTTTTATTTTAGTTTTACTTGCTTCAACAGTATATGGAGCCGCCTTGATGTTGAAATTAAAAAAAACCGGATACTATTTTTATTTGGTACCTCAAAGCCTTTTACTTGTACCGGCTATTGTGTTTTTCTTTTTTACAATGAATAAAATTTGCCTGATTTACATTGCATTAAGCATCGCACTGATTCTCTTGTATGCCTCATATATAAAACGAATGAGGTAATTCTACCTTTGAAAAGAAGCATTACAAATTCTTTGTTTTTTTCCGGGTTGTGTTTTTTTAGAATTTTTATTTTTTTGTTGCATTATATTAATAAATTTGCTCGTTAATTTTTCGGTTATGGGTATAAATAAAGTGTTTCAGTTTTTTGTTCCTAAGGAAAAAAAATTCTTTCCCTTATTTGAGGGAGTTGCTGAAAATCTCGAAAAAGCTGCTGTAATGCTGAACAAGCTTTTTTTGCTGATAGAAAAAGAGGACGAAAAAATTGCCCTGGTTGCCCAGATAAAAAAATGTGAGGAGACAGGGGATGATTTTACCCATCAGATATTTGATGAATTAAATAAGACCTTTATTACACCTTTTGACAGGGAAGATATACAGGAGCTGACCTCCTCGCTGGATGATGTTTTGGATTATATTAATTCATGTGCTAAGCGATTGGAATTATATAAAGTTCGCAAACTGCCCAAGAATACCATTGAGATTTCGGAGTTGCTCGTACAGGCAAGCCGTGAATTAAGGGTAGCAATTGGGGAATTGTCTAATCTAAAGCATCCTGAAGTGATCAAAAAGTCCTGTATTCGCCTGAATGAGATTGAAAACCAAGTTGACGACCTCTACTACATGTCAATTTCATATCTTTTTGAAAACGAAAAAGATGCTATTGAACTGATAAAGATGGATGCGATTCTGAAAACACTTGAAACTGCTACCGATAAGGCCGAAGACGTCAGCGATGTTTTAAAATCAATTATTGTGAAGGTTGCTTAATAAAGTTTTTTAATTTATGACTGTAATTGTAATAATTACAATAGCTGTTGCCATACTTTACGATTTTCTTAACGGGATGAATGATGCCGGCAACTCAATTGCTACTATTGTTGGAACAAATGTTTTACCTCCCAAGCTGGCTGTATTCTGGGCAGCATCATTTAATTTTATTGCTTTTGGGATTTTTTATGGTTCTCCTGTAGCGCATACTATTGGCAGGGGAATAATATTACCTGAAATAATAAAGAACGACAGTATTTTTGTCCTTTGCTCCTTGCTTGGGGCAGGTTCATGGGTATTAATATGTGCACGAAACGGCATTCCTAACAGTGTTTCGCATGCACTGATAGGCGGATTGATCGGTCCAGCCCTGATCAAAGGAGGATCTACTGCAGTCATTTTCAGCGGTGTTTTTAAAATTGTTATTTTTATTGGGTTAGCGCCATTATTTGGTTTTATCATCGGGTATTTTTTTATGAACCTTACCCTGCTGATCTGGGGCAAAAAGCCGCCATTGAAGATTGATCGTTATTTCAGGGTACTTCAGCTTATTTCCTCGGCTTTCTTCAGCCTTGGTCATGGCGGTAATGATGCCCAGAAAACTATGGGAATAATACTGATGCTGCTCATTGGAACGGGTTTCCTGCCGGAGGGAGCAGACGTACCTATATGGGTTGCATTGACCTGTTATACCGCTATAGCAATGGGAACCTTGTTGGGTTCTGGAAAAATCGTAAAAACATTAGGAAAGGGCCTGGTTCACCTGAAGCCGATCGGCGGGTTCTGTGCTGAAACCGCCGGCGCACTTACCTTATTTGGTGTTACCCTGGCCGGAATCCCTGTAAGCACCACGCATACCATCACCGGTGCAATTATGGGCGTGGGTGTTACTAAAAGAGCCAGTTGCGTGAAATGGAAACTTGCCGCAAATATTGTTGTGGCCTGGGTACTTACCATACCGGCATCTATGGCTTTTTCAGCATTAATATATTTCCTGCTGAATCTTTTTATTTAGCCATATCCTGAACTTCATTTGATTTTTTTCGTATACAACAAAAATCCTTTTAATGGACCAGGTTTATAGCATAGTTCCCAAACAGCTTATCGATTTTTTGCTGGTGACTGTGTTTTCGCTGTTGATCGGTTTGTCGCAACGCAAACTGCATCCGGCCAGCGAAGACCCGCAATTGTTCGGCACTGACCGCACTTTCACATTCATCGGTATTTTGGGATATATACTATATATCATTGATCCTGAATATTTATACCTGTATATGGGTGGCGGCATCGTCATCATGGTCATGCTGGCAATCAATTATTATTTTAAAATCGCAATATTCAAAGATTTGGGGATGACCACTATTGTCATTGCCTTAATAACTTATTGTATTGCCCCCCTGGTCATAACACAGCCCGCCTGGCTTTTCCTGCTTGTTGTGGTAACCGTGCTCATTTTTACCGAGCTAAAGGAAACCTTCATCACTTTTTCGCACCAGATAGATAAAGAAGAGTTTATCACACTGGCAAAATTCCTTATTATTGCAGGCATCGTACTGCCTATCTTTCCCAACAGGCCCATTGTCCCCTTTCTGAATATCACTCCCTATAATATATGGCTGGCCGTGGTGGTAATTTCTACCATCTCGTACCTGAGTTACCTTTTGAAGAAATATGTCTTTAAAAAGTCAGGGATCCTCATTTCGGGAATACTTGGCGGATTATACAGCAGCACGGCAACCACCATGATATTGGCAAAAAAAAGCCGGGAAGGCAACATGATGAAAAACAATTATGCCTCTGCTATTATCTGGGCCACGGCGATGATGTACCTTCGCATAGCAGTGCTGATGCTCATATTTAACCAGGCGCTTTTCCGGAATAATTTCATTTTTCTGCTGATCATGTTTCTTGTAACCATCTGCGTAGGCATTGTGGTATATTATTACAAAAGAAAGGAAGAGGTGATCTCGGCAATAGGTACCATAAAAGATAAGAATCCCCTGGAGTTCAAAGTTGCTTTGCTTTTCATGGTACTGTTTGTTGCCTTTTCATTTCTGACCTATTATGCTATTGAGTATTTCGGAGATTGGGGGCTAAACGTACTTTCATTTATTGTGGGCGTTACCGATATTGACCCGTTTTTGATTTCGGTCTTTCAGGGCAGAATCAATGCAGATACCGGGTTGATATCCAGGGTTTGCTTCCAGGCCATCATCAGCAATAATTTGTTAAAGCTATTGTATGCCATGGTTTTTTCCGGCAAGCATATCAGAATTCCTGTGCTGGTAAGTTTTTCCATAATTATACTGATCAATATCCTGTTATTGTTTTTTATCTGATAGGAAACCGCTTAGTGCCTGAGCAGAAACAATGTGTTTACAACAGTAAGTTTCAGTTTCAAGGTCTTTTCTATTGCGGCAGGCCGTGAATAAAAGGAATTTTTGAACTAATTTTTAACAATCGGTATAATATTAAGGTGCGATGCACCTTAATCTGATTTTGTATTATTTTCTACAAATATTACGGGGCGCTGCCCCTACAACAAATCATAAATTAAAACATTTTGGATAGAAGTACAAAGTACCGATATATTTGCAGCAAATTCAAATTATTGTCAAATAAGGTACAACGTGCCAGAACATATAATAAACTGTGTTTGAAACGTAAAGTTCAGTTTCGGTGTCTTGCGAAGCGAAAAAATGTAATCCCGATACCTCATTCCGGAATGAGCATTTTTGTTGCCAGTGTAAGCCGCCTGTCCGGCTATGGCTATCGTTATTGTAATGGAGTTTTCGTGCCGATACTATTTATTATTAAAATATTTTTGCTATTAACAGCCTGCGTATTAATTTAGCAACATAAATATTTTGCCGGAAACCATGTTTTATGGAATTTGAAGAACAATATGCCCGTGTACTTTCCTCGCCGCAGAGGCCTGCCACATTGAGCAAGTTATGTATGGTGTCGTTTTTTTTCAGCGGCAGCATGACGCTATTTTCATTTGGCGGTTTGTTTTTTTCGGGTTGGCTGTCCGACTATCTCATGAGCTTTAAAGAAGGATTTTATGGCATAGGCCCCAGCTATTTTGCAATCTTTTTTTCCGGAATGTTTGTGTTGTTTGGCAGCTCATTTACAGGGGTTTTGCTTATGTTCCGGCTGAAACGTTCGGGATTTTGGATCTATTTTACAGCAAACATCATCATGGTCTTTCTCTCTTTTTTTGTTGTAATGACCTTTTTTAACGGCGTTTTTATTTTGGGCAGCGTGGTGTTCATTATTTTATATGCCCGTCAACGTAAACATCTCCGTTAATTATGAATGATGAAGTAAAAGAAAAACGCCCGGTTTTTTTATATATCATATGCTTTGTATCGGTTATCGCTAATTTGATTTCGATCATTGTATTGCTGATGTTGCTGGCCGGTGGAAAAATGACTGCCTCTCTATATAAAATTCCCGTGATTGATATCTACTCTGAAGAGCTTCGATATGGTACCTCCCTGAGTTATCTCATTAAAATCGGCATACATGTATTTTGCATTTTTGCTGTTATTCTTATAAGCAGAAATAAAAGAAAAGGCGTTGTGCTTTATGCATTGGGGCAGCTTATGCTGCTGGCTTTCCCCTGGTTGTTTCTATACAATCTTGGTGTGAATTACCTGCTGATAAGTTCTTTGTTATCCCTGATCTTTTCGCTGTTTATTATCATGCTCTTTGCGGTATCAGTCACACGGAAAAAAGTGAAACAGCCTTCGTGAGCATAAAAGTTACATATTGAAGTTTATTCTTTCATAAAAAGGCAGGCATCGCCATAACTTAAAAACCGGTAATGGTTGTTGAGCGCATGGTCATATATCGTTTCCCAGTATTCGCCCAGGAAAGCTGAAACAAGAAGCAAAAGCGTGCTCCCCGGCTGATGAAAATTTGTCACCATGCCATCAGTCATTTTAAACCTGTACCCCGGGATAATAATGATATTCGTAGAAAAAGAGATTTGTTCGGTTCCGTTCTCCCTCATGTATTTTAAAAGGTTTTCCAATAAAAGATTTCTTTCAAAAGCATCCATTTTCTTATCATAAGGTTCCCATTGGCCTACGCCCGAAGGTAATATGTAGCTAGTATAAAGATTTGCTGCAATATAATAAAGACTCTCAAGCGAACGTATCGTTGTTGTGCCGGCTGCAATGATTTTGCCATGTGCATTTAATATATCCTCAACCAGTTTTTTATCAATGACAACCTGTTCGGAATGCATTACATGATTTTTTATATCATCGGTTTGTACCGGTTTGAATGTTCCGGCGCCAACATGTAAGGTGGTATACGTTGTCGAAATGTTTTTCTTTTTCAGATTTTCTAAGACCGATGACGTAAAATGCAGCCCGGCTGTTGGAGCAGCCACCGATCCGTCGTAGCGGGCATAAACAGTTTGGTAACGTTCATTGTCGGATTGTTCGGCCGGACGATGTATGTATGGCGGCAAAGGGACATTGCCTGCGGCTTCAATAATTTGAGCAAAGGTCAGGATGCCGGGAGTCCACGAAAATTCTACAATAAAACTTTCGTTGAGACGGCCAGCCAGTCGGGCTTCGAGCCGGCATACGGTATGACCGGTATTTATATCAAGAAATAATTTCTCGCCTTTCCACTTTTTAGCATTCCCCACAAGGCATTTCCAGGTACAACGGCCTGTCTGCTGCATGGCGAGTTGTATATCACTAACCGGAGATATGGGCTCAAGGCAAAAAATCTCGATCTTTGCACCACTGGCGCGTTGAAAATACAGGCGTGCATGAATCACACGCGTATTGTTCATTATAAGCAACGATCCCTCGTCAAGCAATTCCGGTAATTTATAAAATATATGATCAGATATTTGCCTGTTTTTATACATCAGGAGTTTTGAGCAGTCGCGTTCAGCCAAAGGGTATTTTGCAATCCTGTCCTCAGGAAGATGGTAGCGGTAATCGGCAATATTGATGTTCTGCGGTAAAGACATTGTCTTATTTTTCGGAGTAAAATATTGGTTATAGAATAACTTTAACGACTTATCTGTAAAATCCCATCTTTTTTATATATTCATAAACCTGTTGGGGAACATAGTCTTGTATGTCTTTCCCCTCTCTGATAAGGCTTCTTATATCTGTGGAAGAAATATCCAGTAAGGGCGCATCAATCACGGTAATGTTTGGGTATGATGCCGGTACTTTAATTCCGGTATCTTTCCTTGGATAGACAAAAACCTTGTAATTACCAATGATCTCATTATATTTTTTCCATTTGTGGAATGATTCAAGGTTGTCGGCGCCCATGATGACAGAGAATTTATGCGACGGGTATTTTGCCCGGAGTACCTGAAGCGTGTCAATAGTATACGAAGGCCTGGCCATTGAAAATTCAATATTGCAGGCATGAAGCCTGCTGTTTCCTTTAACAGCCAATAATACCATGCTGTACCTGTATTCATCATCAAGCAGAAATTCCTGTGTCTTGAACGGGCTTTGCGGCGACACAACAAACCATACTTCATCAAGTTTTTCCGTTTTTAGCAGGTATGCCGCAATAGCAAGATGCCCGTTATGTATCGGGTTAAACGAACCAAAGTACAGTCCAATATGTTTTGCTTCACTAGCCATTAATATTATTTGAAAGTGCTGCTATACTGCAGGTTTTATTAGTCCTTGATTTTTTGTTCTCCATTCTTCCATTTGTCTTTACTCATGATTTCGCCGGTTTCGGTATAGTGTTTCCATTTGCCTTCTTTAACGCCATCTTTGTATGAGCCTGACATTTTTATCACGCCGCTGTCATAATAAAACTCCGCCTCACCGTCAGGTACACCCTCTTTAAAATTCAGCATAGCCTTTCGGCTGCCGTTTTCATAAAATTCACGGTATATGCCGGTGACCTTGTCGTCTTCAAAAGTCAGCTCAGTACGTGTGGTTTGTTTTTCATCATCATAGTAGAAGAAGGCGATACCATTGGCCAGGCCTTCCTTATAAGTAACGGCGCTCTGTATGTGGCCATCTTCATAATAACTTCTCCACAGCCCTTCAATTTTCCCGTTGACCACACGCCCTTCAGCTTTTATTGTTGTACTGTCGCCGTAATAGACTTTTACTGCGCCGTCTTTTGCCAGTTTTTTTGAATCCAGGACAATCTTGAAATTGCCCGAATCAATGGCCCCATAATAATAGATTTCCTCCGCTGCCGACTCAATATTTTCGAGTTCGCTGTCGAAGCCGGCCTCAGCATCAAAATCAGCCTGTAGTTTGGTTTTAAACATACCATCCTGCGATGTCAGCTGCAACCCCACTCGGGTAAAGCCGAGTATCAGGTCTTTATTTTCCTGAATCCCTTTGCGCTTGTCGTTTTTGCTGTAATAGTACAAATGCGAATAGATTTTTGGCATTTGTATGAATGCAGAAATATTTGATTTGGTTTCGAAATTATCAATGAAATCCATGAAGGGCTTATTATGCGACAGGGTTTTGCCCACATTGTAATCATCTATAAAATCCATCAGGCACGATGGAGAATTGCTGAAAACCACATAATCCTCCATAAAAATATAGTATGGCTTGTCAAATGAGCTAAAAAGTTTACCAAACAACATTTTCAGGAACCAGCCATATTCAAGGTATTTGATCGTAAAGTTTTTGTACTGTGTATCATCAAATTTAAACAATCCCAGAGTGCGTCTTCTGACGTTTTTCGTGATCTTTTCCATAGAGGCTTTGGCCTGGTCAATATCTGAAGCATGAATAATGGCCAGCGCATCTTCCTCGCGGGCATTAGCCGATGGTTGCAGCTTCACAAAAGCAATTTCGTTGCCTATCCAACCGAAAAAATCATCCTGAAGGTCGACCTTCAGAAACTTTTCAACTTTTTTGATGGTCTTCTCATAATCCTGGGTTTTGGTGGTGTCCTCAGATTTAAAAACTTCAACCAGTTTATCAAAGAAATCACTTGATTTATTAAAGCTCATCGAGATATAGATCGCCGACCTGTCGGAAATGATTTCGTAAGCTTTCCATTTGCCCGGCGAAACATCCGAGAGGGCCTTGAAATATGACGGCAGGCTGTCGTTGATGCTGGTATACCCGTCCCACTGAAGTTTTTCGTTATCAAAAGTCACATTAAAAGCCGAGAAACCCAGGTTGGTACTAAGTGAGGCCACAATTGATGAAGGTTCGGAAAGATAACATTTCAAAAACTCATCGAGCTGTCCGTAATTGAAATAAAAATTGAACAGCTTATTACCCTTAATTTCCGTAGACACAAAGCGGACTTTAGGATTGTTGATCCAAAATCCCGAATCTTTCTGTTGAATGGATTTTTCGATGAGCGCCGGGGAATAACTGCATACCAGAACGTTGTCGATGAAACAGAACGACAGCAGGTCGTGCGTTTCTATGTCCCTGAGTTCGATAATCTCCGT
>Ga0116171_10001627_pt1 | contig 22096 bp, 7 predicted proteins | sample AD_JPNHW2_MetaG_FD_89798 | JGI IMG/M metagenome (GOLD analysis project Ga0116171, IMG submission 89798) | Active sludge microbial communities of municipal wastewater-treating anaerobic digesters from Japan - AD_JPNHW2_MetaG | ecosystem: Engineered > Bioreactor > Anaerobic > Digestate | place...
GAAGGAATGAAAGCGCTGGGTGACATCTTTGCATTATCCAGTGGTGCAAACGTAAATGCAAGACGACCCTCAGATGATAACAGAAACCTTTATGCAGCCTGGCAGGGTTACGAAGATAACTATGCTAACCGCATGGATGAACATAACCGGCAAGTCTGGAATCAAAAGTTACAAGCGCTATACAGGGGTCAGGATTTAGCGCACCGTACCGAAAGAGAAAAAACAGAAGATGAAAGATATAATACGAATCTTGAATACCAGAAGACTAAGGACGCTGAAAATACCGCATATCGGAATAAATCACTTGACTGGAATATAAAAGATAAAGAAGTTGATAATGCCCGTCAGGAAAAGGTGGCCAATGCGCAGATCAAAAACTATGATAACGACAACGCCTACAAATGGAGCAATCTTGAAAGACAGAAGAAAATGGATGAAACAAGGGCAGAAAAGCTAAAAGCATCCGCGACCGATAAGGGATTGATACTATACGATGATAACAACCGAGCAACACACGAGTTAAATGCAAGTCAGTCAAGCAGACTTCTCAATATTATTCTTAGCGATCCGGCTACAAGTGAACTGGCAAAGACAGATATGAAGTTAATGCAAGCTCAGTTTGGTGGTGGATTATCGAAATTACAAATGACAAATCTTGTGGCAGGATATTGGGATAAATCGCCAGAGGCCATGAAATTCTTAGGTGAAAGTATAACAACCCCGGAAACAACTCCCTGGACTACTTCGCAACGCCCGGCGTATAATGGACCACTAAAATCAGGAGCCAGCGCAACACAAAGCCAGCCAGCAAAGAAAACAATTGACTTTTCAAAATTAAATTATTGATATTATGCCTGATAATTTAAGAACTGTATATGAAGGATTAGCCGCTAAAAATCCCGACCTGAAAGAATATGGATATGACAACTTTGCAAATGATATGAAGGATGATGCAAAGCTGAAACAAGTTTATGATGGATTATCAGGTAAAAATACGGAACAGTTCAAAGATTACAACTTCGACCACTTTAAATCAGATATGATAGGTGGTCAGCCTGGCGATCAGACAACTAAACAAGATACTTTCACCGGTGAGATTCCCGAAGTCGGCACCCAGGAACAGGCCAATCAGAAATATTTCGATAACTTAAACGAGGTAGGAGCCACGCCGAAACCCCTTAATAACCCGGAAAAATCAAACTGGAAAAGTTTTGGAGAAGAATTTGTAAATAGAGGAGCCAGAGGAGCGGCCGGACTTGAAAAATGGTTACTCAATGTACCACAGAATGCAATAAGAACCGTTAACGCAGTCCTCAATCCTATTTATAAGGCCGTTGGATTACCCGAAGCGGATAATGAATATTTCAATAATTTCACCGGCATATCAAAACTCACAAAGAAACTTGATGAAAACCGGGAAGCATTTACAAACCGTGTCAATGAAGTAAACGCAAAGAACGAACAGGGCCTTGTAGAAAGTGCAAAGAAAGGCGATTGGATTACTTTTACCCGGAACCTGGCCGGAGGTGTAGCGGACAGCATGGTGCCGTCCATGGCCATGATGCTGACGGGCGGAACCATGGGAACCGGAGGGATGATTGGATCTTCAGCAGCAGTATTCGGAGGCGGTAAACTTGAAGAATTGGACCAGAAAGCCCCTGATCTTCCCGATGCAGTTAAAATACCTGTATCAATCGTAAATGGCGCATTGGAGGGCGTATTTGAAACCTTCCTGGGCAGTAGTGCAGTTGGTGGTGCCATCAAAGATTTAGTTGCAAAAGAGGGTAAAGATGCAGGAATTGGAGTTATCGAAAAGGGATTTAAGAACGGGTTTCGGAAATTATTGTCTGATCATCCTGCAATGGCCCCGTTCGGTGAGTTTTTTGAGGAATACGGAACACAGGTAACACAAAATTACGTTGATAAGGTATCAGGGTACAGACCTGACATAAACATTTTTGATGGTGCTTTTGATAGCGGTCTTATCGGGTTTGCTTCCGGTACACCAAGTTCAGGATTATTGTATGCTTTTGGCGGAGGCAGAGGGAATAAGGAAGGTCAACAGCCGACAGTAGGAACGCAAGAACAATCAGAATTTAGTAAGAAGGTAAACGAACAGATAACCGAGCAAAAGGATATTTATTCAAGCCTTGTAAAACAGGCTAAAGAAAAAGGAGAAGATGATTCATATTATCAGCAAAAACTTGATCAGCTTAATAATGATCCTTCTCAATATTACAAAGATGCACTACAATTCAAGCAGGAACAGCTAAAAGATAATCCAGAAGACGCAAATGTTAAGGCAGATGTGGAGTTTCTCTCCGGCTTTACGCCACTTGTTGAGCAGTATTTTAAATCGCAGCAGGAACCAGCACAATCCGGGCAACCGTGGTCCGTCGGAAATTCCGAACCACCACAACCGACACCCCGGCAGAATTACGAGCAATCACGATCAGCAGAATTTGATCAGAACGCACACGAAAGCGGGAATCTTATCACAGCAGTACATAGAGCCTGGCCAGATCAGCCGATAACCATTTTGCGATTCGGAGAAATAGGACCCGATGGAAAACTGACTTCCGAAGACGGGACGGTATTGGCCAGCACTCCTGAAGGAAATCAAATGATAAGTACAGCTGACCTTATAGACACCAAGATAGTCCCGAAAGATCAGTTCATGCAGGAACAACTATCAGCGTTCGATACTGAAATCTCCCGGGTAGAACTTGCCAAACAGCAGATGTTTCAAATACCAGGAAGTGATAAGAACTGGGTTTATACAGGTCCAGAGAATAACGATCCTGTTACCGGCGATCCTATTATTGCAAGCCTGGATGAAAATTACAATACAACAGGCGAAGCAAAGACCATCACCCCTGATGAACTTGCTCAAATTCAGCAGAAGAAACAAGTACAGGCACAAGTAGAACAGCAAACGCCAGCGAATGAACCCGTACCCGAAGTAAAATCAGCTACATGGGGAAAGAATAAATACCAGTACACGAAGAATGCAGACGGAACCAGTGACGTTATGTTACCTCAGAATGTAAAACCGGAGGCCGCATTAACTGAAATCAACAAGTCTTTAGAAAATACGGATTATGCAGCCATTCCCGTTACCGAAGATCGTACTATCCCCGCTCAGGATGATTTTCATAAGCCCACGACACAACAAGTTGTAACAGGAGTTAAGATCGTACCTAAAGCAAGTATTCAGCAGCCCGTAGAGCAACCAGAACCAAGTAAGAACAGCAAAGAACAAAGTAAGCCCGGGAAGTATACCTTCGGAAAAGAACAACTGGACCGGGAGGAAGTGGCCGAAATGGTGAAACTTGCCGATAACTATTCAGAGATCGAAGGTTTAAAGGTTGAAAATGATCCTGAATTGCAAAATCTTATTCAATCAAAGTTCCCGGCCAAATATTCAATAGTAGGACAGCCGGCCACCGCCGCCCAGGTCAAAGCAAACCTGAGACTTAATAAGAACGTAGATCAAATAACTATTGAGAATGATTTTGAATTAAGTAACTTATTGAAGGAAGCAAGAAAAAAGTTACCTAAATTCAACAATCAACAGCCTGAAAAACAACAGACAACAGAAAATAAAACGGGCGAAAGTTCACAAAAAAGTGAATCGCCAGAAGAATTGTTAGCCAAAGAAATCGAAAAGAAACGGAGTGAAGATCCCGACTACGATAATAAGGTAGTTAATTCTTTGCTTGACGAAATCAAAGCATGGAATAATATGTCTGACTACCAGAAAGGCAGATATAACCTGATGGGATTAGTTAAACGGGCTCAGGTAAACGGATTGGAATTGGTTGGCCGAGGTTATGGTAAAATGTACGACCTGGCCGATGCCGATGGAAATGTTATCAAAAGTAAAAGGGTATTACAGGAAAAGAAAGATGATATCCAAAATCATAAATCCATAACTGATTACTCCCCGGAATTTCAACAGTTTGTTGGACGGTTTGCAGGTCTTCCAGATAACGACCTGAAAACTATCGAATATGATAACTCCATGAGTTTACCGTCAATCAAAGCAGGATTACGGGATATTGCAGAGGGAAAGAAAACACAATCAGTCAATACCCTACTTGATAACCTTGAAAAGATACATCAAAGCGGAATGATCCCATTTAAAACCATCATGGGAAACGACACCGAGCCGATGGCAATTGCTGATTACTTTGATTTGTTCAATGAAAAAAATGATGTACTTTCACCTGAAGAAATTGCACAAGCAGAAAGAATACCAGAAGATATTGCTGAATCAATACTTGAAGGGAAGGCACTTAACGACGAACAATACAATGAATTATATAACCTAAATCCAGAATGGGCAGATAATTTAGAAGCCATCCCGGATCAAATACAAGATAACAATGAAGAAGGAAGACATTCAGAAAATGACAAAGAAGGAAAAGCAGATAACGGCAGCGCAGATAATGAAATCAAAAGCGCAGACAGTGAAAAGAATCTGCAACCGGAAAAAGTAAAAGACGAGATTGAAAAAGAGTTTGATTCAAGCCTGAAAGTAGCCAGAAACAGACTTCAGGAAGTAAACAGCCTGATAACTTCAAAGAAAAAAGACTTCGAGAAAAGGGCCGAGAACGCACAGAAAGACCTATTCCCTAAACCCGGAATACAACAAGGAGAAATAGAAACACCCATTGACCTTACAAAAGAGAATATAGATCGTATTCTTAAACCCCTGTATGACCAAAAAGCACAACTGGAAAAGGAAATTGATTATCTGACAGCCAACCGGGACCAGATCATCCAGAAGTCGCGCGAAGAACAGGAAAAAATCAATAAGGCCCAGGGTAATTTATTCGATAATCAAAACAAGCAGAATGAAAATGATAACCCCAAAGGAAACGGACCTATTGAAGATAACGGTATTGTTCCTGAGAAAACACCCGAAACCGCCCCTGTTCAGTCTGATGATGATAAACCGGCCGGGACTTCCCCCGTTGTGTCTGAATTAGAGGCAGAAGTAGCAAAAGTAAACACTAACCCGACCGAAGCACAGAAGAAATCCGGCAACTATAAAATGGGGCACGTAACCATATCCGGCATGGATATTTCCATTAAGAACCCTGCCGGAAGCGTGAGAAGTGGCACCGATTCAAAGGGTAATCATTGGGAAAACAAACTCAATCATCATTATGGATATTTCAAAGGAACGGAAGGTAAAGACGGTGACCACATTGACACATTCATTAATCCTGAAAACCCGGAATCAGATAAGGTTTATGTAGTTGATCAGAACAATCCCGGTACCGGAGAGTTTGACGAAAGTAAGATAATGTTAGGGTTCAATACCCCCGAAGAAGCAAAACAAGCCTACCTGTCAAACTACGATAAGGATTGGAAAGGATTTAGGGATATTACCGAGGTTCAGGTAGAACCTTTCAAAAAGTGGTTGTATGACGATGCAAAACAGCGCAAACCGTTTGCAGAATATAAAGATACACCGGCACCAGTACAACCAAAAACCCCATTAGAACAACTTGTTGAAAAGAAACCCAAACCGGCTGAAAAAGAACAGCTAAAGTCACCTGTCGAAAAGTTGATTGAAAAACCTGCCCAACCAAACCAACCGGCCCCGGCAGGAACAAAGATAACAGGGAACGCAAGGTATGATGAATTAAAGAAAAGGTTAAGAAATAAACTTGGGAACAACGATAACAACGTAATTCAGGAACCGAAAGCCACATACGGAGAGGAGCAGTTTGATCCTGAATTATTCTCAATAGGCGCAGAGCTTGCAGCAATACATATCACTTCTGGAAATACAGACTTTCAGAAATTCGCAGAACAAATGATTTTAGATATGGGAGTAGAAGTAGCCCCGTATCTTAAATCGTTCTATGAAGGAGCAAGGTTCTTTCCTACTCTGACAAGGGTAAGAGGGAAAATGACACCTTCCGTAGATGTTGATAACTTTAACATTAAAAATATTACGGAAAATAGTAACTTTAATTCCGATAATAACGTAAACAACAACAAAGACAATCAAAATGGACTTCAAAAGAATAGTAATAGAACACCTGAACGAGACCAACCCGGATTTACTGAGGAACTACCTCAAGAACAGCCCGGAGGACTTAAAGGAAACAACGGAACACAAAGCGGAAAGGGCAGCGGAACTGACGAAATACTACCAGGAGAAAACGGATCTGAACCAAACGGAGATCGGGGAGCTGGTGCGGAATTACCTGGCGCCGATAGAGGAACTCCCGGAGGAAACGCAGAAGGAACTAACGGAGGTGGAAATAGACCAGATAATGGAAACCCTGTTTCAGTAAGAAACTCAAACAACTTAGTCATACAGCCCGGTGAAACACTTGCACCCAGGGGCGATAATGCAAAAATAAAGGCTAACATTGATGCTATTGCCTTAGCCAAAAAGTTATTTGAATCAGGCAAAAAGGCTTCTCCTGCCCAAATGAATATTCTTAAGAAATACACAGGATGGGGAGGGCTTTCATCTGTATTCAAATGGGACCATCCGCAATATGATCTCCTTAAACAATCACTAACAGGCGAAGAATACCAATCTGCCAGGCAATCCACGACAACAGCTTTCTTTACTCCTACCGATGTCATATCTAAAGTATGGAATATGATTGATCGAATGGGATTTAAAGGGGGAAATATCCTTGAACCTTCATCCGGGATCGGTCATTTTTTCGGTTTAATGCCAGAACATATTAAAACAAACTCAAACCTTCGCGGAATTGAGCTTGATAATATTTCCGGGATGATCCTTAAAGCACTATATCCCGATGCAAAAATAAACATTGAGGGGTACGAGGACATTCAATTATCAAATAATAGTCTTGATCTTGTCGTTACCAATGTTCCCTTTGGCCAGTTCAAACTACATGACACAAATGAGAAGGACATTTCTCAGAAGTTTAACATACATGATTTCTTTATTGCCAAAAGTGTAAGGAAACTGAAACCCGGAGGAATAGGAGTTTTTATTACCACTACCGGAACGATGGATAAAAGCGATGATCTTCGCAGATGGCTTTCATTTGAGGGAAATGCAGACGTTATAGATGTATTCAGGCTTAATACAGACACCTTTAAAGCATCATCCGGGACAGAAGCATCATCTGATATTGTCATTATTAGGAAACGAGACGAAAACGGAAAATCACCGTTTGCAAAAGATGTTCTGGATACTTCTATTACCAGACAGGCCCCCTACGTAGTTACCGGCAAAAACTATAAGCAGGAAGAAAAGACCGCGACAATGAGCATTAATAAGTTCTTTGTTGAAAACCCGGATAAGATGGCCGGTGAAATGAAGTTTGGATTTGAGGGAGGAAACGATTTGAGACCAACAGAACAAAGAGTAGCCCCGGTAAAATCAAAGAACCAGGAAGAAATGCTAACAGCGTTCGTTGATCAACTCCCTGAAAATATCTCCAATGCGGTCGCCAGCACGAATGAAAGGGTAGATGTAGGAGACGAAGCCAAAGAAGGTGAATTAGTTTTGATAGATGGAAAACCATACCTTATTGAAGGAGGGGAAGCGGTAGTACCGGAATGGAACGCCAATAAGGTGGCCGGAAGGACAAAGACCGAAGCATTGAAAGATTATATCAATCTCAAAAATGCTGTTGATGCACTTATTGACGCAGAGAGTACTAATAGCCCGGATATAGAATTATTCCGCAAGAAACTTAATAAGGCATACGACAGTTTTATATACAAGTACGGAACCCTTAACAACAATATAAAGGTTAATTTCCTTAAGGATGATATTGACTTCCCGGCCATTTCTGCAATCGAAAACGTCCAGGAAAATTCAACCGTAGATAAAACGGGTAATAAAAACGAGAAGTTTAGCATTACCAAAAGTGATATTTTCAGTAAAAGGATGATCGGAGTTTCACCGAATTTAAAGGCCGAAACTATTGATGATGCCATTAAAATAAGCCAGTACAAACAGGGGAAATTTAATCTTACCTATGCTTCCGGTTTATTAGGAATGGATGAACAGGAATTTACAGACGAAGCATTAAAGACCGAGAAAGTATTTATCAATCCGGTTACCGGCCTTATTGAAACAAAGAACGATTATCTATCGGGAAATGTAGTTGAGAAATTAAAACAGGCAGAACAGGCCAACGAAACAGGAAAATTCTCAAAAAACATTGATGGGTTAAAGCCACTTATCCCAAATCCAATTCCTATTCAAACTGCCGAATTTACCCTGGGAAGTTCATGGATACCGGGTAAAGTATATGAAAAGTGGTTTAATGAATCATTTGGCGTAACCAGCAGAATCAGGAAAACAGAAACAGGAAGGTTCACGGGCTCCTTTAGCAATCAAAACTGCCAATTAGACGCATCTAAAGGGTTACTGGAAGTATCGGCCAGTAAGTTAGCCCTGGACGCCATGAATAATAAAGAAACAGTTATAACAAAAAGGGAATTTAATCCTACTACCCGTAGATGGAATAATGTTAAGGACCCTGTTGCTACAATGCAAGCATCTGTAAAACAAACAGAATTAGCTGAAGAATTTACCAAATGGGTAAAGACCGTTGATACAGAGTTTACAGTTGAATTGGAAGGGATTTACAATGAAACATTTAACGCCATTGTTGATAAAAATTACAGCATTGACGAGATATACAATAATGGATTTGAAATAGTCAAAGGTACAGACTACGTAACGCAGGCCAAAGAAAATATAAAGGAAGATGCCAGCGAACAGGATATATTAAACAAGGCCTTAACTCTGGCCATTCAGGATAGTGGTTCTAAGATTCCAGAGGAAAACAAAGTAAAATTTGATTTCATATACAATCAAATCGTTCTGCCGGGATCAACCTTATCAAAAATACTTCGCCCGCACCAATTACAGGGAGTAATAAGATCATTGGAAAGCCCTACAATGCTTGCCCATGAAGTAGGAACAGGTAAAACCATGACGCTGATTGCTACCGCGATGGAAATGAGAAGACTCGGTTTAGCGAAAAAGCCCGTAATTGTAGTACAAAGATCAACATACAGACAGTTTGTAAATGAAATTAAGTCATTATATCCGGGGGCCAAAATATTAGTCCCTTCATCAAAGGATTTAACGCAAGAAAAAAGGGAACAGTTACTTTCAAAGATCGCATATAACGATTGGGACATAGTCGTACTTTATCATTCATACCTTGATTCTATACCGGATGATCCTTCCAGGGTAGCAGCGTATATACAGGAAAGGATTGAGGAAAAATTAGAGGCACTGGACGAATTAAGAGACAGCGATGATCCCAATGCAAAATATTACATAAAATCTTTAGAGAAAGAAATAGAAGACCTTGAAACACAGAGGAATACCGCATTGACCGAATCGTCAGAAATAGCGGATAAGAAAGAGAAAAGTGTAAAACAAAGGGAGAAAAGTAAAAAATCAGCAGAGACAGGAATAAAGAGATTGATTGACAGGAAAACGGACAATGTTCTGATGTTCGAACAAACCGGTATAGATGCTTTATTGATTGATGAAGCGCACGCCTATAAGAAACTCGGGTTTGTAACTAATCTTAAATCTGTTAAGGGAGTTGACGTTGCAGCTTCAAAGAGGGCGCAATCCCTGAAATTAAAGACTCAATACATACTTGACAATAATAACGGAAAGAATGTAGTATTAGCCACCGGTACGCCAATATCAAACACGATGGCCGAAATGTGGACCTGGCTAAGATACTTACTTCCAAAGGAAGAACTGGAAAGAGTGCAAATGAAAAACTTTGATGCCTTTGCCAATAACTTCGGGGCCATTGAAGAATCAGCAGAGTTTAGCACGAGCGGTCAATTTAAGACTACAAACCGGTTTAAGAGTTATAACAATGTTCCAGAACTGAGAGCTATCTGGAAACAGATTGCCCACGTTATTTTGACAGAAGAAATAGGTTCATTAAAGGCCGGAGTAGGTACACCAAATTTAGCCGGTGGAAAACCCACGGACATATACCTGGAACAAACCCCTATTCTCAAAGGAGTTATGCGTAGCATTAAGGCGCAGATTGAAGCATTTGAGAAGATGAAGGGCAAAGAGAAAAGAGCAAACAGGCATATTCCCCTGGTCATGTTCGGACTGGCTAAGAAAGCTGCAATAGATGTTAGGCTTGTTGATCCTGAGTTAAAAGATGATCCAGGAAGCAAGCTAAATGAAACAGTAAGAGTTACGTTAGAGAAACTTAATGCAACAAAGGAATATAAAGGAACAGTGGCTATATTCTGTGATGCTTACCAGAGCAGGGATAAGTCTTTTAACGTATTTGAGGATATAAGGAAAAAACTTATTGCAAGTGGAGTTCCAGCTTCCGAAATTGCAATCATCCACGATTATAAAACAGACGACAGAAGAAACACATTATTCAATCATGTAAATTCAGGCCAGGTAAGGGTAGTAATGGGAACTACCGAAAAATTGGGAGTTGGCGTAAACATTCAGGAAAGGTTAAATACGCTGATTCACATGGACGCACCCATAAGGCCATCAGACTATAATCAACGTAACGGCAGGATATTACGCCAGGGCAACAATCATTTAGGAATGAATATCCCTGTTAATGTAGTCAGAATTGGAGTTAAAAAAACATTGGACGTTACTGGATATCAGCGACTTGAATTTAAAGATAAATTCACCAAACAAATATTAAGCGACATATCAAACGACAGGTCAATAAATGATGTAGATATTGACGAAGTTGATACCGGCAACTATGCTCACATGATGGCAAGTATATGCGGTAGCCAGGCTGCACTTGCATTAACGATTGAGAACAACAAGTTGACGAAGTTGAAAAACTCAAAAGAGTATTTTCAAGTCAATATGGCAAACATGAGAAGGCAGATAGGCCAACTTATTTTAGCACAAGATCAGCACGACAGTAGGAAACAACGACTTATTAATGAACAAAAATATTTTGAAAAGCATTTCGGAAGTGAAATAAAAAAGATCAAAATAGGTAAAGAAACAGCAGAGAAACCGGAAGATTTTGAAAAACTAATTGATTCATTGCAAAAGGAAATTGAATTAAAAAAGGCAGATTTCCGCAAATCCGGTGAGTTAAAAGGTGAGAATAAATATGCAATTTACGTTAACAATAACCCGATTGATATTGAAGTCACTTATGATAGAGAAATCAATAGCGAAAAGGGAACCCAAAAGGTATTTACTTACATAAAAATTCACGGTGCAAATGGGTATATTGATCGTATGATAGGCCCTAATCTTGAAAAATTACTTCCAGTATTTGACTATTTTATTAATCAGGAAAGAATACAGAAAGATATTAGCAGATCAGATAATGACAAGGATACCGATAATAAGCAAATTGAGTATCTTAGAGAAGAAGTTAAAAAACCATTTGACAAAGCGGAACAGTTACAAAAAGCGCAGGAAAGAGTAAATGCTCTTGACACTCAAATGAGGGAAGAACTTGAAAAAATACGCCAGGAGGAAAAAGAAGACGCAAATACAGAAGACACTGATGTTGATTTTACCGATGATATAGAAGATGCCGGTAGTCCCTCAGTTAACGAACCACAAGCAGAGTACAGAACCCCTCTTGAAAAGAAAATACAGAATACCGGAGTTGAAGAACCGCGAGCCAAATACCGTTCTGTTTCTCCTATTGGCTTTTATTCCACAGTTGAGAACGCCCTGAATAAGATAACACAAGAGAAGGGAACACCTGAGCAGTTCAAAGCAATGTTGCTTAAAAACGGAGCTAAACAGGCCGAAATGGACTGGATGGACTTTGACGGAACATTTACCGAAAAGTCAGTTACCAAACAGGAAGTTCAGGACTGGATTGATCAGAATAAGATTGAGGTTAGGGAAGTAGTAAAAGGGGTATCAAATATTTCAAATGATTTACCAAAATCAGAATGGACTAAAGAATTAATAGTTGATGATATACCTTATTCATTAAGAGATGGAGGAGAATGGGTTGATGAAGATGGAAATTTGAACTTTTTTGATGATGATGGAGAAAGTTATATTGACTCCTTTATAAGAAGCCAAAGTAAATACTTTAATGAAAAATTTATTAATAATTTAAACGAAAAATTTAATACTGATACCAAATACTCCCAATACACCACCCCCGGAGGTAAGAACTACAAAGAATTGTTGCTGACAATGCCCCGTAAACCCAAAAACATAAAACAATTTGCTGATGGAACATGGATGGTTCAGGCGGAAGATGGAACGGAGCCAATTTATGGAAAAACACGTGAAGATGCAATGTCAAAATTGCAAAATGCACGTGGAACAACAAAAGATTTTACGGGTCCCCACTGGGGCGAACCCAACATATTAGCCCACATTCGTTTTGATGAAATAACAGATTCAGACGGGAACAAAGTATTATTTATCGAGGAAATTCAATCTGATTGGGCGCAGAAAGGGAAAAAAGAAGGGTTTAAAGGCAATTACAGGGAAAAATCACTCGTCGAACCGAGATTTGACGGGAAATACTGGTATCTGCACGAAAAGGGAACCGGAGAAATGACCAGTTCTCAATCATTCAGTACAGAAGCAGAAGCGTGGAGAAGCGTTGAGCAGACCATGAACCTGGTTAGTAACGGTGTCCCTGATATGCCCTTTAAAAAAACCGATCAATGGGTAAATCTCGCACTCCGCAGAATTATGAGATATGCTGCCGAAAACGGATTTGATAGGATAGCATGGACTACCGGAGAAATGCAGGCTGATAGGTATGATTTGAGCAAACAGGTTGATGGCATTGATGTAGAAAAGGGAAGCGATAAGAAATCATGGAAATACAGACTTAATCTTAATAAGGGTGGGAAAGTAGTTCAGTCAATATTGGCAACCGAAGATTCAGAACTTGAGGGGATTGTAGGGAAAGACCTTGCTAAAAAGATTATCGAAGATGATATCCCGGTGTATAAAAGCAAATCATATTCCGGCCTTGACCTGAAAGTTGGTGGCGACGGAATGAAAGCCTTTTATGATCAGATAATTCCTTCAGCAGTAAGCAAATTGGGGAAACCATTTAATTCAAAGGTTGAACCTATTGAAATTGACTTAAACAGATCATTAGGACTGGAAGATGCCAATGAGGACATTAATAAACTCCCGAAAGATGGTATTTTGAGAGTTCAGTCAATCCCTGTTACTCAAACGATGGCTGAATCTGTAATGGAAGGAATACCAATCTTTGAACCGAAAGCAGAGTACAGGACACCCCTTGAAAATAAGTTACACGAAATATCCGACAAGGTAAAAGAAAACAGGGCGAAATTCAATACCGATAACAAAAATCAGTTATCTTTATTCCCGGAACCAGAGAAGATTGTAGATGGCAAGACTTACACGACGCAAAAGGGTGAAGAAATATCCTATAAATCAATCACCGAAACCACTGACTACGGATCAGATAAACCCGACTTACAACGGAAGGGAGATAACATTCCCAATTCTGACGACATCTTCTGTGCCCTCGAAAGACAAATCAATGAACAAAAGAACATAGACCTTTTCGGTTCTGCCAAAATAAAAGGACCGGAAGATATAGCCTACCTTTTCAGAAGTCTTGAATCAGCCCCCGTAGAGAACGCTTATGCAGTACTTCATTTACCCAATGGCAAATATAAAGTTCTGTATGTTTCGACAGGAAGCACTACCGGCACCGTTGTCGATCCTGTTATTATAGCTACCGCAGCAAAAGAGTTTGGAGCAGAGGCCGTGACCTTTGTACACAATCACCCATCAGGTAATCTTATCCCGAGTAACGCAGATAAATCAGTACACGATAGATTAGAAAGGGTATGTGAAGGTATATGCAGGGTACTTGACAGCGTAATTGTTGATGTAGATAGGGGAGAATATGGAGTATTCTCAAAGGATTATAATTTCACTCATAAAAAAGGTCAGGCACCAAAGAAAGAATACAAAGCCAAGGTTTATGCCTTCGATAAGCAAATTTTATACGCCCCATCCGAAAAATGGACAGTAATAACCGAATCGCACGATGTAGGTAAATACCTAAGCGCTCTAAGACGTGGAGTGGGTAATAAATATATTGTAACCATCCTGAACCGGCAAAATGCAATTACCAGGGCTTATCTAACCGATAAGTTCCCGGAAGCATCTGATTTAGTCCCAATGGTCGGTAAATATGGTAATTCGGTAATCGTATCAACAAACAGATCAGAAAGCAAAAACAAGGTTCAACAGTTAAAGAACACACTAAAAAGTGCATATATTGATTTACTGGATTGGTTACAAGTAGAACAAGATCCCAGTATCAATCAATCATACAAAAGTTATGCAGATTCAGGATATCTAAGAGAACCGGAGACTACCTACCTTGAAAGATACCTGGAAAACAAATACCCAACCCCGATAAATAGGGGAATCGAGGTAAACGAACCGGAGGAACCGATTACCCCAGCAGAATCAGGAGCCAAACGATGGGCAGAGAAAGCACGTTTGGAAAGATCCAAAAAGGAAGTTATTGATGGAATGATCCAGTTCTGGAAAGAACATGATTTACCATTAAAACGATTCGAACAATGGATACAACAGCAGGGGGGAAAAATAACAGATGATAGCCAACCCTACCGGCAAATGTCGCTTTCAAAAGGAAGATTAGAGAAATTGTATGGTGAATTTAAGGTTAACCTAATTAATCCTTTGACCGATGCAATAACCAATATTATTAAGTCGGGAATTGATGGGAACTTCATTTTACCTTATGTGATCTGTAAACACGCATTAGAGCGTATCCCGGATTTACGACAGAACGAAATAGACAAATGGATGAAGTCGCACGAGAATGCCGAACCGGAAGAAGTAGAAGCATTCATTGATTCTTTAAAAAATAAAGACTATGCCGGTGTAATGCCATTTGACCGGGAAAAGATAACAGACAACGAAGGGAATGTAACAGAAAAGAGCATTAACGGATTTAAGAACCCGGAGGAACTCGCTAAGGCAATCGTAGATGAATTTGAAAAGAAAGTTGATAAGAAACTCGTTGACAACCTTTGGAAAGCCATACACGCCGTAGGACAGTCCACATTAAAGACATGGCTTGATGGTAAAAGCATGAGCCAGGAAGAATACGATTATCAATCTAAAAGATACAACTATTTTGTACCACTCCGGGGATGGCATGAAGGAGACGCCACCCAACTTGCATACCGTAGAGGTGAAGGTTTCGGAAAATCGCTTATTCACGCACAAGGCAGATCGTCAATAGCAGAAAATCCATTTGCTTACTTCCAGAAAGTACATTTTAAAGCACTTGGGGAACAGGTACAGAACGAAGTAAACGACCAAATGCTAAAACTCGTAACCGACAATTACGGTTTAAAAGGGATAAAAAACTTTGTTTCGATAAAAACAGCTTACTATGTAAAAAATACTTTACTGGATGGTACGGAGGAATGGGATTTAGCAAGAGATTCAGAAGGTGAGTTAGTAAGGCCACCAGATGAAATGTTTGCAAGCGGTGACGCAAAGATGAAAGTTTACAGCAAGCATGAGAAAATGAGATCAATAACACAGGCCCGAGAACACGAGGTAATCATTAAGGGTAAAAACATGGATACCGTGTTGGTATTCCCCCTTAAGAACCTTGAAATGGCCTATGTTTTGAAAAACCAGAATACAATGTACCGGAGTATGTGGAAAAAAGAACCTACATACGTAGATGCAGACTTTTGGAATAAACCATTGGGAGCAACGATAGGAGTAGTCAATAACTTCATGAAAGCTACATACACCTCTTTTAATGTTGTATTCCCGCTAACCAACTTCTCCCGAGACGTCCAGGAAGCAACCCTAACACAGTGGATAAAAGGAGAATCAGGAGTAAAGGTTTTGGGAAACTACTCAAACGCATTCCCGGCCATCATGCGGAAAATTAGAGGCAAGAGTGACCCAAATAACAAATACGATCAGCTCTTGAAAAGGTTTGAACTCGCGGGGGGTCCAACCGGATTTACCCACATGAAAACGGTAGAGAAAATAGAGAAGGAGTTTAACCGGGAAGTCGAAGACCGTATCAATAAAGGGAAATTCAAAGGATCATTTGGCAGAGGATTTAGGGATGTTATCCATGCAATTGAAACATGGAATAGGATGTTTGAAGATTCAACCCGGCTATCTGTGTTTATTTCGGCAGTCGAAGCCGGCTATACAGACAGGGAAGCCGCAAGCATGAGTAAAGAAGCATCATTGAATTTCAATCGAAAAGGGAAAATATCAAAGGCTTTTGATGCTCTTTGGGCATTCTTTAATGTAGCCCTTGAGGGTTCTTACAAATACTTTGGACTTGCAAAGAAATATCCTAAAAGATTTTGCATGGTGGCCGGCGGTTACATGGCATCAGGATTTTTAATGACACTTCTCAATGATATGTTACCCGGTGACGACGATGATGATTTCTATAACGTCAGTGATTACGCACGGAGAAATTACATCTGTATTCCTAATATCCCCAAATGGTTATCTACCGGAGAAAAGGGAGATAAATATTTCAGGATACCACTTTCTCAGTTTTGGAGAGGTTTTTATTCTGCAGGAAGTATCATATATGATTTAGTAAAAAAGAAGACAACTCCCGGTGAGGCTTTAGGATCGGCAGTATCAAACTTCCTTGCAGGACTATTGCCGATTGACATTGGAGGATTCTTTACAGAGGAAGGCCCCAGTTTCTCACCCTTTGCACCAACGGTTTTTAAACCTATCGTAGAGGTTATTGAGAACAAAAACTACCTTGGTGAAAAAATATACAAAGAAGCGTTCACCAAATCACAGCAGAACGAATTAGCCAACGTGGGTATGGGAAAGAATAACGCTAGCCCAGTGATCAGTTTCTTTACAGATATGCTTTATGCGGGTACTGGTGGAGAACTTGACACTAAGATGCGCTATAAGATGAAAGACGAAAGGATGAAACGAGCCGGATGGCTGGATATTAACCCGTCTATTGTCGAACACCTGATAAAAGGATACACGGGTGGAACAGGCGGAGTAGCTTCAGATGCAGTTACAACAGCCATTCAACTCTGGCCGGGAGGACAGGAATTTGATTTCCGCAATGTACCTTTCGTGAACGCATTTATCCGCAAAACCCCGGAAGCAAAATGGAAAGTAATACGGGAATACTACGATAACAAAGCAGTGATTGTCCCTTATTCCGGATTGCTCAGGGCTTACCGGGCAAACGCATTAAAGACCGGAGATACAGAAAAGTATAGGGAAGCCTACGGAAATGGATATTACCAGGAATATCAGCAGCTCGTTAAGGTATATGATAGCATAATTGGTACTCAATCAGAACACGTCAACTATCAAACATCGGAGGGTACGGACGCTATCATAGAAACCATGAAAGAGGCCAATAAAACAATTAAAGAACTCAATAAAAGATACAAGAGATGATACAGAACATTAATAAAATAAATCCCCTGCTGGTAAACAGTAAAGTCAGACCCAAGACACTGACCAGTGAAGTACTGCAAGACCGTGAAGAAATAGTAACCAGTGGCACCAAAAGTCTTGACTATTTTTATCAATACTGGTTATCCCTTAGCTCATGGAAAACAGACAGGCAGAAATGGGCGAAATACTATAACGGTGATCAGTGGTTTGAAAGTGTACTTAATGATTCTGGAATATATGTAAGTGAAGAACAGTATATTTCCGATCAGGGGAAAATACCACTCAAACAAAACAAGATCAAGCCGGTTATTACTTCTATAATCGGGCAGTTCAGATCAGACAGAGGTAAGACAGTTGTTATGTCAAGAAACCGTGATAAGGCAAAAGAAACAGAAATGCTATCCAATGCCTTACAAGCAGCATTGGAATATAATGACACCCGGGAACTTGATGTATCTTCATTAATCGAGAAATGTATTTCCGGTTTATGTGTTCAGCGATTAGCATATAATTATTGGCCGGAGGACCACAGATATGATGCTTTTATTGAGAACATAAATCCAAATTACATATTCTTTAATACCGACGTGCAAGATGTACGCTGGAGAGACCTGAGAGTTATTGGCCGGGTGATTGACACTACTTACGGCAGGATCTTATCACAGTTCGGGAAGACAAGCGAGAAGGCAAAGAAATTACAGGAAATTTACGGGAATAGAGTTGATAAATACCGGGACTTCTCAGGATATAACGGACTTGACCCCGATAGGTATTATGCACTTGACTTTTACATTCCCGATGATTTCAGCAAGTGCAGGGTGATTGAAGCGTGGGAACTCAAAACTGTAAAAGTCATAATGACACATGACTGGATGGATGGCTCAATGAGTGAGTTTGACGGGACCATGAAAGATATTGAATCGCTTAATCAATTAAGGATACAAAAATACATGGAGGCCGGATTCAGCGATCCCAAAGAGGTACCACCTATTGAAGCATGGGAAGAATACAAGGAAAGATGGTTTTACGGATATTATTCTCCCTGGGGAGATATTTTAGAAGAAGGAGAAACCCCATATTGGCACGGATCACACCCGTTTGTATTACCTCCCAATCACATGGTTGACGGCAAACTATCGGGACTTGTCGATGATCTTTACGACACTCAGAGACAAATAAACAGGCTCCTGGCATTACAAGATTTCATCTTGGGAACAAGCTCCAAAAACACATTGATTGTTGACGTAGATAGCCTAAATGGGCATACACCCGAAGAAATATCATCTGAATATGTGAAAGTAGGTGGTGTAATCGTTCTCAAACTCAGGGACGGCGCCAAACCTCCGTTTGAATTAGGTAAAAATGTGGCGCATTTAGGTATCAGCGAGATGATCGAAATGAATTTAAAGATCATGCAGGATATTAGTGGAGTTTATCCGGCACTGCAAGGACAACAGGCACAGTCCGGAACCCCGGCAGCCAGGGTAATAACAGAAGCACAAAACTCAAGCGTTAACCTGAAACAACTGATTGAGACCTTTAGTACCTTCAGGAAAGACAGGAACGAGAAACTTCTAAAGATGATTCAGCAATTCTATACCGAACCCCGCTGGTTAGCTATTACCGGGAACGGTTATTCAGATACCGCAAAGCTATATGATCCGGAAGCGGTACGTGATATTGAATTTGATATGACACTTGCACAATCAGCAGATAGCCCGGTTTACAGGAATGTTATAGATGAAAAACTGAGTGAGTTCTTAACGAATGGCTTTATTGACTTTAAGACTTATATACAAAATACAAGTTTGCCCTTTGCAGATACCCTACTTGAATCTGTTAGGAAACGGGAAGAACAGGCTAAGACTGATCCTAACGGAGCCATGCAGGGATTAAGACAAGATATTCCGCCAGCCGATCCTAATGCAATGGCGTTGGTTCAAAAAGCAGCCAGGGGATAGCTGGATTTATAGGTTTGGTTTAAATAGAAAAGGCCGGGGATTAACCGGCCTTTCTTGGTAGATACAATTCTTACTTAATCCTTTATAGATTCACCTTTTTTGATCCAGGCATAAAAACACTTGGCAGTTTCAATGACTGATTCTTTGTCTGGGTTAATACGCAATGCTTCTCTCAGACATTCCATTCTTAAAAATTCTTCTTCATTCATAATAAAATGTAATTTAAATTAAACAAATGTTATTAATAGTAAATACATAATTTGTTATGTGCTATTTTTAAACAGTCCACGCCACCAAGTATGTAGCTTATCAATACCTACTGCAATTAGGTAAACAAATCCACACAGAATTAGTATTCCAATGAATACCAAGCCTCCAATATCCTTGAGCGTCCAAACAAAGATCCCCTTGCTACAAGAAGATAACAAAACAACAGGCATAAAACAAAATAGAATAATTAGCTTTTTCATCCTTCTGAATTTTTCCGGGTTAAAGGCTTGTGGCTTCCGCTTAGGTATTCATTACCTCCTTTAGATTTGTTCTCCCATAGGGATACTTCATGTTCGACACCTTCAATGTCAATACTTCCCTTCCAATCAGGTTGATTTTCATTGGTCTTTTTTGTGTTTCTGAAAACTAAAATTTGATTGTTCTTTAAATCCATATTATTTTTCTTTAAAATATTCACATACCTTTTTTGTAGTATCCCCTTCATGGGTAAACTTCCAGGGAGGAAGGTTAAAACATTGTTTACCATTTAACCTGCCTTTTTCATATCGGGAACACAGTCTCTTTCTATTGCACCCGAAACCCCGGCATTTAATATTATCGGCAAGTTCGATCATGTAGTTTATTTTTAGGGTTAGCAACAAACGCAGATTTTTCAGTCATTTCCATTGCAGATAAGTCTTTTTTGAATACCTGAGTTCTTTTCAAGTGGTTAATGTCTTTGGTTGAAAATACCTTCCAATGGATAGCAGACTCCTGGATAACATAGACCTTTCGGTTTTCGGTTTCACACCTACGGATAGCTTCGGCCTTTGCTAATTTGAAGTTGAAAGTACACACTTTACCGACAATGAATTTTCGGATACTCTTACCGATACTACTTAATGAGATACCGATAATCTTAACTGTTTTGGGTTGAAGTTTTTCAATCATTTCTTTTCCTCCTTTACCATTACTGGCATTTTTAAAAGGTGAGCGGTAATCATCCGCATATCTTCCAAATGTTTTTCGGTAGCCTCCAACTTACCCTCGGTTCTACTTTCGTTTTCAGGTTTAATCCCGATACCCGCAGTCTGGATAGATAATTGTTTTAAGAATGTCCTACCGATAGGATAAGGCAAACTGACTAACGGTTTTAGCCCTTCCTCTAATTTTCCGGGTTCAATTTTTTGATAAACAACACAATCACCATCAAAATGAAGATTATATGATCCATCATTCTTTTTCTGATTGACCCATATTTCAATACTTCCGGTCCTGAAAACCTCTTGAATAAATACCTCGATTAATTTATTTTCCATAACTTAAAAATTACTTTCTCGTCTTGTTACCTTTTTTGTTGATTGTACTGTTTGCTCTACATAGAAAGGCATAGGCATAAATGAATTAGCCAGCCAAATATCTCCGGCAGTACATATTTCAATATCATCATGCTGGCCGGCCACAGCACCGAGGGAGCCATCAGATTTAATTTCATACCATCCCATTTCATTTACTGCCCGCTGGTCCCTTTCAATATATCCCCTTTCTTCCTGCTGTCCTTTATCGCTCAGGTATCTTTCCCTCGCTGCTGCATTGTGAGCGTCAATAATTAGTCCTTTTGTCTTTGCGTTGGTCTGGAACCCATATTTTGGTACATATCCGTCTCCGACCTTCTCAATCTCATTTCTGACATACAGGTTTGGATAGTATTTTTGAATAGTATCCAATACGGTTAAAAAGTGGTCGCCTTCCTGTTCTTCTTTTTTTAGTGAGTTACTCTCAATAGCCAGCAAGGGATATTCCCCAATTTCGGGGATAGCATAAGCCATACAGATTTTAGCACACTTCCAGGCAAAAAGGTCCTGATCCATGTGCGTCCTTAATGTCAGGATAAATTCAGGATCACCCCCGTCAATCATCCAAATACGGTCTATCAACCTAAATACAGAGTAGTCGGCATTTTTTGACTTCCCGCCAATATCAGCAAACCCGGCATAACGATTCTTTACAAGCGTTTTTAAATCGGGCATCCCCCAGGAGAAAATACTTCCAGTTGAAGAATTGATAAAGCGAATGTTCGTAAAGGCATTTTTGCCCATCCGGCCATCACTGGCTATATCTCCAATAAACTCAGGGGCGCAAACATCCTGAGCCACCGAAGTAACATATAGAGGATTAAAATATTTGTTCCCGGTTGATTGGAATGCTTCTATTGCCGTAGAGGGATATTCAGAGAACATTTCCCAATCGGTCTTATTCTCACCTGTTTTAGTTTGGTTGTACCAGTTAATACCTTCCAATGTAGCCCCAAGGTTCCATAAGATCCAATCATAATCTGACATTCCTTTCAAAAAATCCTCTACCGGAACCGTTAAATTCATTTGGTACATATCAATCTCCCACCAGGCGACAAATACAGGTGCATATCTTGATGTACCAGCTTCAGCGGCCAACCATTCTTCGTGAA
>Ga0116171_10001628_pt1 | contig 22091 bp, 19 predicted proteins | sample AD_JPNHW2_MetaG_FD_89798 | JGI IMG/M metagenome (GOLD analysis project Ga0116171, IMG submission 89798) | Active sludge microbial communities of municipal wastewater-treating anaerobic digesters from Japan - AD_JPNHW2_MetaG | ecosystem: Engineered > Bioreactor > Anaerobic > Digestate | place...
AACAATCTTCATCTGTTTTAAACCGTTGATTAAATTTGATTGAGTTCACTCCATTGAAAATTTCTCTCGATTCCATGCGTCAAAGGTACCGAAAATTGGGATACCTAAACGCCTATACCTATAAATGAAATGGAAACTTGTAAAAAATGGGAAGTCGATATTTTTCATCATTTATGAATGACTTGTTTTGATTGATAACGGTCAAGATATTATGTAATAATAGAATAGGACGACATTGTCTTTTGGGATTGCCATTAATTTCATATTGCTTTTCTAAATCTGCACATTGCGAAATTTTTCTCTTAATCTCAGGGACAATGTATTCATTGAAAAAATGTTCTTTTGTGGTTTCAGCTTTTTTCCAGTGCTGTAAAATAAGCGAAATATTTGTCTCACATTCAACTAAAAATCCTATATAATGATACAGCTCTAAATTATTAAACCACTCCTGAAAGGTTTGGAAATACAATTTTATTTCTCGCCAACATTTCGCTATATCATGTTCATTTTTAAACCAATAATAGAAATATCTGAATGTTCTATACTCATCTTCCCCGATATCGTTCTTATCCAATTCAGGAAGCTGAAGGGAATCATGTTCGCAAATTAGATCAAAAATAAAATCAATACGAGTTGGTTTATCATATTTCAGCTTATTTAAGAAGAACCAAAATTCATCATTCTGTAAGGTGTTTTCTATTATATCCCATTCGCTTGCAATTTCTTGTTGTTGAAGTCTAATTTTCTTATAATCCGAATCGAGAAAATTTGATTTGTTAAGAAATAGGGCTTTTATTAATTCTGAGTTTGTAAGAGATATTTTTCCTATGTTTAAGCGAGTGAATACCTTTATTGAATTTTCATTTACGGACTCATACCAAATAAAATCAACTTGATTTAATAGAGTATTATAAAAAGTCAGTTTATCATCCTCATTTTTATCTTTGAACCAATTCTCTATTTGATTTTTTGCCTCGACAATATGGTAGAAATCAATATTATCATTATTTTTTTTGTTCTCAATATTTGATAAAAACAGTTTACTACCCTCACGGGTTTCATAGTCAATAGAAAATTTGTTTGTAGAATTAAAATAGGTCAGTAGAATAAAAACGGATGTCAATCGCTGCTGCCCATCAATGACTTCCCAACTACCCTTTAACAGATTTCTGATTTCATTCAAATCTCTTGCTTCTTTTTTTATCAGATCAAATGTTTCTTGTGCTCTTTCCTTTACAACCAGCGGTTGAAGGCAATAATATCCTGATTTCTCTTTTTTAATGAATTCTTGAATATCCTCTAACAAATCTTTTACTTGTTGTTTCGTCCATCGGTACCCTCGCTGATATGATGGAATGAAGAAATTCATTCCCAATAACTCTCTAATTGGTTTTAATTCAATTTTATTACTCATTGAAGGAGATTTTAATAATTAACCTTTTTCTGGATCATTTCAAGAAATATAATTCTCAGAACAATCAATTAAAGAAAAAGAACATTTTTTATATGCCGCTATTACTATCTTCCCACACACAACCGCATCTTCCAGTGCGTCATGATGCTGAAATTCTATATCTAAATGGTAGGCTAAGTTAGCTAAATTATACCCTCCCTCAAGATTGCTCCATGTTTTTCTGGCAACCTGAACCGAATCCAACCATTGTATTTTAAATGGCTCCAAATCGTACTTATTAAACACTTTCTGAAATGCAATTCGATCAAACGGGGAATGATGGACAACGATGTTGTTTTCAAACATCTTCCTGAGCTTAGGATATACCTTAGGGAAGGTGCGTTTACCTTTCACCAGTTTGGGTGTGATCCCATGGATTTCGATAAACCGCCAACGGAAGTAGTCCTGAGGATCGATATATGCCTTCCATGTATCTACCAGTTTTCCATTTTCGAACACTCCCACTCCGATTTGGCAGATGGTGGATTGATCAGGGTTGGCTGTTTCAACATCTAACGAATAGAATTTCATGACTTTTCATTTATTGCGATAGCGTTCCTGTGAATACTTACAATCTCATCTCTCAGACTTTTCGGTGCAATAACTTCAACTGTATCCCTATGATAAAGGATTTCCATGATCAAATCAAGGGTTATATAAAGGTTCAACTTAATACGCAGTTCATCAGCATCATCTTGAAGAATGGTCTGGGATTCATGTAGTGGGTAGCTTTTAATGTATTTCCCATGCTCAGGCTCGAAGGAAAGGATAATTTCATCTGGTTTCCCATGATCTGGATTAATAACCCCAAAACAATTACGGAAAATTTCATTGACATCAAGATTTTTAGGGTAATCGAATCGTTTTGGGGTATATGAAAACTCTATTACCCTGTCCAATCCAAATGTTTTCAATCTTTTATCATTACCATCCTTTGCAAGAAGATACCAACGTCCTTTCGATTCTTTGAGAGCCAACGGCTCCACTAATCTTTCGGTAGGATCATCATATTCATATTTCTGATGAACAAGGTTAATAACAATATGATTTTTAATGGCATGAAGCAACCCATAAAAATGATGAATTCCTTTCGCCTTTCGTTTCTCAAAAAACATATATTTGGAGACATCACTCATGATATTCAATGAGTTAATCATGTCAAATGATTCAAGCATACTGTTATTTAGGTCGGATTGCTGGTCATTAGCAATATAATATTCCTTGGTTGACAAATTACACTGGATATCAATGTTGAATAGGGAACGTATTTCATTCAGATCACGCTGGAAGGTTCGAATGGAAATAGAGAACGGACGATCCTGAAATTCTGATTGTTTCATGAGGTACTGTTTGATCTCCTCGAAAGATGCATTGTTTCCTCTTTGAAGTTTCTTAATGATTGCCCCGTATCTGAAGAAATAGTCCTGTTTTGCCATTGTAACCCTTTTACTTTGATAATAGAAATGTGTTTTCGCTCGATACAAATGTAAAGAACCGCAGCGACAAAACATGTCGTTGCTGAGGAAATTTAAATATATAGGAAGGAAATTAACCACCAAATTGTAACGACATACTTTGGCGTTCAGCAATACTACTTTTGATCCTGAATTTAATATCCAATACCATGAACTCCACGACAATCAACCTAAACCATCTGCAATCTAAATCATTTGAACTTGAGAAAACGTCCTCCAAAATAAATTTGGGTGATGTGTTCGCTGAACGGAACGGCTCTTACCTAAATGAGTTTAACCTGTTCCTCGCCCATTTCAACTCGATCCCAAATTTTATTCATGAGATCAACATTGACTGCAAGAAGGCGAACAAATGGTTCATTGAATCGTACAAACTGGAGCTTAAAGAACTATACTATGACAAGAGGTATTTTAATGGCAGTAAAACTGCCGAGTATGACGATGTCTTTTATTTCCTATATGATGATCTCATTGTAAATTTTGACACAAATCAATCGAGAGTACGGTTCCTGTTTCGAAAGACTGATGCCTCAAAAGTTGAGTCTATTATCACAGGGCTCAAGAAATTCAAAGAAAACAAGTCCAAACGAAAACCAGAAATCTCAATACTATACAACTCTCGGTTCGGCATCACCACCAAGACCCTGCAAATATTGAAACCAAAACTGAATCTGGAGCAAAACTACAACGATGATTTTGCTGAAGTCCACCAGATAATTGTGAAACGGTTATCTAAGAAAAATGATAAGGGGATCGTTTTACTTCATGGAAAAAGTGGGACAGGTAAGACGTTTTACATCAGGCACTTAATCTCCACATTGAATAAAAATGTGATTTTCTTACCGCCAAACATGGCTGCGAGCATTACCAACCCTGACCTGATCTCAATTTTGATAGATAATCCGAACTCCATTTTTGTCATTGAAGATGCCGAGAATATCGTTATCGACAGGGAAAAAGAGGGTCATTCTCCAGTGACAGCCCTGCTCAACATTTCTGATGGTTTACTTTCGGATTGCCTCAACATTCAGGTCATCTGTTCATTCAATACCGATCTTTCAAGGATTGATAGTGCTTTGCTTAGGAAAGGTAGGCTGATAGCGAACTATGAGTTCAAAGAGTTAATGCCTGAAAAAGCCCAAATGCTATCACAAAAGTTGGGGTTCTCAGGGAACATTAGTTCTCCGATGACACTGACTGCTATCTACAATCAAGATGAGAAGGAGTTTTCACAAATGAAAAAGCGGAACCCGATTGGGTTTAAAAGTACACTTTAAGGGTAGCTATTAATTCAAAATCTTAATCAATAAATCTATAGCATCCACTTATTAAGTAAATTCTAAGGATTATTGATAATGGCTATAAAATCAGGATGGGTTTTTATATTATCGAAATATGGTCGTCTGACGATATAATCCTTGGTTTCTGGTTTTAGCTCAATTGCTTTTTTAATATTAAATATTGCTTTATCAACATCTCCTTTCATTGAGTATATTGCCCCTAAGTTATAGTAGGCATCATCGCAACGATTGTCAAGATTAATAGCGATGTTAAGTTTCTCAATGGCTTCATCATACTTAGCTATTTTTTTCAATGCCCCTCCATAATAGCTCCAATAAAGAGGATGATTCTTTTCTTTTTGAGTCGCTATTTCATAATTTTTCACGGCATTAAATATGTCGCCAGCATGATTATAACACAGCCCCATTTTAAAATAATTATCTGCTGTGTCGTACCCTTTTTCAACAAGTCTTTTTATTGATTCTGCTGCTAAATGATATTGCCCTAATTTAAAGTGAGCTTGATATAAAGTTTTCAAGGTACTTGGGTTTATGAATTTTGAGACCTCTTGAATACGTTCAATTTTTTTTACGAGAATATCAATTTCATTTTTATCAGATTCATTGATAGCAATCTTTTTCGCTTCAATTTCAACATTTTTCAATTCTTCCTCTCTTATCAGGTTTCTATCATTTATTGTTTTAAGATTTGAGACAATTTCCGTTTTGAATCCTATCAGTTGCTCAGCTAATTTTTCTATCTCAGTATCCTTAAATTCCAATTGTTTCTTACTTAGGACAGCCATATCATTACTTGTACTTTCTAAAGAGTTAATCCTTCCTTTTAGTCCTGCAATTTCCTCAGTTTTTACTTCAATAGTTTTTTCTAACAATTGAATAGTTTCTTGGGATGTGGTGTGTTTATTAGATTTATGGTTTTGCCTATACATTATTATTGTGGCAATAACCGCTATCAAAGCAGCTAATGACGATACAATTAATGATATTAATGCAATTCTGTCTGTAGTTACCATGTTGTACTTTTTGGTGTTTAATCAAATAATAAGAATTTTAAAAAGAAATGTGACGTAAACCACTCAATACTTTAATTTTACACAATGCTCTACCATTCTGGATTTCCTGTACTATCAGATTTTTTTGCTTCAGCGAGTTTTTTACTTAAATATGTAGAAATTGATGCAGTCAAACTGACAACTAATTCAGCCTCTTTATAATTAGGTGTCTCTCCTTCCTTTAAATGTCTGCCTTGTTCTGATACGAAACCCCAAATTTTTGAAATTGCTTGGTCTAATGGAACTGGTATAATCCCTGATGTTTTTTTCATTAATTCACCCAGAGTGGATTTGCTATCTCCTAATACTTCTCTGGACACACATTCCAGACAGGCAATTGAATGTTGGATGGCACCAGTTATATCAGGAGTTGGTCGTCTTGAAAGATCATGAATAGCTTCTTGGATTTCATTTTTAGCAGTGGGTAACTCTGTTTCTTTTAGAACAGTTATAACCTGAGCAATTGATTTTTCAAATGTTACATCTCCTCTTGTCTCTATTTGTCCCTTCTCAAGTTTCCAGCCAATTCCATTAGCTTTGAAGAAATCGTTTATTTCAACTTGAAAGTTGTCACGTTGATCGCCTTTTAACCGTGCATATGTTGATTCTATAATATCATAAACGCTATACCATTCGCAACGATCAATCAAATCATGAACCTCCCCATCAATGTTTGGGAATTCCGACCAGTTCCCTCTATCAGGTGCTTTCTTTATCACTCTACAGACAATCTCTCTAACAAATGAAGGTTGGTATGAGAGTTCATAGATGGTCATTACAAGAAAGTCTCTCAATCCTTGAGGTGCATCATCTCTGATTGTAATTTCTTTCTCGATTACAGCGTGTCCAAGTCTCTTTGAAAAAATTGCCATCTTTTCATGTTCATTAATAACAATTCAGAATTATGGTTATGATTCATTTTCAAAATAAATCTTGTAGAACTTTCTTCCATCTTTATCCACACCCTGCTCAATTAAATCACGGTTTCCATGAATGTAGATGTGAAAATTCTTGTCCAACTTTAAAACACTTTTGAAAATCCTTGATTGTTTTTTTACTGCTTGTGGGGAAATATCAAATCTATCCGTTAATTCAATGTTGTTATCTTCTCTATAGGTCGTGTCAAAATTTCTGAAAGATTGGATAATTCCATTGTTTTGAAAAACATTCTTCTCAAATTCATCTTTCTCAAAACTTTCATGAGTTTTAAAATACTCAACTGAACGGTTAAGTAAATCAATCTTATCCGCCTTACTTACTGGAAATTCATCTGACAGTTGTTTGGTCACGAAGGTTTTTGCAATTCCTAAGAATTGAGTCGTTTGATGAAATTCATTTCTGACTGGTCTTACTTTTAAAAAATCGTCTTTCCAATATTGTGCTTCAATCGATTTGTTGGCATTATCAATAATTAAAATCTTGTACCCGTTTTTTTTGTCAGTATTGAAAATTATACAACCCTTATCCATTCCCTTTATTTCAAATCCATAGTCATGATTGATGAGAAATTTTGATTTCTGATTTTTCATTTTTAAGAATGGAACACCAGTTTCGGATTTGAAGACTCCAATTGCCTCAATAATCTCACCATCTAAAACAACATTTGAGAAGTATGCGATATTCAATTCTCCCTCTTTTATTTTTGGGTGCATTGATTGTTCATAAAGAAGCTCTGCAATGCCTTTCGATGAAGGAATAAACTCACTTGGATTTGAAAAAATACTTTCTGCTACTGAATAAATATCATTCAATTCCAATTTTACTGGATGAGTAAATGCATAAAATTCTTCTGCTTTTATTGGCAAAAGAAAATACTTTAAGAGAAAGTCTTTTGTATCATCTTCAATTGTAGTTACTTCCGTTGAAAGTGAAAATTTCTCATCTCTCAACTTATTTCCAACATGATGCGTAATAAGCTGTTGAAGTACTATTTCTGAAAAATCTAAAGTAGTCATGCAGGAACAGTATATTGTTTATATAGGTTTTGGATTTTAAACAATTCATATTTCTCCATCTTGAATTTTTCAAATTCTTTCAATAGTTGTGTCCTTATTGAAGACGAAGGAATATATTTGTATTCATCTTTGGGATTTATTTTAACAATGTCCACAATTAACTCAATGTTCCCTATTCTTTTCGGGAAATAGTTAAAAAAACCAATCCTTACTTTGCAGTTCCCTTCGGCAGAGGACATTGAGAAATTATACAGGATTTCCATTTCGGTTAACTCCATGAATTTGTGCAAAGTTTTATCTTTCAAGAATTGAATATTATGTAATACCTCACCATTGATATTTAGTTCATGAACTTTGGCAGATTCGAGCCAGCTAAGTTCAGATGGTAAATTTTCATCAGGATCAGGACCAATATCCAATACGGTTGCTTTATCAAACGAAAATGTATCGTTACCTTCTGTTAGACTTAGAAAAAAACTTATACGTTCTTCATTGGTAAAATCCTTATAAAGGATACGGTGAATTTCCTTTTTGGGATTCATATAATTCTTCTCTTTGAAATGTCTCTCTAAACTCTTTGTTACCTTCTCGGCAATTTCTGAAGTTTCAGGTGATGTATGAACTATTTGAAGTTGAACCTTTTTATCCTTAACAATTTTTAATAACTGAACTTGTCCTTTGAATTCATTTTTACCCCTGTACCATGCTTTACTATAATTGGTTGTTTCACATTTAAAGTTCAATGCTATATGATCGGGATTCTTTTCAATCATTTGAAAATTCGGGGTTCCTATCACAGTGTATTTGGGGAAAGTCGTTTTGATGAGTTCCTGAAGATTTAGATTGTCAGGAATCGCTGAGATTAATGTTTTATCTGATTCCCAGTCCAAAGTTCTGGTACTTGTTTTCTCCCTATCTTCTTTGGCTTGAAGGTTGACTTTTAAAAATTCAAATTCAACTGGGCTCAACAAAGATGTAATCAAAATAGGAAAGGTGCTTTCCTCATCGGTACGATTAACAAAAACCCCCTTCAATCTTAACAACTGCCTCCTTTCCGTATCCTTGATTGACGGATGTTGCATGATTGCTTGTAGCGACTCCCCGTATGGTAGAAATCGATTAATATTATCTTCAATCTTTTCCATCAGTTTCTAAAATTTGGATTAAAATTCTCAACGGAAAGTGTATTCTTAAAAGATTCATCATCAAATGATTGAATAATAGAACTTACAGTCTGTTCGTGCTGCAATCGATTGTAATCAGGAAAAGCAAGTATTGTCTTTGATTGATAATTAGCAGTAATATTCTTTGCCAAACCAACGAGTTTGATTAGCTCATCTTGTTCGAAATTGTCTCTGGAACATAGAATGAGTGTATTCTTGTCAACTTCTGTTTGAACACGAATTGGTAAAATTGATGAAGCCAAATATTGAATAGGTAAAATTCTCCCATTTTTAGCAGCTTCATTATCACTGTTGAATCCTGTATTAAAATATGTATACTCAATAGTTTTATCTGGATATTTTTTCTTTGCAAATTCGATGGCATTGAAAAAGAACTCAATTTTCTTATTGTCAATAAGGAAGATTCCATCGTGATTAAAATCCTTTGGAACTTCTATTTTGAAAAGTTTAGCCACAATATCTTGTGTGTCATCATCAACATTATTAAGCCAAAAAATAACACCTCGATCAAATACCATCTCAATATTTGACTGACTATTGATGGTGTTTGCTCGAAGATCAGATTTTTTAAAAGATTCAATAACCATGCCCAAATACCTGTAATAGTCTTTAAATCTTTCAATTGGGGAATTTGGGTACTTATCCTTACTATACTTAACAGAGATTAGTACGTTCTCTAAGGTTTTCGATATCAATGAGCTTTTATAATGAAAAAAAGCATCAACACCAAAGTTCTGTTGACCGTCTCTTGTTGGGTCAACACTTGGGATGTCAAAATTTCGAACTGGATTTTTCCATCCTATAAGTGATAAAAATTCGATAACGATTTCCTCACCTACATCACCTATGCGTTTTGAGAGCTCTCCCATATGCAAATGTCTGTATATTAAGGGGTCTAATGTAGCGAAAATTCTTTAATTAAATGCATCTGTTGAAAATACCATAGAATGGCTTATTTTAGCAACTTATTACTAATAAACTTCAAGATGAAATACATCAAATTCACAGATCAGGAGCTGGACTTTATCCGCCAGCAATATGCTGAAGAGCTTGCCAACGCTGAAAAGTATGTTGAACAGGTTAAAGCACTCATGAAAAAGCTGGGGATTTCGACTAAGTCAACAAAGGAAGTCTTGGTTGAGAATGAACCGAAACAGGCAAACAGGAGAGGACGGAAACCCACCACCAAGGCTGAAGCTAAAGAACCTAAGAAGCGTGGTAGACCGAGGGCTGTACCCACCCCTGAAGTTACCCTTCCAGTTAAACCAGTAATGAAAGAAAAGAAGGCTGCCAAGGTTGTCCCCACAGTTAAAGCCCCTGTTGAAAAGCCCAGAAAGGTTAAGGAATCGAAAAAGGCAGAACCCAAGTCTAAACCTGTACCTACAAAGGTTTCTCCAATTGCCGCAAAGGCGAAGACGGAAGTGGCGAAACCTGAACCTAAGCCCAAAAAGATCGTAGCCAAAGCAAAGGCTGAAAAGAAACCTGTTGCAAAGCCCACTCCAAAAAAGAAACCCGAACCCAAGGTTGCAGAACAGGTGAAGGCAGTGGTAGATTCCCTGCTCACAGCTCCGAAGAAAGAAGCGTTGAAGAAGGTGGCAAAGAAGAAAGTGGTAAGGAAAGTGAAGCCCAAAGGGGTAACTCTGGTGAAACTCAGTAAGCCCTTACCCAAGAAGGAACCAGTTGTTGAGCCAGTAACTGATATTGCTCCAGTTGCGCCCATTGCGCCTATTGAGCAGCCCAAAGAATAGTTGGATCATGTGATCTTGAGAAAGCCTACCAGTTTGGTGGGCTTTTTTATTTTAGCATACTACCCATGCGAAATTTTTAATAAATCGTAGTCAGAATGCAACAATTGTCATAACTATGCGTTATAATAGCATATATGCTATTATAACGCCAAGATAATTTAATAAAGACTTGACATTGTCAAATTTTTTCAATACCTTTGCAGATGATATCAGCATATATGCTGATATCATCTGATATGGGAAGAAAAAGTGATTTTGCAATTGCTTTACCAGAAATTAAAAATAGGGTTGAAAGCCTTGATATTAAAGCGTTTTCGAAACTTTTCTTATATCGATTATTTGAACAGGAAAGGAAAACGTGGAACATCTCCTCCTCGAAGAAATCCAAGCAATTCATAGACTTCATTCTCAAAGAAAATATTCTCCTTGAACATGAACTGCGTGACCAAGATGGTAAAAGTCACCTGATATTCTCAAAAGGAATACTGGATGACCTTACTCTTTTTGCATCACTCCATCCCAATGGTTACTTCACTCACTATACTTCAATGTTTCTGCATCAGTTAACTTTGCAAATACCAAAAACATATTACTTGAATGTAGAACACTCTAAAGATATTCCATCTCAAGGTCTTACCCAAGATGCTATTGATAATGCCTTTTCTCAGACTCAACGAAAAGCAAATAACTCATTAACATATAACACCAAAAAGGTTTACATTCTAAATGGGAAGAAAACTGAAGGGTTGGGGGTTATTCCACGGAAAAGTAAATCAGAATCATATAAATATACTGATCTTGAGCGTACTTTGATAGATATTGCCATTAGACCTGTTTATTCTGGCGGAGTCTTTGAAGTATTGGGAGCATACAAAGCAGCGGAAAAACAGCTTGATCCAGTCAAATTGGAATCATATCTGACCCAACTTAATTTCATCTACCCCTATCATCAGGTGATTGGGTTCTATTTAGAAAAAGCAGGGTATGACGCAAAAACTTTAAGGTTGTTTGAAAAGGATCAGAAATTCAAATTCTATTTAACGTATAATATAAGGTCAAAAGAGTTTTCATCGAAGTGGAACCTTTACTATCCAAAAGGAATCTGATCAACGAACAAGATGGCTAAAGTTTTCTAATACAAAGTCATAGTAGAAATCAAACTCTTTCAGTTCCTCTTGCTGGTTGATTGTTTGAATGACACTCTCCCAACTACCCCGATGGAGTTCCCTCTGGGCATCAATCTGTAAAATAAAACTCAACGGTACCTTTTTTGCGGCAAAGATATCACGAGCTAACTCAATGTTTTCCTTTGATTTGAAGTCGATGCTGAAATGCTGCATTAAGTTGAAAATATCGTAAAAATCTCTGGCTCTGGTTTTCGGAGTCATGTGCTTAATGATCTTCTTATACGCTGGAACCTGTTGACAGAGAGCTCTGAGCTTTTCAAGAACAATCATTTCAGGAGAATACACGTAGACTGTGGCACCTTCTAAGTCTATTGGTCGTTTCTGACCGATGTATTCATATTTACTGATATCCACAGTAAACTTTGTCGAGTTATCCCTGCCGATTTGGATCGCATTACGCCTAATTGTTTCATGGTCACCAGAGAACTTATCAAAATTTTCCGCTTCGATGATTTTGAACTCTAACAGGTAGCCTCCCCAGAAATCCTTTACCGATTCATCAATTTTTTGAGGTCTGTCATGAAACTTGACATCGAAAACAACCAATCCCTCTGGATTGAACTCTTTGTTGAGAATATATTCGGCTTGTCTACGGACAAGTACTTTCTCTTTTGCCGTATAATCCGATTCTATGGAGAAATCTATATCGAGTGATCCACGGGTTGAAATTTCATAACCAATGTTCAGGGCATTACCACCCTTAAGAACCAGTACGCCCATCAGTGCATCATCTGACACAAGGGCGATAATTGTGAGCTTTTTAATCTTTTCAAGAAGATCGGAATCCATAGGGTTTTTACTTCAACTTGGTCAAAAGTAGGCATTTTCAATAGACGGAACAGAAGCCCATGAGACGACTGACTTTATTTTAGGGAAGATATTGACGTTTGCATACTTATAAAGCGCATAAGTATCACTACATGGTTCAGGATGGGGATCATAATAAGGGGTGGCTGTCAGTTATCGAGGTTTTTATGAAGATTATCCTTGCCTAAAACAACAATTTTCAACCTATTTCTGGCAATTTGCCTGAAATTTTCGGGATAAATTTTGTCAATAGGGGTAATTTGAAGAAAAGGATCGTTGAAAAATGAGATTTGGAAAATAATATATAGTAGTACCCGAAAGGGAAAATCTCATACAACAATTGAACCCCTCCTGTAAGTGCTCACAGGAGGGGTTTCTTACTTTAATTTGGTGATGTCACTCAATCATTGCTAATTTAAGGGCGACCTTCTTCCTCACAATTGCACGTCCTTTTCTTACCTGAGACTTTACGGTTGATAAATTTTGATTTGATTCATCTGCGATCTGCTGGTATGGCATCCTACGTAATTCACGCAGTTCAAGTGCCCGCTTGATTTTGGAATATTTACTTGGCATGGATGAGATGGTTTCTATGATGATTTTCGCTTTTAGTTCATTTGCGATATTCATTTCTGCGTCTTCACCTTCTATGCATTCCATTGATAATCTCAAGGAATTCATTTGCTTGTCGGTATATGTATCCATCGATTCGTGGTCAATTTCCTTCATCCTGTTTTTGATTTGCAACCATCTATGAAACGCTATGCTGAACAACCACGTGGATAAAGTTGCCCCACCCTCTGAAACACTTCGGTAGGTGCTTATTCGTAGAAGTGCCTGTAGAAATGCATCCTGTGCAATATCTTGAGCTTTCCACGTGTCATTCGTGTATTTCGTAATGTGGGTAACCAATTTGGAGTAGGTTGCCTGATAGAACTCGGTGAATCTAACTCCTGTTCTTTCCGTAAATTCTTTTTCATGATTCTGATCCATATTCACAATTTTTAGGTTAATGAAACTTTATAAATAACAGAAATTCTATTAATTATAAAGGAACCAACAAATTGTCATATGATTGAACGAACCATTCTTTTTTCAATACCGATTCAGGAATTGAAAGAAATTATCGGGGAAGTGCTTGAGGAAAAACTCAAGGTATTACATCCAAAATCTGAACCACTCCAGCTTGCCCCAAAAGAATACCTCACCCGCAAAGAGGTTTGTGAACTGCTCCATATAAGCCTTGCGACTCTTTACGCCTACACCAAATATGGAAGTTTAGTGAGTTACCGAATTGGTGGGAGGGTATTATATCGATCTGTGGAAGTACAACATGCCGTGATTAACAAAGGAGTACATTGTTCAACACCATTGGCTCAAGATGGAAGACCCATTAGGGTCAAAAAGTGAGGGTTACAAGTCGAACCTTTTTTCAACAACGGCTTTCTTGTTGACCCGTTCATCTTCCCCAAACAAGTCAATGTATTGGGGATAAGAAAGCAAGAATGAGATGCTTTTGTGTTCATTCACAGCTTTTTTGTCTCTTTGAACCGTAGCTTTCGTCAGACAATGCGCCTTGACACCATCCCCTAAGTCAACCACCGTCCAAAGCTGACCAATCTTTGTTACCATTGTACTTAAGGAATTTTTGCTTTGGGGATCAGCTTTTTGAATGACTTTCCAGATATGCCTGTCTTCACCAAAGAATTCAATATATTCGATATGAGACAAATTGGTGAAAAAATCATGCGTTGGACAACTTGCAGAAACCATCATCGGTAAGACCGAATCGCTATCAAAGTTCCAAAGTGATCCGCTGGGTAGTTTCTTACCTTCTGGTGTATTAACAATGCACTGTTGAGATGCTTTCCATTTCATTTTATGAAGAGAGTGGTTTTATCAATGGGAAGAAGCGGTAGAGATGTCTTTCTGAGTAAAAATGATTTTTGTGACCCCAAGAAATTTTGCAAGATCACTTTTGAGAATTTTATTTTGTCCTCTCCTTCCAATTTTAACCGCACGAATTCTTCCAGAATCGATTTCTTCTCGGACGGTTTCTGGAGAAACCCTGAGAATTTGGGCGACCTCATCAACATTCAGATACGGATTCTCTTCACTAACTACCATTGTTTCTCGTTCTGCCTTCATCCTGTGCATTTCTCTGAGAATTGCCTCCGTTTGGCTGATAAGAACATTAATTTCAACTAAGCCACTGTCCCCTTCCTGTCGCTTTGAAAAGGAGCCAATTGATTTTTTTGTTGCGTCATATAGTTGTTTGCCCGTATCCTTCAAGGGAAAACCAAAGGATGACAGATCGAAAAGGATGATTTCGTCATTTTTACTCATATCGAAAAGATTTGAAGTAAAAGTAAAAAAAAGAAAGTCAGACGGATGAAATTTTTTGGGATGCTGGTGCTATAAAGGTGCTATAATAAAAAAAGGAAAGCGTCAAACTTGTTATCGTTCAGCGCTTTCCTTTGTTTCTTCTGTGGCATCGACTGGAATCGAACCAGTGACACAAGGATTTTCAGTCCTCTGCTCTACCATCTGAGCTACGACGCCAATTTTTCAAAGAGGGTGCAAAAATACAACTTAAATTGAACCCGGCAAAAAAAAGTTTGCCTTGCAGCCCTGGCACCCTTGTTATACGTGACCCTCTTACCGGTACGACCGTATTTCTCCTGATAGAAATAAAGGAACAAACCGCTTCGTTTTTTACTATTTTTGCCGCCCGAACGGATGTGCTGCCGGGGATATGGGTTTGAACGCAAGGAATTTGTTATATTTCAGGAAGTTCATAAAATAACCCGCCTGGTTGCCGTATATTTGCGCTATATTGCCTCAAATTCTTTTGCCCATGGGAAAAATCTACGTTGCTTTCCGTATCCCTGCCTGGCTGAAAAGCACGCTCTTCGCGGCATTCCTGCTTCTTATAGCCTCCGGATCCATGGCCCAGGTCCGCACTGTTAAAGGGACCATCTCCGCCGCCGACACCAAAGAGACCCTGCCCGGGGCTTCAGTCCAGATCAAAGGGAGCACCACCGGTGTGGTCAGCGACCTCGATGGCCATTATACTATAAAAGTGCCTCAGCCCGATGCGATCCTGGTGTTCACCTACCTCGGCTACCAGACACTGGAGATCCCGGTCGGGCAGAAGACCGAACTCAACGCCGAACTGCAGGTCAAACGGACCGCCCTCGAAGAGGTGGTGGTCATCGCTTATGGTACGGTAAAAAAGAGTGACCTCTCCGGGGCGGTTGGCAGTATAAAGACCGACGACCTCACAAAGATCACGGCCCTCAACCCGGTACAGAGCCTCCAGGGCCAGGTGTCGGGAGTCCAGGTGACCAACATCTCGGGAACCCCCGGGGAAAACCCGATGGTGCGTATCCGCGGTACCGGGACCATCTGGGGCGCTTCCCCGATTTACGTGGTCGACGGGGTGATCCTCGACGATATTTCGTTCATCAATTCCAAGGACATCCAGTCGATGGAGATCCTCAAAGATGCTTCGGCCACGGCCATGTATGGTTCACGCGGCGCCAACGGGGTGATCCTGGTCACCACCAAGGGAGGAAATGTCGATGCGGGGAAAACCGTGTTCCATTTCAGCGCGGAGAGCGGGATCCAGCGGCTGTCGAAGAAGATCGACCTGCTCAACGGCCACGATTTCGCGGTATATGCCAACGAAGCCTATGCCAACGAGGGAAAACCGGCCATGTACAACAACGTCGATAAGGTGCCCAACACCGACTGGCAGGATCTGATCTTCCGCTCCGCCCCGATTTACGACGTCCAGCTTTCGGCTTCGGGCGCTTCGAAATCTTCCCAGTATTTCATCAGCGGAAGCTATTTCAAACAGGACGGCATCATCGACAAATCGAGCTACGAACGCATCACCCTGAAATTCAACAACACCTATTCGCTCTCCCACTATGTGAAGTTCGGGAGCAACCTCAACATGGCTCCGTTCAACCAGCAACTGGCGCCCGATGTTGTGTATATGGCCTACCGGGCCCTTCCCACCCTGGAGCCCCGCTATGCCGACGGCAGTTATGCCAGCGTCGAAGGGATCGGCAACCCCCTGGCCGCCCTCGAATATTCGAACAACTTCCGCAAAGGGGTCCGGGGAGTGGGGAACATTTTCCTGGATGTCGATTTTCTCAAATCGTTCACCTTCAAGACCAGTTACGGCATCGACGCCGAATATGTGAAGGGAAAGAATTTCACGCCGGCGTTTGCCGTGTACAACCCCGACGGATCGATCGCCCAGCAGAACAACCCGCGGAGTTCTCTTTCCAAATCATGGGAAGACAAATTCGGCTGGCTGTGGGAAAACACCCTTACGTTTGATAAAACCTTCGGAAAGCATTCCGTCAATGCGCTGGCGGGTTACACCATGCAGGATGTCCGTTCGGAATATATGAATGCAGCCGGACAGAACATCATCCGCAACAGCGACGATTTCTGGTATATCTGGCCCTCCTACATCTACGATCCGACCAACAATGTGAACACGCTGTCGAGCTTCAGCAACAACGTGAATGATTATTTTTCGATGATCTCCTACCTGTTCCGGGTCAACTATACCTTCAACCAGCGCTATATCCTTACGGCTACCTTCCGGAGCGACGGTTCGTCAAAATTCGCCAAGGGCAAGCAGTGGGGCCACTTCCCCTCCTTCGCACTCGGCTGGAACATTTCGCGGGAGCCGTTCATGAAGTCACTGAAAGCGATCAGCCGGCTGAAGCTGCGTGCCAGCTGGGGTAAGATCGGCAACGACAAGATCCCTTACACCGGGCGTTTTTCCACCGTCGAGTATCTGTACAGCGTCTTCGGCTCCACGCCGACCGTGGTATCGGCCGCCTCCTACGGGGTGAACGGCAACAAGGACCTGAAATGGGAGACCACCACGCAGTGGGACATCGGCCTCGAAGCCGGGGTGTTCAACGACCGGCTGACCGGCGAATTGGATTATTACCACCGGATGACGGACGACATTCTTATCTACCTTGCCACTCCCAGCCACCTCGGCAACGGCGGAGCACTAGTTCCCTTCAACGCCGGGTCGGTGCTCAACAGTGGATTTGAATGGAACCTGGGATGGCGCGACCATATCGGAAAGGTGAAGTACAATGTGGCACTGATCGGATCGACCCTGCATAATGAAACGCGGAGGATCGGAGGGATTTCGGGTTCCGATACCCAGTTACTGGGCGGTGCGCTGGGCAACGGGCAGAAAGGCACCCAGACCATCGTCGGGATCCCGCTAGGCTCTTTCTACGGGTATGAGACCGACGGAATTTTCCAGACACAGGCGGAACTCAATGCTTATCCGCATATGAAAGACGCCGGCGTGGGCGATCTCCGGTTTGTCGACAAGAACGGCGACGGGATCATCAACGACAAAGACCGCACGAACATCGGATCGCCGATCCCGAAATTCATCCTGGGACTCAATCTCGGGCTTGAAGTTTACGGCATCGATTTCTCCGCCAACATCCAGGGCCAATGGGGCAACAAGATCCTCAACGCAAAGAATATCGTCCGCCCCGATCCCTATAACTTCGAAACGAGGGTAAATGACCGATGGACCGGTCCGGGAACCAGCACCACTGAACCCCGGGCTTCGTTTGGAGGGTATAATTACCAGATCTCCGATTACTTTATCCAGGACGGATCATTTGTCCGTATCCGGAATGTCACGATCGGATATACCCTGCCTTCCCGCTGGAGCCAGAAGATATCCATTCAGAAACTCCGGATCTATGTGAAGGCGGACAACCTGTACACCTTCACCAAGTACACCGGCTATTCCCCCGAGATCGGCAGCAACGACGTAATGAGCAACGGGGTGGACCAGGGTATCTATCCCACCACATCTGTTTATTCGGTTGGAATCGACCTAAACTTCTGACGACCATGAAAAGAACAGCAACCTCTACCGTTTTCGTCGCCGTCGCAGGGATGATGACCCTCTTCAGCGGATGCGAGAAATTCCTGGAAAAAAATCCGCAGGGCGTCCTTACCCAGGAGGCCTTCCCAAAGACCGCCCCGGATGCTCTCAATGCCACCAACGCCGTGTACTCCACGCTTCGCGACTGGTACTATCACTCAGGCGGCTACCCGATCCTCGATATCATGTCGGACGACGCCCGCAAGGGGAGCAATCCCAGCGACCAGGTATCGACCGTAGGACCGTATGACCGGTTTGCCATCACGCCGACCCAGGACGGGCTTGACCGCTGGTGGAACCAGCTCTATGTCGGGGTGAAGCGTTGCAACGTGGTGATCGCTAAAGTTCCCGATATCGAAATGGACGAGGCCCTGAAGACCCGGTACATTGCCGAAGCACGGTTCGTGCGGGGACTCATCTATTTTGACTTTGTGCGGGCCTGGGGCGGTGTGCCGCTGGTCACGGTGCTCGATCCCCCGCTGCGCATGGAACGCGCGACCAAAGAAGAAGTCTATGCCCAGGTGATCGCCGACCTCACCTTCGCAGCGGAGAACCTGCCCGAGCGAAGCGAATATGCCGCCAAGGACATCGGCCGGGCTACGAAAGGGGCTGCTAATTCTCTCCTGGCAAGAGTTTACCTGTTCCGTGGCGATTTTGTCAACACGGAAAAATACGCCATGGAGGTTATCAATTCCAACCAGTATGCGCTGGAACCGGTGTTTACCGATGCCAACGGGGCGAACGGACAAACGGGGAAAGAGGCCATTTTTGATGTCGGCGCACTGCCTTACGACGGCACCGAAAACGGGGGATGCCAGTACGGCAACACACAGGGCGTCAGGGGAAACCCGAATCGCGGCTGGGGATTCAACCGTCCCTCGGAAGACCTCCGGAACTCCTTCGAACCGGGCGATCCGCGTTTGAAGGGCACAATTATTGACCTGGGTGATACGTTAGACAATGTTCCCATCTTAGGCGATGGCCCGACTCCCAACGTGACGAAAGACAGTTCAGGAAACGTAATCGAAGTAGAATGCTATAACCGGAAGGTGTGGACCCCCGGCAGCAATGTGGCCACCCAGTGGGCCCACATGCGGCGGCTGGTGCGATATGCCGATGTGTTGCTGATGGCGGCGGAAGCCCTGAACGAAAACGGGAAACAGTCGGAAGCCCTGGTATATCTGAACCTGGTCAGGCAACGTGCCCGGCAGGGGAACAATGCCATCCTTCCCGATGTCACCACGACGGTGCAATCGGAGCTGAGGGAAAAGATCCTCACGGAACGGCGGCACGAGCTGGCCCTGGAAGGCTGGCGCTTCTGGGACCTGGTGAGGACCGGAAAGGCCGGGCAGGTGCTCGGCCCGCTGGGATTCGTGGAAGGCAGGAACGAGCTGCTGCCCATCCCTCAGAGCGAGATCGACAAATCGGAAGGATACCTGAAACAGAACCCAAACTGGTAGTTCATTCATATGTTTAACCCTAATGCAATCATCATGAGAAAACAGAGTCTGCTTTTAAGCCTGGCAATTATTGCCCTTGGTATGGTGGTCGGATTGTCATCCTGCAAAAAGGATGATAAAACGGTCACTTTTGCGATCACTTCCATTTCAGCCGGTGGCGTTGACATCAACGGAGCCGCTGTCGTGAACACCGTTCCGGCGAAGGCCACCTCGATCGTCATCGGTTTCAACATGGGCCTCAACACGGCCACGGTAACCGCCGACAAATTCACCCTGACCCGTGGTTATGACACGGCCGCCATCGCCATCACCCCTGCAGCCAGCGGATCGGCCATCACCATCACCATCAACCAGGATCTCGGCAACGGAACCACCTATACGCTCAAGGTGAACGGCGGGATCACCGCCACCGACGGACAGGCGATTGCTGCCCTCACCCGTTCGTTCACCACGGTTGGCACCTTCGTACCGGCCGGTGTTTTCGCTTACTGGAACTTCAACGGCAACGCCAACGATACGGTTGGTGGCTTCAGCCCGACATCCAGCGGGATCATCGACCTGACCTATGCCGCTTCCTATTCCACCGCTGCCGGCCAGGCCGCTAAGTTCAACGGAACCACTTCGCTGATCCGGATCCCGAATGGCGACCAGCTCGACAACACGACCGATTTCACCCTCTCCTTCTGGATCTGGGCCGACTCCACCAAGCACGGCAATTTCGTGATGGGTCTCGCCGGCTGGTACGGCTTCCAGTTCGAGATCGGCGGTGATTTCAAGTCCTGCAAACTCGCCGCTCAGTACAAATTTGCCGACGGCACTTCGGGATCGGAAGACCTCTGGTTCCCGGCCGACGGTAACCTCGGATGGCAGGGATGGACCTATTGCCGCGACCTTACCAACGCGGGTGGCCTGCCCTTTATCCTCGCTTCCAAATGGGCCAACGTAGTGTGCCGTTACAACGCCACCACCAAAGTTGGAACCATGTACATCAACGGACAGAAGATGAAGGAGCAGGATTTCAATCTGTGGCCCGAAGCGGACCCGAAGAGAACCGTCACCGGTCTGAAGTACAACGGCGCCACCGGAAACAACACCTTCGTTTTCGGATTCATCCAGGATTTCGAAAATGCTACGATCCCCGACGATTGGGCGAATTACACCATTGCCACCAACAACCATTTCAAGGGATTACTCGACGACGTGAGGTTCTTCCACAAAGCTCTGACCGAGCAGGAAATCACCCTCATGTACAATTCGGAAAAACCGTAATGGTCTGAGACTTTCGTAACAGAGAGGGCCCGGGACCAGGTTTCCAGGCCCTCTTTGTTCTTTTCATCCCGCCATGACAACCCGGCTCATAACCGCTATCACATTCCTGCTCTGCTTCGGCCTGCTCTCTTCCTGTAAAAAAAAGGAAGACCTGCCGTCGGGGACCTTTGTGCTTGAATCGGTTGTGGTCGGGGGTAAAACGCTTGCCTTGCATGGGCTGAACACGGATGTGCCCCGGGATACGGCTTTTGCCCTTCATTTTTCGGCTGCGCCGGATACTGCATCGATCCGCAACGGGGTCCGCATCAGGAGCACCGCAGGGGTCATAGCTCACACCCGCATCAGCTACAGCAACGGTTTCCGCACGCTCTGGCTGAAGCCGGAAAATCCGCTGGAGGTTTATACCGAATACACCCTGGAAGTAGCCGGCACTATAACGGGTTCCGCCGGGGAAACTTTTTCCGGGGCCACGGTTCACTTCCGAACCCTTAACGGCTCCCTCACCCTGACCCGGATCACGGTAAACGGCCAGGAATTGCGTCCGCCGGCCGTTCTTCGCAACATCGATCCCGGCAGCCTGACCATCGAAGCGCAGTTCTCCTCGGCCATCGACACGACCGGTTATACATCCTACTTCTATCTTTCGCAGGGTGCCCGGTACACCTGCTCCCTGAATGCGGACCACACGCTGGTAACCCTTCGCAGCACCTCCCCGCTGAAAGACATCACCAAATATTTTTTCAACATCGGCTCCGGTCTGAAGGGTGTTACGGGGTATATTTTTCCCGGTTTTGCCGGAAATTTCTATACCGCTCTCGATTCCACGCTAAAATTTCCCCTGATCTCCGATGATGAGTTGCTGACGCTGGTCCAGCGACGGACTTTTGCCTATTTCTGGGATTTCGGACACCCGGCCTGCGGCATGGCCCGTGAGCGGAACACTTCGGGCGACATTGTCACGACCGGCGGTTCTGGGTTCGGGGTGATGGCCCTGGTGGTCGGAATGGAGCGCGGTTTCGTCACCCGCGACGAAGGGCTTGGCAGACTGTCAAAGATCCTGGGTTTCCTGGAGACCTGCGATCGCTACCATGGCGCCTGGCCGCACTGGCTGAATGGCCAGACGGGTAAAGTGGTACCTTTTACAACCCAGGATGACGGCGCCGACCTGGTGGAAACCTCTTATATGGTTCAGGGGCTCCTCACGATGCGACAGTATCTCAACGGCTCGGTTCCCGCCGAGCAGG
>Ga0116171_10001632_pt1 | contig 22078 bp, 13 predicted proteins | sample AD_JPNHW2_MetaG_FD_89798 | JGI IMG/M metagenome (GOLD analysis project Ga0116171, IMG submission 89798) | Active sludge microbial communities of municipal wastewater-treating anaerobic digesters from Japan - AD_JPNHW2_MetaG | ecosystem: Engineered > Bioreactor > Anaerobic > Digestate | place...
ACGGAGTATTAAAAGTTAACGGAAACGAGGATATGACGAAATTCACGCATGACACAGATTCGGGAACGGTCGAATATGCTGGTATAGGAACTGGAGTGACGCTTAGCGGGGCGTATGGTTTGGTATATAACAATTTAAGGATAAACGCGAACGTATCGAGCGAGGTATTTACGGCGAGTGGAGATCTAACGATCGGATCGAATTTAGAGGTATTGAGAGGGATATTGGATGTGGAAGGTAACGATCTTAATATAACGGGAAGCTTTACGAATTATGATACGATGCGGATAACCGGATCCAGAGCGGGTTTTACGAGTTTTACGAACGACACGGCAAGGGGAACGATAGAGTATACGGGAAGCGGGAGTTATGACATTTTGACCGCAGGGAATAACTATTACAATTTGGTGATATCTGGAAGCGGGACGTTCGGAGACAGAGATGATCTGAATATATACGGGGATTTCACGTTGGCGAACGGGGTATTCAACGCGCCGAATGTGAATATGAATATATATGGAAATTTTGCGCATATCGGATGTGACTTTAACGCTGGGAGTTCGAGCGTGAATCTGGTTGGTACGAAAACGAGTGTGGTAAGCGGTAACACGACGTTCAATAGGTTGACGGCGAGCGGAAAGACTGTGGAATTCCAGGCGGGATCGACGCAGCTGATAGCAGATATGAATTTTTCGGGACCGGGGCTTACGCTGAAATCGACGCAGGACGGGAGCGCATGGTATATTAAGCCGATATCGTTCAATGTAAGCGGCGCGATGACGGTAGTAGATTCGATAAATATCGGATCGGAGATAATAGTTAACGGGGATGGACAGTATATCCGATGTGTGGGTTGGGCGTTGACTAAAACAATTAAACCGCCTGATGTGAACGATCCCGTTATTGAAACTACACCGGGAAATGCGAAGATACAGATCCTGGTGACAGACAATGATGAAGACTGGAAAAAGAAATATAAAAGGGGTAAATATCGTACGGTGGTTATTGTGTTCGAAGGTAAGGTCGTTGTTTCGGAATATGACAATCGGGGGACACGATCCGATGAGGAAATATTACAGCAGGGGCAGAGAACGGTCAGAAAAGGCGATATAAAGTAGAAGAAAATCTTGACTTGATCGCAGCCTTGTGTGATATTGATATGAATAGTTTTTCAAACCACAAAAATCATACACAAATTACGATGATAAGGTCAAAAAAACTTGAATTTTTAATTGTATCGTTGCTTTTTGTAGCCGTTGTATTGATATATTCTGTTCCTATCGTTGAGAACTGGGATCGGCTTGGCCCGCATGATTGGGACCTCAATTTCTATACGCACGGTGTTACCTATGTCAGTCTTGCGGAGTATTCGCAATTCCCGTTATGGAATCCGTATGTTTGCGGTGGTATGACGCTTGTGGGTAATCTGATAATGCCGTTTTTCCCTCCTACTTTTTTGCTGATTAAACTGTTCGGTTTCGCCAAAGGCATACGTCTGGAATTTATTATTATGCTTTTTGTCGGTATGATGGGTATGTATTACCTGGCTCGGCATTTTAAAGTCAGCCGTACAGCCGCTCTGATTTCAAGCAGTATTTTTGCGCTGAACGGGATATTTCCGATGCGCTTCGCAGTCGGACATTTTTCCTTTTTATATGTGCTATATGTGCCACTGATTCTGCTTTTTTATTTAAGAAGCATTTCGGCCTTTAGTAATATTTTTGCCGCGATAGCGCTTATGGTAATGATAATGTTTTCGACGGGTTTTAATTACGTCGTGCCTTTTACTTTTTTGTTCATGGGGATCTTTTCCGTTCTTTTGTCCGCTCAGCGGCAGAGTTTTAAACCGCTGCTTTTGTGCATGTTTTTCGGCGTGATGTCTATTTTGCTGGCGGCTCCGAAAGTACTGCCCGTAATCGATACAATGGTGAAGTATCCTCGGTTGACACTGCTGAAATACTCTGTGCCGCTCGATTGCCTATATAGCATTTTTATTAGGAGCGGACAGACGATAAACGACGTTTGTACTTTTTCCGAATATAAATGGTGGGAATATGGCTCGTATATTGGTGTCGGTGGGGCGGTGTTATGCTTTTTAGGGATTATATTAATACGAAAGCAGTGGCCGCTTATCGTGACAGGTGTATTTTTCTTTTTAATGTCATTGGGGAATGTTTCAAAATATTCTCTTTGGACGATTCTGCACAGCTTCCCTGTGTTTAACAATATGCGGATACCTACAAGAATGATGCTGTTCTTTATTTTTCCTTTTGCGGTTCTTGCCGGGATTGTTGTGGATGTTTTGTCGCGCCGGTTGTGTCCGAATAAGTACGTCAGGAACGCTCTTGTGATCATCCTTTTTTGCGTATTATCTTGGGGTTATTTAAAAGAGAGCGCCAATGTTCTCAAAGATGCTTTTATTCCGGCTGTGATGAAGAAAGAATTCAATAAAACGTCCGGATTTAAACAGGTTTTTGTCCCGCCTCAATTTTATAAACAGATGGGGAATGTGGGCATTCAGTTCTTTGCCTTAATGGACAATAAAGGGCTGGTGAACGGATATGAAAATCTGCGGGTAGAGCGTAACGCCGTGCCGGATGGATTTGTGGATTATAGGGGGGAATATTTTCTTGAGAATAAAAATGGGGATATTGAGATGGAATATTGGTCTCCGAATAAACTCTCATATAAATATGACGTTGCTAAAGATGATGTTTTGGTGATCAATCAGAATTACAATGAAGGTTGGAGATCGTCAACGGGCCATAAATTGCTCTCGACGAATGGCCGGCTGTCCGTGGAGATTAGATCCGGGCGGGGGAGAGTGGAGGTCTATTTCTTGCCGGGTTTATTTATTTTGGGGTGCATTGTGTCAGTTGCGGCTTTTGTTGCACTTGTTTTGATAGGTGTGTTATATCGCATGCATCGTACGAACGACAAAGCTATTTGACCGGGCTATGCTATAATTGTATGGCAATGTCTAAAAACGAAGGGTTTGTGATATAGGTACCGTATCTAATAGAGATGCAGACGAAAATAAGACATACCATTCCGTTTGCCCTATTTGTAACAATAGTGTGCTTATATACTGCTCCCCGAGCCGCATGGTAATTTGTTTAGGAATGACCCTGATATCGTTTTTAATCATCCCACTCTTGTTTCTATGCGCCGCAATCTTCTTGATCCATGCTCGGAGCTTCTGTATGTCTGTAAAAACTGTAATCTTCTGGGTGAACCGGGTTGGTAACCGAAAAAATACCGGATGTATATGTGAGATCGGCGTAAGACCTGTTTTTGATATGCGTGATTTCTTTTTTTATCAGATCTTACTTTGAGTCCTGCTTGACATTGTATGTATGGTTGGCTATATTGTAATCATTATAAATATTATACGTTTATATTGTTGGTGTGTGTTTTATGGGGTAGTAACTTGAAGTGATCCGGGACGCTTTATGAATATTTCTGAAGCCATCGCTGTGCTAGCAAAAACGGTTCCTGACCCGTCAAATGGTTTGCCGGATGATCTGTTTTTTTATATGAGCAGTATAACCCCGCTTGTTAATGTTGATCTTCTTGTAAAAGATGAGACAGGCCGGACGCTTTTATCCTGGCGTGACGACGAACATGCGGGACGTGGATGGCATCTCCCGGGCGGTATAGTCAGAGTAAAGGAGTCTTTGGAGACCCGTGTAAGAAAGGTCGCCGAGACCGAGATCAAACAAATTGTGGATTTTGAACCTACTCCGCTGGCTATTAACCAAATAATTATCCCGGAAAAAACGGTTAGAAGCCATTTTATTTCGATCTTATATCGGTGTTATTTGCCCAAGGGTTTTGTCCCCGATAATAAGGGGATGAATAGTAGAGATCCGGGATATCTTCAGTGGTTTGACGCTTGTCCGTGTGATCTGCTGAAATATCATGACATATACAAGAAATATTTTTAGACAAAGTAAAATGAGAAGATCCGTATATGATGAGAGTCTCTGATTATATTTTTAAATATCTGGCCGATTACGGGGTGAAGAACGTATTCCTTGTTGTCGGGGGCGGGGCGATGCATCTGAACGATGCGTTGAAAAAGGAGACAAGGATAAAGTATATATGCACGCACCATGAGCAGGGGGCGGCGATCGCGGCAGAAGGGTATGCCAGGTTCTCTGGTGGACTTGCCGTGGTCAGTGTTACTTCAGGTCCGGGCGGAACAAATGCTTTGACCGGGGTCATCGGGCAATGGCTCGATTCTGTTCCTGTGTTATATCTTTCTGGACAGGTGAAATTTGAAACCACCATTTCATCTATGCCGGGTAGTGGCTTACGCCAACTGGGCGATCAGGAAATCAATATAGTTGATATAGTAAAACCTGTTACAAAGTACGCTAAGATGATCACTGACGCTAACAACATTAAGTCGGAATTGGATATGGCGGTTAACGCTGCTGTTACTGGGCGTCCGGGGCCTGTATGGTTGGATATCCCGCTTAATGTGCAGGGCGCGTTCATTGACGAATCCGCGTTGGGAACGCAGAATGTAAGTTCGCCGACAGTCGCGGCGGATGAGAAGGTCATCCTGGATGTTGTAGAAAGACTGAAAAGGGCCAAGCGTCCTGTGCTGATTGCGGGGCATGGAATACGCATCGCTAAAGCCGTGGATCAATTAAAAAAGATAGCCGATCAGTTCGGGATCCCGATTGTAACGACATTCAATGGATTTGATCTTGTGGAGTCGCGATACGAGGGTTTTATAGGCCGGATCGGCACTTTGGGTAGCCGGGCCGGGAATTTTGCTTTGCAGAACGCGGATCTGGTGTTTTGCCTTGGGACGAGAAATAATATCCGACAAGTCAGCTATAATTGGCAGTCTTTTGCCCGAGACGCGGAGAAGATCATTGTCGATATAGATGAGCCCGAATTGCATAAGAAAACGGTAAAAGGTGATGTATTGGTCCATTCCGATGTGAAATGTTTTATGGAAAAACTGTTTGAGAAGATCCCGCAGGGTTTCAAGGTCGAAAAGGAATGGCTTAACTGGTGCCAAGAAAGAAAAAAGAAATACCCGGTCGTTCTGGACCGCTATAGAGAAAAGAATGACAGTTCGGTCAGCCCGTATTTTTTTGTAGAACGGTTGACTGAAAAATTAAACGATAATGCCGTTGTGGTGGCTGGGAACGGGACCGCTTGTGTGGTATTGTTTCAAGCGGGGATAGTTAAAAAGGGGCAACGTATCTTTTGGAATTCCGGGTGCGCTTCGATGGGGTATTGTCTGCCTGCCGCTATAGGCGCTGCTGTCGCTGCCGGCCGGCAAGTGATCTGCATTACTGGTGACGGAAGCATACAGATGAATCTGCAAGAACTGCAGACGATACGGCATTATAGACTGCCGGTAAAAATATTCATATTGAACAATCACGGTTATCGTTCGATAGAAATGACGCAGACGGAATTTTTTAGCAAGGATTTTATAGGTTGCAATCAGGGCTCGGGGGTGTCTTTTCCTGATAACTCCAAATTGGCCGATCTTTACGGGATGGATTATTTTAAGATAGATTCTACGTCAGGGATGGACCGCGTGATCGACGGCGTGCTGTCGTGCGAGCGGCCTTTGATCTGTGAAGTGGTCCTGGATAAAGATTATGTGTTTGCGCCTAAACTCTCATCAAAAAGGAATCCGGACGGAAGCATGGAATCCAAACCGCTGGAAGACCTTTCTCCACTTTTGGATAGGGAAGAATTTGATGCGAATATGATAATTAAGGATAGAAAAAATGGCGGACGTTAATGACATGATCAGACTTTTTGCTTTCGATCTGGATGGGACTATCTATGTCGGGGAGCGTTTAGTCGATGGGGCGGCCGCGGTGATAGATAGTCTGAGCAAAGACTATAAGATAGTTTTTTTTACGAATAATTCTGCGAAAACAATAAAAGAAGTTCATGAAAAATTACGCAGGTTGGGAATAACCTGTGAAAAGGAACAGATATATACCTCTGCTTATGCAACTGCCGAGTATCTTTTGGAGACCGGGGTGAACGATCTATACGTGATTGGATCCGACAGCTTCCGCAACGAGCTTTTAAGCAAAGGATTGAGAGTTGTTCCGGAAGATGCCGCAAAAAGTCTTGTCGTTGGGCTTGACCCGGAATTTAATTATGAAAAACTGTCCGCCGCATTGAATATCCTGATTAAAGGCGGTAAATTTATTGCTTGTAACGAAGATGCGCGTTTTCCAGTAGGCGACGGTATGTACAGACCCGGATGCGGGGCCATGGTCGGGGCGATCGCTGCAGCAAGCGGAAAAAAACCGGATTTTGTGGTTGGTAAACCGAATACGTATATTTTGTCACGCATATCCGGGGATTTTTGCGTACGCAATGACGAAATAATGGTTGTCGGAGATTCTTATGAAAGCGACATCGCTATGGCGCTTTCGTGTGATTGCCATGCTGTTTTGCTGAGCGGGGGATCCCGCAGGATCAATAGGGATGATAGAGTGATGGTGATACAAAATATCGCAGAGATATTACATTACATGCGGAGGGGCAAATGAATGTTTTAGAATATCAAATGATAGAGATATTGAAGAAGCTAAAAAACGAATTCGGCGTCGTAAAAATTAAAGCTGAATATGAAAATGAGGGAAGCCGTGAAGTGGAATTGATGCGGCTTAAGGATGTCGCTGATGCGGTCGGGTTGCCGGTTATAATAAAGATCGGTGGCGTCGAAGCCGTGACTAATATTTACAGCGCCCTTTCCGTGGGGGCAAAAGGTATAATTGCTCCTATGGCCGAGACAGCGTTCGCGGTCAATAAATTTCTGGATGCGATCAATACGTTTATACCGGAAGACAATCAGAAGGATGTCGATTTTACCGTTAATATCGAGACGATCACCGCGTACCATAATATAGACAGTATACTGAGTTTGAAGAACATAGCGCTTTTGAACAGTATTACCGTAGGGCGAGTGGATTTTACCGCTTCATTGGGAGGGGACCGTAGTTTTGTGGACAGTGACGATATGCTTAAATACTGCACGGAAATATTCGAAAAAGCGAAAAAGAAAGGTTTGGATACCACGCTCGGCGGCGCTATATCGGGGAACTCTGTCCCGTTCATAAAAAATCTGATATCAAAAGAGCTTTTGGACAGGTATGAAACACGGAAGATAGTCTATGAGGAAAATGCCATTAAGAATGCGGAAGAAGGATTGTTTCTGGGGATAGAATTCGAATTGTTATGGCTGAAAAGTAAAAGGCGTTATTATCATCGCGTGAGAGATGAAGATGAAAAACGCATAGCTATGCTTGAACAAAGGGTTCGGGAAAAATGATAAACAGTGGAAATAAATGCCGTTTATGCGGTTGTGCGTTGTTCGACAAGCCTGTCTTGGAGCTTTCCGGTATGCCGTCAGCCGCGCAGTATTTCCCTTTAGAAAACGAATTCGCGACGGATAAAGGGATACAGCTTAATATATACCAATGCTCGCGCTGTGGGCTTATACAGCTTCGAATAGAACCGGTCTCGTATTATCGCGAAGTGATAACGGCGGCGTCTTTTTCTGAAAAAACTCGTGCGACCAGGTTCGGCCAGATCAGAAAGGTAGTGGAAGAGTACGGTCTCGATGGGAAAAAGGTGCTAGATATCGGAACCGGAAAAGGCGATATGCTGGACGTCCTAAAAGAAGCCGGACTTGTGCCTTATGGTCTGGAGGCTTCGGCGGATTCTGTAGCGGCCGGACTTTCCGCCGGCAGAAACATGATAAAGGGATATTTGGGCGCGATGTGCAGCGTTCCGGGTGGACCTTTTGATATGTTTATTTGCCTGAATTATCTTGAGCATTTGCCGGATCCGGACGATATTATCAAAAAGATGTATAATAATACCGTCTGCGGTGCGGTCGGGTATGTTACAGTCCCTAATGTGGAATATCTGCTGAAGAGTAAATGTCATTATGAATTCGTGGCTGATCATCTTTCGTATTTCGCGAAAAGAACGCTGACATACGCATTTGAAAGAAACGGGTTCGACGTTATAGAATGCGGTACTATCAATGAGGATAATGATATCGCGGTAACTGTCAGGAAAAAAAAACCGGTTGATATTGCCGGTGACTATGTTGAAGTCGGGCGTCTTATCCGCAACCTGCGCGATATCGTAGCCGGATATAAAGAAAAGAATAAAAAAGTGGCGGTCTGGGGGGCGGGGCATAGGACATTGGCGTTACTGGCTTTAAGCGGGCTTGATACGATAGAATATGTGATAGATTCCGCAAAATTCAAGCAGGGCAGATTTACGCCCATTTTGCATAGAAAAATAGTATCTCCAGAAACGCTTAGGTCGGAAAAGGTGGATCTGGTGATCGTTATGGTGCCCGGGCTTTATCCGGGAGAGGTGCTTAAAACATTGCATGGGATGAATACCGGCGTCGATATCGCTGTGTTAAAAGGGAATAACATCGAATTTATTAAATAGTGTCGATTTGGGATATGTTTAAACTCTACAACGGAGAGCGAATATGAAAGCAAAAGTGCAGGCCAGGGTATATTCTGCCCCTAAAGTCAAATTGGAAACGGTAGTTCCTTTGGATACACCTTTTTCGGTGCATATCGATATTTGCAGTTTATGTAACTTTAAGTGCAAGTTCTGTTTTCAGTCGGACGATGCCGCGATCAGGGAAAAGAAGCTTAAGCGTGGTTTTATGGATATGGCGCTCTATAAAAAGATCGTGGACAGTTTTACGGGGTTTAAGCATAAATTTAAAAAAGTAAAAATCGGTCTGCACGGCGAGCCGACAATGCATCCTGATCTTCCCGAAATGATCGCGTACCTAAAGGCCAAAAACGTTACGGAGATCATTGAATTGTTTACTAATGGATCCTTGCTGAACCCGGTTTTGAGTAAAAAGATCATTGATGCCGGATTGAATCGGATTAATATATCCGTTGAAGGGCTCACCAGCGATAAATATCTGGAGGTTACGGGTGTTCCGGTGAACATGGAAGAATTTGTACGTAATGTGAAAGGTCTGTACGATGTAAGGAAAGACTGCCGTATATACATAAAGATCGTCGATGCCGGGTTGAGTGAGAAGGACAAGGAAAAATTTTTCGAACTGTTCGGGGATATTTGCGACGAGATCTTTATCGAAAATATTGTGCCGCAGTGGGCGGAAACTAATAAGTTTGAATTGGGTGTTACCGGTATGTACGGCCAGAAAGTCACGAAATATAAACATGTCTGTCCTTTTTTATTCATGTATCTGCACTATAACCATGACGGGACCGTGAGCGGTTGTACGCTTGACTGGGCCAGGGAAGTGCTGATCGGCGACGGCAATAAAGAAGGGGCTGTAGATATATGGAACGGCGATAGACTTAGAGCTCTTCAAATAGCGCATTTAGAGAAAAAACGGGATAAAATAGCGTTTTGCTCAAAGTGCATGGCGCCGATGATATGTTGCATGGAAGATCTGGACGATTGTGCTGAGGAATTGCTTAAAAAGATAAAAAAATAGTCGTGTCAGGAGGATATGACGGCATGAAGATGCTTATTACCGGGACTACCGGGTTTGTAGGAAGAAATCTGAAAGAATATTTTCAGGCCAGGAGTTATGATCTGTTCTGCCCTAAGCGCCTGGAACTGAATTTGCTGGACTCTGACGCGGTCTATGCCTACCTTGAAAAACATAAATTCGATGTTGTTATACATTGCGGTGTTACGCTGGATTCTGTGGAAAAAAATCTTATGATGTATTTCAATTTTGAACGGTGCTCCAGATTTTTCGGTAAAATGATATGCGTCGGATCCGGCGCCGAATATGATATGCGGCATTATGTCCCGAAGATGAAAGAAACGTATTATGGCACATATATCCCGGCGGATATCTACGGATTTTCAAAGTATGTTATCGCTAAAGACATTGAGGCTTGCCGGCGGAACATAATTAACCTTCGCGGGTTCGGGATATACGGAAAATATGAAGATTATAAAAGGCGATTTATTTCAAATAACATATGCCGTGCGCTTTCGGGGGAAGATATATCGATAAATAAGAACATGTATTTTGACTATTTATACGTAACCGATTTTGCCAGGATAGCTGAGATGTTTGTTAATAAAGATCCACGTGAAAGAAGCTATAATATCTGTACGGGGGAGCCGGTGGATCTTTGTTCGTATGCGCGGATTATAAAGGACATATCCGGAGGGAACGTCAATATTACGGTTAAGGAAGACGGTCTGAAACCGGAATATTCCGGTGATAATTCATTATTCCTGAGTGAATACGGTAAATTTGATTTTACGCCGCACCGTGATGCGATCCGGGAACTTTATCAGTGGTACAAGGACGGTATTGGAGAGATATTTGATCCTAAAGAGTTTCGAAAGACGGTATGATGTATGAATAATATGAAAAACAAGATTTTAGATGTGTTAGGGTGCCGCCCGATCGTTATTTGGGGTGCCAGGATGACCGGCGTAGGCTTTCTGCGGTTTTCCGTGAAGAATGGCCTTCACGTGATCCATTTTGTTGATTCCGATCCTTCATTAGAGAATAGTAAAATACATGATATACCTGTAGCGCGTCCGGATTATATTCAGCAACTGAGGGCTAGGTATAAGGACCTGATCGTGCTTATAGCTGTTTCTATCAAAGAAGACGAGATAATCGATGTGTTGAAAAAAATGGGTCTTACAGAAAATGATTATGTGAAATATGCGGATTTTTGCGGATACTTTTTTACGATAGATGTTGCCGGAGTGTGTAACCTTAAATGTCCTTCATGCGGCAACAGCATAGACGGGATCGATAATCCCAAAGGATTTATGTCGTTTGATGATTTTAAAAAAGTCGCGAAAAAAATGATGGACGAGACAGGACTGGTAAGCCATATCAATTTATACAGTTGGGGAGAGCCGTTCCTGCATCCGGATCTTGCCAGTATCATCGAGCATACGCATTCGTTGGGGGTTGCCGCGGCCGTTTCGACTAATCTCTCTATACCATCTTTGGATAAGATCGAAAAAATAATCCGGTCTGATCCTGATTACCTGAAAATATCCGTGTCGGGCTATTGTTCTGAGGTTTACAATACGACACATACAGGCGGCGATATCGAGCTGATAAAGACTAATATGCGTAAACTCAGAGAGTTTATTGATAAATATAGGGTCAGTACCGTTGTGGAAGTCATCTATCATTTATACGCTAACAACACAGGCGATGATCTTACAAAGATGAAGAAATTGTGCGATGATCTTGGCTTTGTTTTTGCGACCTGTTACGCGAATATAACCCCGATAGAAAGACTGATCGATTATTGCGAAGGGCGGCCGGATAAACAGGTCCGGGAATTGTCCGATCTGCTTTTGGTGAATATCGACGAAGCTCTTGAGGTGACCAAGGGATATCGTAATTCCCCGTGCCGTTTTCTCACAAATCAGGTTAACATCAACTGGGATCGCAGCGTTCCTCTGTGCTGTGTCTGCTTTGATTATAAAACTTCGACGGTCAGCGCTGATTATTTGAAAGATTCGTTGGAGGATATTTTTAATAAACGGAAAAACCATCCGATATGCGTAAAATGCATGAAATACGGGTTTCCGCCGTATTTGCTGGGAGTGAATCAAAAAGGATGGCAGAAAGTGGCGGATGAAAAGCTGTCTGGTATACGTGACGTTAAAAATAGGTGATATGTCGGTACAGTGGAGGGGATATGAAGTATATTAGCGTTGTTTCACAGTGTTATAACGAAGAAGGCAATGTAAGAGCGATATACGAAGAGGTCAAAAAAGTTATTAATTCTTTGGATGGATACAGATATGAGCATATTTTCATCGATAATAATTCGCAGGATAAGACGCGGGAAATATTGCGGGAGATGGCGCGCGAGGATAAAAACGTCAAGGTTATATTTAATGCCAGAAACTTCGGGCAGATAAGGTCCCCGCTTCACGGTATGATGCAGGCCGGTGGAGATGCCGTAATAAGTATCGTTTCGGACCTTCAGGAACCGCCGGCGATGATAGCGGATTTTGTCAAAAACTGGGAAAAAGGCTACAAGGTCGTAATAGGTATTAAAAATCAGAGCGAGGAGTCTCAGATCTTTTACGCGATACGGACGGCTTACTATAATATGGTCAGTCGTTTGTCGGAGATCGAGCTTGCTAAGAATTTCACCGGATTCGGTCTTTACGATCGAGAAGTGATAGAGGCCATACGTTCTTTAAATGATCCGTATCCGTATTTTAGGGGACTTATATGTGACTTGGGGTTCAAACGCATGGAACTGCCATATGTCCAGCCTAAACGTCGGCGTGGTATCACAAAGAATAATTTTTATATCTTATATGATTATGCCATGTTAGGTATCACCAGCCATTCTAAAGTGCCACTGCGTTTGGCTACTATGTTCGGTTTCTTGTTCGCCGTATTGAGCCTTCTTATCGCTTTTTGCTATCTTATATATAAACTGATCTTCTGGCAGAGTTTTTCGCTTGGTGTCGCGCCTATAGTTGTCGGCTTGTTTTTCTTTATCTCCATGGAGCTATTCTTTCTCGGTATAATCGGCGAATATGTGGGGGCTATACATACGCAGGTATTAAAAAGACCGTTGGTTATAGAAAGCGAGAGGATCAATTTCGATCCGTCAGACAAACGATAGAATAGAAGGGTGGTTAAGATGAAAGTAGTTATATTATGTGGAGGCAGAGGTACAAGAATGGGGTCAGATACGACCACAATACCTAAACCTATGGTGGATATCGGCGGCAAGCCGATATTGTGGCACATAATGAAGATTTTTTCACACTATGGCTTTAATGAGTTCGTCCTTTGTCTGGGATACAGGGGCTATCTGATAAAAGAGTATTTTTCGCATTATTTTCTTCACATGAGTGATGTTACGATAGATATGAAGAATAATAAAACGCAAATACACTCTACTGCTTCCGAACCGTGGAAAATTACCTTGGTCGATACCGGAGTCAAAACTTTTACGGGTGGAAGGATAAGACGTATAAGGAAATATGTCGAAGGAGAACCGTTCTTGCTTACATATGGTGACGGACTTGCGGATATTAATGTTAAAAAGCTTATTAAACTGCATAAAGATAATAAACGACTGGCTACGGTGACCGGCTATCAGACGGCGGGGAGGTTCGGGGTCCTGGAGATCGGGAATAAGAATAACGTGACGTCGTTCCTTGAAAAGCCCATTGGGGAAGGCAGTTGGATAAACGCTGGTTTTTTTGTCCTTGAGCCGGAAATATTTGATTACATAGACGAGTCTGATGATTGCGTGTGGGAAAATAAACCGTTGGGAAAAATCGCCCGGGAACAGCAATTAAGCGTATATAAACATACGGGGTTTTGGAAATGTATGGACACTATAAGAGAGAAAGATGAAATGGAGGCTTTATGGCAAGGCTCAAACCCTCCGTGGAAAATATGGTGAGAAAAACGACTGTGGTTGGCAAATTCTGGAATAATAAAAATGTCCTTATCACCGGATTTGAGGGCTTTTTAGGTTCGAATATGACTAAAAGGATGATAGCCTACAATGCCAATGTGGTCGGATTGGATATCGTAACAGGCAGGAAAGAGACCATATTGACTAAAGAGGATTATCGGAAGATGAAGGTCATAAACGGTTCTGTTACCGATATGAAGACGTTGCGGTCGGTGATCCGGGATAAAAAGATCAAATATATATTTCACCTGGCGGCGGAAGCGATTGTAAGTGAGTGCTATAAAGATCCGTTAAAAGCTTTTTCCTCGAATATCTGTGGGACATGGACTATACTGGAGGCGGTAAGACAAACCCCCGGGGTAGAAGCTCTGATCGTAGGGTCCAGCGATAAAGCCTATGGTATCCATAACGATTTGCCATATGTGGAGGATTCGGCCTTAAAGGGAATACATCCGTATGATGTGTCGAAAAGCTGTGCTGATCTTATTGCTCAGACATATTTTCATACGTATAAATTGCCTGTTGTGATAACCAGATGTGGTAATATCTATGGTCCGGGTGATTTTAATTTTTCCAGATTGGTCCCGGATGTCGTCAGTTCGGTGCTGTGTGATAAGACTTTTTTCATAAGAAGTGACGGCAAGTTTGTGAGGGATTATATTTTTGTGGATGATGTCGTGGATGGATATTTGATACTGGCTGAGAAAACGGTCAAAAATAAACTGTTCGGTGAGGCATTCAATCTTAGTGACGGCAAACCTGTGAAGGTGCTTGAACTCGTGAACGACGTATATAAAATAGCCGGTGTGCGGCCAAATTATAAAGTGCTGAATACGGCTAAATATGAGATACCAAAGCAGAACCTTTCCAACGTCAAAAGCGGGAAAATGCTCGGATGGGTTCCGTCCTATGGGCTGAAAGAAGGGTTGAAGATAACTCTAAACTGGTATAAACAGAATGTAGACCAATATGGAAAAAAAGTCAGACCAAAAACTGCGTGAAGATGTTTTAGATAAGGTGAGAATTTTTTACCGGGATCGGGAGAAACCTGCGAGTTTTACGCCGGGGGTCGACAGCGTTAATTATGCCGGACGGGTCTATGACGAGAACGAGCTTATGGATCTTGTGGACTCTGCCCTGGATTTCTGGCTTACAGCGGGTAGATATGCTGATAGGTTTGAGCGTGAATTCAGCGATTTTTTGGGTGTCACGCACACTTTACTGACAAATTCCGGGTCATCGGCGAATTTATTGGCCATTACGGCGCTTACTTCGCCATTGTTGAAATCCGGCAGGTTGAAGCCGGGAGATGAAGTCATTACGGTCGCATGCGGATTCCCGACCACGCTGAATCCGATCATCCAGAATGGGCTAGTACCTGTTTTTGTCGACATTGATCCCGGCACTTATAATATCAGCATTGACGGCATTAAACGCGCAATAACTAAAAGAACCAAAGCCGTGATAGCCGCGCACACTCTGGGGAACCCCATGGACATAGGCGGTATTTTGCCTATCGTGAAAAAAAACAAGCTGTGGTTCGTCGAAGACAATTGTGACTCACTCGGTTCTAAATACGCGAACCGGCTGACCGGGACTTTTGGTCATTTATCCACATGCAGTTTTTATCCTGCCCATATGATCACTCTGGGAGAGGGCGGATCCGTGTCGACTAATGATCCTTTGCTTAGAAGGATTGTAGCTTCTTATCGTGATTGGGGTAGGGATTGTTGGTGCTCTCCCGGCAGTGATAACGCGTGCAAGAAGCGATTCCAATGGAAACACGGGAGATTGCCTTACGGCTATGACCATAAATATGTGTATTCGCATATCGGCTATAATCTTAAAGTGACAGATATGCAGGCCGCGATAGGCTGTGCGCAATTGCGTAAACTCGGGGGTTTTATTGCTGCGAGGAAGGATAATTTCAACTATTTGACGAATGAACTGAAAAAGTTCGATGCCTGTTTTACGCTGCCCGTTCCGACCCCTAACAGCGAACCATGTTGGTTTGGGTTGCCGATCATGGTCAGAAAGAGCTCACCTTTTTCCCGTGATGAGATCGTTAATCATCTTGAAAAAAAGAAGATAGCTACGCGTATGCTTTTCGGGGGGAATTTACTCCGCCAACCGGCATATAAAAATATTAAATATCGAGTGTCTGGTGGGCTTAAGAATACTGATCATGTTATGAATGATCTTTTTTGGATTGGTGTGTATCCCGGTATTACTTCAGAGAAAAGGGAATATATCGTATCGGTCTTTGAAGAGTTTATAAAAAAATATGGAACATTGTGATCTTGTTTGTTAGATTTTATATGATTTGCATCAAATCGTTTTGATAAATGTTTATTATGTGTTAATTTTTAAGCGTAAAGTAACAGTTTGAAAGTTTATCTGCAAATATTAAAGAAACAGCAGATCATATCTATTTACTCCCGAAAACCAATAAACATATCATATCTTTTGAGAAATATGCGCAGGGCATTGTAATAGTTTTTTCTGTTGCACCTTTTTGTACAAAATAAATTTGTCGTGTTGTTTTTGGTTGACCACTAATATAGGAAAAGTATTTTTAGTCACAATATCCATTGTTTGGTGAAATGATGTGCAAATAAAACAAAGTTTTATGTTATTGTGTGTACATAAAAAGCTTGAAAGCTTTATTGTAACTTGTTGTATTTAAAATGTTTACAAAATAAACTGTTTTGTTTTTAATTATTCCTAATAATTTTTTGTATTTAGTGTATGTTTGGTGTAAACTATATAGTGCAAGAACAAAAGCTAAGAAATAAATTTAATAGATAATATCCAGCTCTTTAATAGGAAAATATTTAACCGAAAAGGCAAAATCTGTGAAAACAGATGACATTCAATGCGGTTAGACGCATTGGATCACGAGCGATAGCTCGTGGCAAAACTCTAGAGCCTAACGCCGAAGTTTGGCCAAGGTAGTCAGGTGCCGAAGTTAGCCCTGACATGCCTTTCGGTTGATAGAAGTTCAAGAAGGGGTCAGGGAAATGAAAATTTTAAAAATAATAAAAACAATTGCGGTATTTGTGATCGGGATGATCACAAATACCGTTTTTTGTTTTTCCCTGCCGAGCGATTGGAATGTGCAAGCCGGAAGTGCCGACATACAGATCAACGAAAATCAGATGACGATAACGACGAGCGATCCCGCGACGATAGTAAATTTCAATTCATTTGATGTTAATCAAAACGAATCCGTAGTGATATGTCTGCCTAGTGACGACGCAAGATTTTTAAGTCGAGTTACTGGAGGAAGTCAGACGGAAATTTTAGGTTCGATAGATTGTAACGGAACCTTTGTTTTGGTGAACGAAGCGGGTATACATGTGGGGACGACGGGGCAAATAAACGCGGCGAATGTGATCCTTTCGACAAGGGACATAACGAATGACAATTTTGTGAGCGGTAACTACGTTTTCGCGAGGATGTCAAAAGAGACGATGGACAGGCTTTTGGTGAACGAGGGAAAGATCACGGTAAAAGAGGGCGGGTTCGGCGTATTGATAGCTGGAGGTATAGACAATAAGGGTGTGGTGATAGCGCCGATGGGAAGGATAGCATTAGCGTCGGGTGACGGTGTAAGGGTGCAGATGTCTGGAGACGGGTTGATATCGGTAGCGATGGATATGAAGACGGCTGAGAAAATAGTGGATATAGACGGCAACCCGATAACGACGCAGATAACGAATAGCGGGACGCTGGAGAGTACGCAGGTGGTATTGGACGCTGAGAGCGTGCCGGATGTGTTCGAGACGGCGATCAATTTGAATGGTGTGGTGAAATCTACGCGGATGGAGACTGATACCGAATCAGGCAGTGTAAATATGATCGGAACGGAGAATGTGGAGATAAACGCTGAAATAGAGGCATATAGTGTGGATGTTAAGAGTGAAAAGGATGTTACGGTAGACAGCGATATTACGGCTAACGGAGGGGATATAAAGCTGCAGGCGGATAGTGATAATGACGGAGAAGGGGAGTTTACGCAGAACGCTGAGGTTATAGAGGCTACCGGAGAAGGGGATGTGTATATAGACGGAAGCGGGGATATGACGCTAAAGACAGTGAAGGTAGAGACTGGAGCGATAAAGGTGGGTACGAGGACGGCGCCTGAGGCGATAGTGGGGACGCCGCATTATGTGAGGGCTGAGGGTGATATAGAGATAACGGAAGTGGAAAGTGCTAATGGTATAACTACCCTTAAGACGAGTGTGGGAGACGAGTTAAAATACGCGACAAGTGGGGATGTAAAATTAGAAAGTGAAACAGGCAGAATAGTGGAGACAATGACGGATAAGGTGGAGCTACCGGCGAACTATATGGAGCTGATAGCGAGAGAGTTTAATGTGAAAGTGAACGCGGAAACACTGGAGATATCGAATAACTATGGGGACATAGAGATAGACGAGACGGAATACATCAGTGAGGATGTAGTGACGATAACGGGAGAGGGAGTAGGAGAAGTAAGTTATTACACTTCTAACAACATAACGGTTGAAAGTCAAAAGGGAGATATAGCGACAGCTGCAGGAGTGGTAATAGTAGGTAATCAGGTGAAGCTGTCGGGGCAGCACATAGGAAGCGTTGATAACCCGGTGGGGGTTAGCGCGAACCTGACATACATAAACCGATTGCAGGGCGACATAGATATTCAGAGCATAACGGGTATCGGGACGACTATCTGTATCCGCGGCCCTGCTCCTGCGGACGACCCCGAAGGATGGGGATCCGTAACAATAATAAACACATCAGACCTCGTCATAGAGGCGGAAACCATTGAGATCAATACAGAGATAGCGAGCGACCAGTCTATAAGTCTATACGCAAGAGGGGACCTGTATATAAATTCCTCGATCCAGTCCGCAGAAAAAGTCATTCTACAGGCAGATTACGATAAAAATTTAAGTGGAGAGCTAACGTACGGCAGGGTGGTAACGGCTGCCGGAGTGGTGATAACAGGTAACGAAGTGGACCTGATAGCGGACTATTTTGGGGAAACGAACCCTGTAAAGATCAACGCGTTGACGACGGTGGTTAGGAAGTTACAAGGTAGTTTCGAGATAACGGATAGCCAGCTCTTAACGGACGATTATGTGCTGCTTACCGACAGCGATGGAACATATACCAACCAGGTTCAGTATAACCATACAACCGATCTGATACTTAACGCCGAAACAATAAATTTCCCCGGTACGCAAACGATCAATTTCTGGGGCGACATAACTTTTAACAATTTTTACTGTGATGTGCCGGATAAAGCGTTTATTTTTGAGATTGGATCAACTTTTACATTTCTAGGGTATACCAAGATCCTTGGTTCGCAGGACATTGGTGAGGATGAATATACAATTAAGTTGTTCGGCGATATGATAAACTGCGGTTATTGGTATTTAAAGTTAGAATCAGATGAATATTTAATAAACTGGGTTACCGTGCAAGATGTTATCGCCGTTGAAAATACAGTAGTAATACCGATAGGAGCAGGCGACAGGTATCAAAACTTTGAGATAGATCCTGTATGGGACGGGGGAGGTTCGGATAATAATTGGAGTACTGCGGCCAATTGGAGCGCAAATGCTGTCCCCAAAAATGATGAATTGGTCACATTCAATAGTACGTCCAGCAAAAATTGTACTATCAATAGCGTGGGCAGTTGGACGGGTGGGCTTGGTTTTGTGATAGATTCTACATACACAGGTACAGTTACTTTAGGGTGTAGTGTTACCGTGCAAGGGAATGCCACATTTGCTGGTGGGACCTTTGTTGGCAGTACATTTGGTATGGCCTTTGGATCAGAAGATTCACCTAAAAATTTGACCGTTAGTGGAAGTTCAGTATATTTAGGGGCTAATACCGATATTTTGGGGGCTCTCTTTGCAGTATATGGGGACCTGAATATCACAAGCGGCATTATACGTAGTACCGCAACCAATAATACGACATTCTACATTGGTGGAAATTATGTCAGTTCCGGTGCCGGTGGGATAACAATAATGACAGATACAAGCGGTATTACTGCAATGTATGTTGCTGGTAATGTGGAGATAAAGGGGACGACCACCGATAACCGCATTGCGATTCGGAGCGGCAGTACTTTGGATGTCGTGGGCACAACTCAGTTGGGGAATGGCGCGTCGTCGTTCGGATGTATTTATGTCATAAATGGCGGATATGCGCGTTTTGAGGGGGATGTTACTATTACATCAACAGGAACAATGACGTTAACTATTGTTTCGGGGAATTCTGTGATACGTATTGATCCCGGAGTTACGCTAACTAACAATGGCACGTTTATGATTGCGTCCGCGACATTAACTTCATATACAGGGAATTTGATAAGTGGAGATGGAATAGGGACATTCGCTGGTAGCAATTCTCCTACTTTTTCATATCAAGGTACATCTACCGATGTGGTAGGTTTAACATTAAATGTTTCCAGCATTGTTTTTGCGAACTCGTTTAATATGACAAGGCCTGTGGGCGCGGCATCTACATCAGCATCAACCGTGTCTCTGAGTAATTCATATTGTGGATTTAATTCCATAACGATCGGTTCCGGATGCTATCTTATGGCGAATGGTTATGACCTGAGCGTTGCGGGGAACTGGACGAATAGCGGGACATTCGTTTCTGGTAACGGTACGGTGTCCTTTACCGGCGCGACAACACAATATGTTAATGCCGGCGGATTGAGTAATTCTTATAAGGATTTTTACAATGTATATGTTACCGGAAGTACCGTTCAGCTGACCGGGAGTGGGATACAGGTGGCTAATATGCTTTTGATCCAGAATGGAAAAAAATTTAATACTGGCGGACAACCATTTTCCATAAATACTTTATCGAATGCTGGGAGTTTCTATGCCGCTGGGACAGAGACCACATTTACGATCACTAATATGGATGTTGAGGAAGGCGCATTCGTTTATACCGGATCGGGTTTTACTACAAGTATTCATCACTGGGGGGCAGGTTCGATAGCAGATTATTATGATCTCGTGATCAATGGCGCGGCCACATTTACCCTCGGTTCAACTCTATCGATTGCGGGGAATCTTACTATATCCAATGGGACCCTTAAAGTGGATAATTCGGCATACGGTGTATATTGTAACTCGCTATTTACAATTGAATCAACGGGTACGTTCATACATGGGAGTGGTACAGTCACATTTATTGGAACCGCGGGAGGTTTTATGACAAGCGGGACAGTGCTCAATAAGGATTGTCTGTACAATCTTGTGCTTGATATGACAGCGGATGATGCATCGTTCGTGTCGTCTGAGTACAGTCGAATAAACGGTTCATTATATATAAAAAAAGGCGATGTGGTGGGGGTGGCACTGGGTTTGGGTGTAGCATATATGGATGTTGATGGTAATCTGTACATGACCGGGGGACAAATTGGAGGTACTTTATATTTAAATGTGGACGGCACATTTAATCAAAGCGCGGGAACGTTCGATCTGTCAGATGGGAATGAATATGGCGTGACCGCATCAACCTTCGGCAACTTTGTGCAAAGCGGCGGATATTTTTATACGGGAGATTTAACTGTTTCGGGTGGACGTACAACATATGTCGCCGGTTCTTTTACACTGAGCGGCGGGACTTATTGCGCAAGTGGAGCCGGGGCGGTCAATACTACAACTATCGGCGGAAATTTCACTGTTTCAGTGACTGGGGCATATTATGCCGGAAATTCAACGCTTGATGTAGGTGGTAACTGGAATACTTCGGCGCTAACTACGGGGACGTTCGCCTGTGGGACAGGGACAGTGGTTTTTTATGGTAGTGGGCTTCAGTCTTTGTCCGGGGCGACCACGTTTAACGGTGTTAGCGTGTCCAAGACGGCATCATCCATCAGTTTTGGCGGGACAAATATAATGGGCACATTGACCACGAGTTCCGGGGCATATGGCATAAGTTTCTCAGGTGCAAATACGATAAGTACTTCCGGGGTATTGACGACATTGAGCAACACCGGTGCGACAACATTCGGGGACAACGGGGATAGAACGTTCTTCGCCGGTGGAGTGACTCATACCGCCGGGGCTTCATATGTATACGGAACTATAGCAACGACAAATGGGGCCGTCACTTTGGCGGCAACGACTATTTCCGGGGCAAGCACAATTACTACAGGGTCGGGTGCAGGGAGTTTTGGAGCGGTAACATTATTGTCCGGATCGACTTTCTTATGCGGCAATATAACGTTCGGGAGTACGGTGAATGGGGCGTATAGTCTTTACATTAATGCGGGAATAAGCGGAGTGCTGACGGTAAGTGGATCGATAGGGAATACATCATCGTTGTCATCATTAATCTTGGCACAGAGTTCATCCGCCATATTTTCGGATTATGTTACGGCCACGGCGATAACGTTAACGGATACAGTAGGGGCTGTGACATTCTCGAAGAATGTGACGGCGACGAATTTTACTACGGCAGCGCAGGATTACAAAATTTATTTTTACGGTTCGAATACGATAACGAACAGCTGTGCGTTCTTGAATACAGGGACGATATATTTCGGGAATGATACGGCAGATGTCAGCTTGTTTAACGGAGGA
>Ga0116171_10001635_pt1 | contig 22066 bp, 20 predicted proteins | sample AD_JPNHW2_MetaG_FD_89798 | JGI IMG/M metagenome (GOLD analysis project Ga0116171, IMG submission 89798) | Active sludge microbial communities of municipal wastewater-treating anaerobic digesters from Japan - AD_JPNHW2_MetaG | ecosystem: Engineered > Bioreactor > Anaerobic > Digestate | place...
GCCTTTGAGCCAGACCAAAACCTTGTCTTCTTGTCCGGCACTATCAGAATATGTCTGATTTGACATCAAATCAAGACCTCCTACCGGAAACAACCCGAGTCCGTGGGTTCCATTCTCGCAGAGGAAAGCCTGTGGTGACACGGGCTTGGAAACGCCTTCTCCGACTCAGCTATCAAGGGAGCCTGCCTCTACGATCCTTTGGAACTCCGTCAGGAATTCGCGGTAGTTCTGGGCCAGGAACCGGACCACCCGGTTGTTATCCATCAGGAGGCGCAAGTACCCACGAGCAATGGTGAGCGCCATGACGTGCTCGTTGTAGGTTTCATCGAGCATCCGGAAGTCCTTTTCCTGAACGCGCATTTCGTTCTCGATGCGGGCCAGGTCCTCCGGTTTCAGCCCTGGGACCTTCTTTCGCGTCTCGGGGGAGACAAGCTGCTCATTTGGAGTGGTCATGAGAAGGGCGCGGGCGTAGGGAGCCGAATAGACCCCGGCGGCGACCATGACCTCAGCCATTTCCATTTGGCGGATGGGCTTCACCCGCTTCAGGAGGGCAAAGGTCTCCTTGGCTACCTGCTTATCGCGAAGCAGCTCCACCGCCTCGGGGCAGATGCCTAAAAGCAATCCGCGATTGTCCAGGATGGTCTTCACCGTGAGGTTGAGTGCCTTGGCGATCCGCTCTTCAGGGACACCGGCGTCCAGGGCTTTCAGGATCATCCGGTTGGCCTGGATAGGTGCAATGTGATTCACCTTCTTGTTGTAGGTGTAGCCCTCCTCCTGGGTCGCCAGGAGACAGGGCACTTCCGAATGGCCCATCTCCCGCAAGGCTTCCACGCGGGCATGGCCATCGAGGATGAGGTACATTCCGCTGCTTTGTGGAAAGACGCTCACGGGCTCCACGACGCCAACCTCCCGGATCGAGGCCATGAGGCTTCGGAACTTGGCCGAACCCTTGAGCTTTTCGCCGGTTGGCCTGCTGGAAAGGAGGCGTTCGATCGGGATCGAGATCCCGGAGAACTCAAAGGTTGGTCGGATCGGGGCCGGGCTCATTTCGAGATCATTTCGTTCAGATACTTGGGAAGGGCATCGAGCTTCTCAGCTCGTAGCAACGTGACGAAGTGGTCGTTGCGCATCAGGTCCCGCAAGGCCGAAAGCAGGAAGCGCAATTGCTGCTCGCAATGCCGGGACTTCCTGACGAGCAGCTCCTGCTTTTGGATCTCACGCCGGAGGGTGCGCACCAGATCTTGCGAAGAGGGGGCCTTCGGTTTCCGCGATCCGGATTTGCCGAGGTCTTTACCCCGCGAGCGCCGATCCTCGATGATCTTGCGGATCCTCACCAGGGCTTTGCCTCTCAATTTCCCGCTGTCGTAGGCCTCCTGGAGGCTTCGTTGCAGCGAAGCATCGTCCGATGTGGCGATCTCGACAGCCGCAGTGATGGGGATCTCGCCACGCTCAACTGCGGCCACCAGACGATCCTCTCCGTTCTCCACGAGGCGGATGAGTTGCAGGGCGTAGGTCTCGCTCACGCCCGTAAGGGATGAAATGGCGGAAAGGCTATGCCCCCGCTCCTTCAGGCTGGCGAGGTCTCGCGCTAGCTCGACACCCGTCGGCATGCGCCTGGTGAGGTTTTCGACCAGGCTGCATAGCAGACGATCCTCCAGCCCAAGTTCCACGACGACTGCCGGGATCTCTTTGGCACCGCAGGCGATGAAAGCCTCCAGCCGCCCCTGGCCACAGACCAGATCAAACCCCTCCTCTCCCTCGCGCCTGCTGACCGTGATGGGCTTCTTGAGGCCGACCTTGGCGATGTTCTCCACGATCTCTCGGAACTTGGTCTTGTTGCGGCTCCGCGCATTGATGACGCGGATCTTCTGGATGGGAACAAGCTGGACATCGCTCATGCTGCCGCTCCTGCCCGAACCGTCTGGGCGATGCCGAAAAAGAAGTCGAGGGAGTCGTAGCGGTACCCATCCAGCAAGAGGCCGTTGTCCTCCTTGATCCGCAGGCGAGCCGACTGAATGTCCAGAGATGGAAGGATGTAGTAGTCCAGTGGGGCTTGATTGGGCGCATCCATCCGGACGACCACCGTGAGGTCTGGAGAGAGCCCCGCATCCAAGCGAATCGACCAGCGATAGGCATCGGCGGGTGTGATCTGACACCTGGAGATGACGACGGAAACGGAGAGCATCCCGTTCACTAGCAGGAGGTCGCTGTCTGGATTACGCGAAACCGTTCCCCCGCGTGCTTCGAGCGATTGGATGATCTCCACAAGGATTTCCGGATGGAGTTGACGTAGGCGGCGGTTGATCTCGATGTAGGCGAAATCCCGATCCGGAAGATAGTCGATGAGTTGATAAGCCCTGGCGAGGCTCCCGAACCGGTGGCGGTACGCCGCGCTGGAGGGCATACCTTCCGTCTCGTCGATGATCAGCCCGCTTAGCCGCCCATGCCGGTGCGCAAGAGCCTTGAGGCGCTCCAGAAATTCCTCGTCCGACACTCGTTTGTGCCGCTCCAGGATGATGGCTTGGGCGGCGGTGAAATCCCCCATGTCAACGATCGCATCGAAGGCACCGTCACGGCGGACCCACATCTGGGGAGGGTTCCGCACACGCTTCTTCTTCAGCTTGAAGGAAACCTTGTTGAAGACGTTGTTCCCCACGTATTTCTCGTTGGTGAGGACCTGGTGGATCATCCCTCGGGTCCACGCCCTCCCTCTCTCTCCGAAGATCCCGGCCCGGTTCAGCTCTGAGGCGATCTGCTTTTCGGTATAGCCCTCGTGAACGAAGAGCCGATAGATCCGTCGCACGACGGTTCGCTCTTCGGGAGGACCAGGTACCAGCACCACCCGATCGGTTTGGAGGCTTTTCTGTTCCCCTGGATGTAGCTGGGCTTTGGGCTTTCCGCCCTGGTCGATGAGCAGGCGGCGCAACCCGAAGCCCGCTGGCCCTCCTTGGCGGTACCCCAGCTCAATTAGGTGGCATTGCCCCTTAAAGACCTTGGCGGACAGCTCCCGGCTGTATTCGCCCGCCATGGCCCTTTTGACACCTTTGACGATCGTGGAAACTGGGCTGCCATCGTTCTCGAACTGCTCCGCGCAGTAATGGATGCCAATTCCGGCTCGCTTGCAGATGTACTCGTAGTAAGCGCTCTCGTCCGCATCTTGGAATCGGCCCCAGCGGCTCACGTCATAGACGAGGATGGTCGTGAAGTCGGCCCTCCCGGTCTGCACCGTGCTGATGAGGTCCTTCAGCCCATCGCGCCCGTCGATCCGAAGGCCGCTCTTTCCTGAGTCCGTGAAGGTGCGAACGATCTGGATCCCTCGCCGGGTGGCATATTCCCGGATCACATCCGACTGGTTCTCCGTCGAATACTGCTGGTGCTCCGTGGACATCCGGACGTACTGGGCTGCGCGGATTAGATCATTGCTCATGCGGCACCCGCCTTTCAGGTGGCGGACCTTGGGTTTCATTCCATAGTCCTGGCGGATGACCCTATAGGAATTCCCCACGACCCACCATGACCTGGGAGGTCTAGTTTTCCGTGATTTCATGACCTGGCAGGTCTAGTCCGGCGGGGAACCGAGCAGCCCGTCTGAGCGGCCATCCATAAGAGGGTGGTCCAGATGAAACCATTGAAAGATCGGCTGGCTGAACGGATCGCACGGCAGCGCAGAGTTGTAGGCCTGACCCAGGCGGAGCTTGCTGAGAGAGCCGAGGTGCAACCAGAGACGATCAGTCGCATCGAGCGAGGACGGCACAATCCGTCCCTTGGCCTGCTCATCCTTCTTGCTGAAGGGCTGGATCTCGAACTTCACGAACTCCTGCGGCTGCCCGCCTCGGATACGCCGAAGGACCGAGCGGTCGAGCGCCTCCTCTGGTTTGCCTCTCGGCTCTCAGCAGCAGAGATCGAACTTGTCATGGATGTAGGGGCCGCTGTGCTTGCGCACACTCGAAAAGCTCTGGGCGATGGAGGCCATACGTGAGGGGAACGGATGGCCTCCAGGGAAAATCCTGGTTCAGGCTGCTTCCTCGTCCTCGGTAGCCGCAATCCGCTGGCGACGCAGGATGAAGTCTGCGGCCTTCTGGGCACGGGCGGCTGCGGTCACGAAGGCACTCGGTTTCTTCTGGAGCTTCTCCAGCCAGCCCTGAAGGTAGGCGGTCTGGTTCTCCAGCACCAAGGGATCGATTCCCGCCTCGGCGCACAGGAAGGCTGCGCACAACTCGGCAACCAGCTCTTCCAGGGAGTAGTCCCGACCGCCGAAATGAGATCCGGACATGAGTTCCTTGCGATTCAGGCGGCTGCTGTGGCCCGTGGCATGGCCCGCTTCGTGAAACAAGGTTTCGTAGAACCCCTCGGCGCTCTGGAAGGCCGCACGAGGTGGCATCTTGATGAGATCCAGGCTGGGCGTGTAGCAGGCACGATCGCCACCATAGGCCAGCTCGGGGCGCGTGGGCATGTTCTCCCAGAGCGCCTCGGCGGAATGGATGGGATCGAAGGCTACCGGCTCCGGAGGGGCATCTGGTAGCGCCAGGCGAAGGTCCTCGCACTGTTCGATGTTGAAGACCGTGTAGGTTCTGGCGAAAGGAATCTTCCTCCCCACCTGGTCGGCATCGGTGGCCAGATCCTCGGTGATCTCCAGGAGCTTCCAGAAGATCACGGGGAAGCCATGCTCGCCCTTGCGGATGTGTCCACCCAGAGACTGGGCCTGGCGGTAGGTGAGAAAGATGGGTTGCTGGAAGCCCAGCATCCCCAGAAGGAACCAGTTGGCACCGCGATACAGGTTGCCACTGAGGTTGCGCGGATGCTGCGAACCAGAGGCCTTGAAGGCCTTCCAGGGACGACGCCAGGGGATACGGCCCTGGGACAGCATGTCGAGGATGCGGGAGGTGATGGCTTCGTAGGCTTGGGACATGGCAGGCTCCGAGTCGGGGAGGAGGAAACCGCCCTACTGGGCGGCTTCCTCGCTCTGGTTGGCCTGCTTGCGGCCAAGGACCTGGAAGTCGGAAGCAACCAGTTCGACAACCTGGCGCTCCACGCCGTGGGTGTCGGTATAGCTGCGGGTGCGCTTCTCGCCGTGGATCAGGATGGCCTGGCCCTTGGTGAGGAGCTTCTCAGCGCGGGTTGCGAGGGTGCCCCAGAGGACGACGGGCGTCCACTCGGTGTGCTTCTGCCCCCGGAAGACGCGGCTGGTGGCGATGGGGAAGGAGGCCTTCTGCTTGCCGGTGGGGGTGAGGGCGAGGCGGGGATCGCTGCCGAGATTGCCGGTGATGATGAGGGTGTTGAGGGACATGGCTTGCTCCTTGGGTTCTGCCGCTCCGTGCGGCTCGACCAGGACCAGCGACGAAGCTCCCCAGGCCAGAGTCCGCTTTCGCAGAGGGGCTCCCGCTCGGCGGGAAACAAGAAAGCAGAGGACTCGCCGCCGCCGGGCGCGAGGGAAGCGCAGTCAGGGCCGCACGAGGTGGCAGAATCGGAGCATCCTGGCCTTTCCCCGTCAAACCGCGCCAAGGCTCGATTCCATGGCCACCTCACCACCGTTGACGTACCAGATCCGAATCGTGGCCAGAAAAGTGGGGGGTGGAACCGTCCCAACCGTCCCAGAAGTACTTGTCACCCAACAACGAAGAAGGACGAGTCGCCCAAGGACTCGTCCTTCCCGTGCTTCGTGGCTGCCAGCGCCAATGGCGCAACACCCGTCCGAAGGGCGTGCTACTTCAGGCCCTTGCGCCGCTTCTCCTCAGCCAAGTCGGCGGCTCGGCAGAGGTTCTCGAACCGGATGGAGTTCGTCTTGATGTAGCGGAAGGGGTCCGCGAGAAAATCCGAGATCATGCCCCTGCGGATGCTATCGAGCGACCAGGCAAACCGCACAGGGTGAGCGTCCGCCTTGATCCTGTTGAACCCAGGGCACTCGTCCTCGCTGCCGCCCAACATGCCGATGATGAGGTAGGCCGCAAGCTGAAAGCCGCTGCCCTGGGTCATGGCCCATTCCCAGAGGTTCTGTTCATTCCCCAGAGGTGCGAGGCCGTCAAACCCCTGATTGATACGCTGCCAGCCAACTTCTGTGAGAGATCGCATAGAGTTTCCTTTCCCATTCAGTGGGTTAATACAGCTCACCAGTCATGAGCAGCCACAGGAGTTCGGCCATGGCATCCTCCCGCAGGCTGTCCCACTCCTCCTGGAAGGCTCCCAACATGTTCGGATCCGCCCACTTCCACACGTCCTGATGGGGGATTACGAGAGCCTTCAAGAGGTAGGTGACATCAATGGATCGCAACAAGGAACAGAGCAGCACGACACTGGGAGGTTGGTCCTGCACCGAAACGGTGGATGAGCCCTTGCCGCCGTGCGCGATGAGGCTGTGGGGCATCCCCGCAACGGACTCCGGCATCAAGATGGACCCATCCTGGGGATCGAACTCAGCAGCAGAAAAGAAGATTCGGTGAATAACTCCAGATGGATTTCCACTGGGAGTCGTTTTGTTAGCCGAGATGACCATCCCATGCGTGAAGTTTTCGAGTGCGAAAACCTCGATCGCGAAAACGGTACGAGTTGCACCGTAGGGCTTGGTTTGCTTGCGAAAGCGGAGCTTGATCTTGTCCGCAGGCTTGATGCCCTTCTCAAGCAGAGAGACGTGTTGGATGAGCTTGTCTTGCTGGTTCATGTGAACCTCCGGTTGGGTGTGGAAAATCGCGAGGCCGTTTTCAGCGCACGCGAGGCGGTGCCCACGCGGATAAAGCCCGCGAGGCGAGTGGGTGAGCGAAGAGGTGGTGCGGATCTGCCCTTCAGGCAGACCTATTCAGAGGGGGCGGTGATCCGAACCAGGCGATCCCGGTTGCCGCCGTTCCGGCGGGAGTAGCTGAAGTCGAAGCCAAGCTGGCGCAGGAGCGGGGCAGAGCGTCGCAATGCGGTAGATGCGCCCTTGGCGGTGCGGGGCCAACCATCCGCCCGCTGGTCTGGCGTTAGGTTGACGCTGAGGACATCAAGGAGCGCCATGAAAGTCCCCTCCCAGGTTTCGCCAGGTGCCAGGAGACTTCTCACGCGAAGGCCGAAGGTGTCGCCTTCAAGGGTCACCATGGTCATGTCGTGACGGGCAGCCTCGTAGGCTTCCAGGAAGCTGCCGGGCTGCCAGCCCAGGTCCAGTTCCGCCGCGTTAACGAACTTCACGAAATCCGCCATGCGATAGCCCTGGGGGTCATTGGTTCGGTACCACCGTGCCAGACCGCCAGACAGCGCTGTGAGCAGGCCACCGAAGGCCTCGCCGAGCACCTTGTCCAGGCCTTTGGCAAGATCCGCCTCGGTCTGCCTCTGGTTGGCGGGCAGCGGTTCCAGGGCGATCCGGATGCAGCGATCCATCAGGTCCCCTCGCGACATCAGATCCGGGATCCCGTTCAGGAGCACTGGGCGGCAGGCCTTGAGAACCACCTCCTCATCGCTGGTGTAGAGCTTGCGTCCCGTCCAAGCTCCGCCAGTGGAGATGCGACAGAGATCATCGGAGAGCTTGTCGGAAATGACGGACAGGTTGTCGAACACTAAAACGTGCGACGTTTGTGCGGCGATAAAGAGATCCTGGCCATCCTTGATGGCCCCACGCACACCGCCAAGGCTCGGATCCGCAAGGCGCTGCAAGGTGCGGCTGATGGTGCTCTTCGCGGTGCCCTGCTCGCCGGAAAACGTCAGGATGGGAAAGGGACCGGACCCGCTCAATGCCACCAACGTCCAAGCGATAGCAAGCTTGTAGCCCCGGTCGTCCAGGTTCAGGTACGGGCGCAGAACATCCACCGTGCCGCCCTGCTTCGGCTCCGGCAGCCCGGCCAGGAGAGCATGGCGATAGAAACGAACAGGCACCGCTTCCACCGGCACGATCTTCCAACCCTCTGCGGTGACTTCGACAGCCTCCTGTGACTTCCAGCCGAGATCGATGTAGATCCTTGCGGGGGAGTCGAGACGGGCCACGCGAAGGTGGATTTCCCGCTCCAGCCCATCCTCCATCGCCTGGGAAACAAGCATCTCGCGCACATCGCGGATGGCGTTGTTGCTTGGCGGTGCCTCTTCGTTGGCGTGGAATTGAATGCGCAACCCGCGCTCAAAGGCTTTGGAGGCGATGGGGTGGTGTTCCAAGCGCTCATTGCGGCCTTCGACCGTCGCATAGGCAACCCCTTGGGGGGTGTGCCACAACTCCTTGATCCAAGCCGCCGAGTAATCCAGGAGACGTTTTGACTCCTTGGGCTGCTTTTCCTTCTCGTCAGTCAAGGGAGAGGCATAGCCACTGAGGTCGATTGGTACGATGTTGGTCGCCTCGCTCACAGCGCACCTCCGAAGGCTTCCAGGAGGTCGCGGAGGCCCAAGTGGGCGTGGTGCGAGTGGGCACAGCGCCAGATCGGCCAGTGGCCGGGGGTTTGGATGATCACCCCACAATCGTCATCCAGGCCGTGGGTGTGCTCAGAGGCCCAGGGGCAGTGGGTTCGCCACTTGGTGCCGCCACCGTAGCTCTGCGGACGGCCCACCTTGACGCCCATGGCGCGCAGCAGGCGCGGCAGATCGAGGCTGCAAAAGTCTACCGGACGGCTTTTGACCTGGTATCGCTGGGGCCAAGTTGCCTCCGTGGCAGTCCGCTCCCGCAGGATCGCATCCTGCCACGGGCGCTTGGGAAGCTCGGGGATTTCGCTCTCTGGCAGAGCCTCCAGAGGCACCACCAGGAGCCTGCCTGCGACGTTCCACCGCTGGATGCTCGCTGGCTCTGGTGCGCCGGGGAGAAAGTGCAGCCTGGCGGTATCCCTCACGACCGGAAGATCCATCCCACGCAGAAAGGGGCGCAGCCCCAGTGCATCGAGGGTGTATTCCGTGGCCCCCGGCCACAGTTCGGCAGGAACCGGGTTCGCGAAGCCAATGACCACTCGGAACCGTGGCCACTCGGGCTGGTGGCTCCAGGTGGTGTAGAGCACCGCTGCCACCTGTGCTGACGTTAAGGCAGCGATGACCTCTTCGGGGCGAACCGGGTCGGGGAGACAGACCTTGCGGGTCTTGGGGCGGTTCGTGGGGCGTCCGTCGCGCCCGAGATGGAACTCGTCCGTCTCCTCCTCCATGCCGTTATCAAAATCGATTAGCATGCCATCCAGATGCAGGACATTCTGGCGGGCGCGGGTCGTCCGGGGGCGGAAGGCGGCGAGGGAAATCCCAGGCAGCCCCTTCTTGGGGTCGTCGCCAGGGCGGACTTCGCCAGGGGTCCAGGTCCGCTGGAGGAACTGCTGGAGGGCATCCCAATTTCCCTGGCGTGCCTTGGGGTGGTTATCCGTGGCCCCTTTGGGAAAGAGACTGTAGGTGAGAGTCCGCTCGGTGCTCTCGGCGAAGGTGGCAGGTGCGTTCATCGCGCTATTCCTCCGACTCGGCTTGCTCTTGCGCACGTTCCGCCTTCCAGCGGTAGATTTCCTCGATGGGGAAGCGCACGCCGCGCAGGCCGACTTTGACGGTGTGGATGCGCCGGGCCTTGACCTCCTCCCGAAGCTTCGTTTCGCCAATGCCCAGCAGGGCGCAAGCTTCCGGGTATTTCAGGAGGAGTTTCATTTTGGGGTCGAGGTTCATGGGATTTCTCCTTTGAGCAGGTAGACGTTTCCTAGGGCGAGGTGAATTCGCCTCTTGTGGCCGGTTGCTCAGCCGTGTCGTTCGGTGAAGTGGTTGTTTGGGTGACGCTGCCTCAGTGCAAAGCTATCCCTGGCCCATAGACAGACCTCCGCGACCCGATTCAACGGGGGAATTTTGCTGATTTAAGATTCGTTTGAGATAAAAATACTGTTTTATTTGATCCCGTGTTCTATTTTGAATTTCCGCAAGATCTCCCAGGCGGCTGGTATGCTGATTGGTCGCTTGATGATTTTAATGGATTGATTTGCGAGATCGCGTGAATTGACAAGCTGTTTGTTTTTGAGCCAATCATTTTCAATCCATTTGTGCATGCCTAGATTTTCGGCACTGGTAAGTCGTTTGCCTGTGAGTGGATTTACTTTGTTGTGATAGTCAAATTTTGCTAGTTCTTGTTTTTCTTCCTTGATGAGGCTGTAGTGCAGTTCTTCGCGAACCAAATTGCGGAACCAGGCGATGCCCTTGCCGTGAATCGCAACGCCACACGGCCAGGATTCCCAATCAGAACCGTAGGCAGGGCTCTCGCGTAGCTCCCAAACAGAGGCCTCTGGGATGCCTTCTGCGAGGGTGTGAGCTAATCCGTAATTATTGGCATCCAGAATTAACTCCTTCCCGTCATCCGATTCTTCATGCTCTTCAGCATCGGAATGGTCTTTTTTATGAATGACGACGGGAGTGGCATCGATGATCCCAGCCACAAAGAAATGGCGTTGCTTTTCAGGGATAAGACTCCAGTTCACCCTGGACTCCCCGATTCCGAGTTGCTGGAAATAGGCCTCCATGAGTTCGTCCGGGTAGATTCGAGTCCAGCGCCGAAGCATCCCTGTGCTGGGATCGGGGGCATCTGTTTTGAGCCGCAGGTGCTTGAAATACGTTTCAATCCATTTGGAGTCTTGGATGATTCGCATCCCCCATGACTGGGGTACGGGGTTGCCCTCCGCATCCAGGTTATGAAAGGCGTCTTCTTCCGGGACGTAGTTGCTCGCCCAGAGAATTCCGGCGGCATAGTATTCGCTCCACGTGCCGGGGAAGGGAAAGGCCTGGGAGACGGTCTCGGCGGCGCGTTTGGAGGAAATCCCTGCGAGGACGAGTCGTTCGTGTAGTTCCCACCGTGAAGGCTTTTTACCTTCTTGAAGGTCGATCAGGAGTTGGGCAAGGGCGTTCGGTGTGTTTTTCATGGCACTCATCAGGATCGGCACGAGGCTTGGCGATGGCCAGCGATCTTAATTTGAAAAACGAAACAGATTTTTGATCTTAATGGCTGCTCCGAAATCCGCGCTTCTCTACCACGAAGGCTGTTGCCTTCTTGTTGGTCGATCCGGAGATGGGTGAGGGTGATCGGAGCGTTTCTCATGGCACTCATCAGGATCAGCGCGAGGCTTGGCGATGGCCAGCAATCTTAATTTGAAAACTGAAGCAAAATTTTTATCTTAATCATTCTGCGCGGAAACCCGCACCAAACCTAAAAAAATGCAGAAATCGCCAGAGGACCATCGGTCGAAGTTGCTCAGAAGAGTCCTGACTCCTGCCATCCTTCTTCTGATCTCTTGTTGTAATTGGAGTTGCTATGGCTTCGAGCCCTCAGGATCGAGCAGCCATCCAGGCCTGGCTCAAGGCAAGTGAGCCCTTCCGCACGGAGCCTGAGCCCGTTCCTTCCATCTGGGCCATCACGCCAGGCGGTAGTTTTGCTCCACTCTGGCGCGACTGGCTGGAAGAGGGCCATCTCTGTGTCGGCAGTGAGGAATCTGATTGGGATCGCATCCCGGATCTCCGTTCCTTCCCAAACAAAGAAGCTTTCTACGCCCGGTATCGGGAAGCGGGCTGGAATGACAAACGCGACGCCCTCTGGAATGTGCGCTCACTAAAACCGGGCGACATCATCCTTGCGAACCAGGGCAGGACAAAGATCCTCGGTGTCGGAATCGTGCAATCCCCCGGCTACGTCTTCCGCCCTGACCGCACCCACCGGCGTCATTCCGTTCGCGTGCGGTGGGATACGACCCGCGCCAAGGTTCTCGAAAAGCCAGGCCCTCGGTGGCTCTACACGGTTCATCGCGTTTCTCTTGAGGAATACGAGGCATGGTTCGGCCCACTCCAAAGCCTGGCGGAACCTGGCCCAGCCCAGCCGGTTCTGGAAGCCCAGGAAGAATTGGCGGAAGCACAAGGTGCCTTTGATCCCACTTCCATCGAGGACGCCCGAGAGCGCGTAATGGGCTCTATCGTGCGCCGTCGCGGGCAGCAGGCCTTCCGCGAGGTCCTGCTCCAGCGCTACGCAGGGCGCTGCCTCGTCACTGGCTGCGATGTGGTGGAGGTCCTGGAGGCCGCCCACATCGTGCCCTACCAAGGCACCTCGACGAACCATGCCGAGAACGGTCTGCTTCTGCGGGCGGATATTCACACCCTGTTTGATCTCGGCCTCCTGGCCGTTGGTGCGAATCTTCGCGTGATTCTGCATCCAACGTTGCGCGGCAGTAGTCATGGAGAATTGCATGGGCGTCGTCTACTTCTTCCCGCCAATGCTGCCCAGTCTCCAAGCCTCACTGCTCTCGCGGCCCATTGCGAATGGACAGGACTGAATGACACCGGTGCTGGCCCAACGGCCTGGGAGCCCGCTCGATGATCGACCAAGCCCTAAGAAAGACCGTGGACCAATTGTTGCGACGCTCCAGTGATCGCAAACTGCACAGGGGATCGTCTGCCGAGGCTCTCGCGCTCGCGGAACAGGCGTTTACTCTCGCCCATGGCCAACCAGGGTTAGGGCAGCCTTGGCGCGCCGTGACTGCCTATCGCAAGGCCATGCTTCTTCTGCGTACGCCAGAGGCGACGCTGGAGACCCTGCGGACAGTCAACGATCTACTCCTGGAGGCGGTAATCGCTTCCGAGGAGCATGAAGATCTGGAACTGGGGCCATGGGCAAAGCTATTTCGGTTGCCTGTTCTGCACCGGCTCCAAATGTTGCCCGAGGGCAAGGTGACGGAACGGGAAGTGCTGGAGGCATTTCAGGAGTGCGTGGAGGTTCTCAGCAATCCTGAAATTGATGCTGAGCAGCATCCATATCGCCATTTCCGATTGCAGACGCAGGCCTTCAACTGCATCGAATTGGCGGCCATTTTTCTCGGCATATCTCCCGCCAGTTTGGAAGGCAGGGGTGCCGACATTGATCTCATTCCGTTGCGAGGCAACACCTGGTATCTCTTCGCGAGTGGAGAGGTGCCAGGGGGAGAAATCTGGAGTACCCGGGGCATGACCTTGACTGAACTGGACGGCCTGCTCTCGACTACTCCGAATGCGTACGGATTTGTTCATCCTGCCTCCGAAGGCGCTCAGGGCGAATTCTGGGCGGGCAACGGCGTCAGGAAGAAGGTGGCATGGAATCAAACCGCAGTGCTCAAGAAGGACCTTGGCGTGTCGGATTCAATCGGAGGAAGGCCTCCCCAAACGCAGCAGCCAACCTATCGCTCACGCTATAAAGAGGAACTGGCCGCTCTAACGGGCCTTTCCGTCGATGCCTTCACGGGACCGGGTGGGCGCGGGTTTCAGATTCCTACTAGCATTACCCTCTTTGGCGCGGTGGAACGCGGCTGAGAGCTCGGCTCCACCGAACACCTGGGCCTCTGTAAGGGTTTGTAATGGCCTGAATCCGATCCTTCCTTCATGCGAGACAACCTAACCCCCTCGCACGGAGGACACCATGACAACCCACTACTTCGCTTACGGCTCTAACCTCAACACGCAGGACTGGCATCGCTGGTGCCGCGAAAGGGGCTTCCCGGTGGGGTTGCTCCGCCCTTTGTTCCCGGCCTTCCTGCCCGACCGAGGCTTGGCGTTCACGGTCCACTCTCGGACGCGAGAAGGTGGCGTGCTGGATGTGGGTCCCTGCAAGGGACACCTGGTCGAAGGCATGGTCTTCGAGGTTGCCGATGGGGGCTGGGAGGCCCTTGACCGGAAGGAGGGAGCACCATCCTTCTATCGCTCGCTGGAGACTGAAGCGCTCACCCTGGATGGCAGGGCGCACGCAGTGCGCACCTACGAGGTTCTCCCTCAACTGCGCCAAACCTTCGTCTGCCCCAGCGAGGCGTACCTCAAGGTGGTGCGCGATGGGTACAAAGAATTCTCGATTTCCAGCAGGCACCTGGACACGGCTGCCAAATGCAAGGGCACGGATTCTGGCCTGGCCAATCTCTTCGTCTACGGCACCCTCATGCGGAGGGAATCCCGGTTCCCAGCCCTCGCTTCCCAGGTGAAGGTTGCCTTGCTGGCAGAGGTTCCCGGACGGCTGGTCGATCTTGGGGACTATCCCGGCATGTTGTCTGACCCGAGTGGCCAAGGATGGGTCCATGGGGATTTTCTCAAGCTTTCGAAACTCGGAATCCTAGACGACCTGGATCGAATCGAGGGTTTCCCTGGGTTTTCCCGACCTGGGGGGTTGTATCGCCGGAGGATCTTGGAAGTCGGAATGAAGGACGGACGAGTTCGTCCCGCCTGGGTTTACCTCTACCAGGGTGTGGACGGCAATTTGATTCCCAGCGGCGACTGGCGTAGCCACCGGGGTCAGGGCGAGGCCTTTGTGGCCCGGCTGAGCCAGGGGCATGTTCTCGGGCGCGAGTCCAAGGTTCTGGATGGGCTGACGTCTCGCTGGACTCAGTCTGTTCCAGAGGCCGCCGAGGGAGCCAATGTCCAGACCTGGATTGCCGGAGCCCTGAAGGATGGAAGCTTGTCGGAGCGGCAGCTTGCACAAGCCTCCGGAATGTGGCGTGCTGGAGTCTGAGGCAACTGTGGTCGCATCATGGTGCGTGATTCGGCGTCCTGCTCGCCGGTCAAGGACTGCAATGAGGCCATGGACGAATTCCCATCGGGTGAAATTGCGTCTCCACAACCTGGCAGCATTTCGTTCAAACTGGATCAGAAGTGCCTCATTTCGCCCATGTAATGCAAGACGCACGGAGCCATTGTGTCTCGACTCACCGATCTGATTGCCCAAACCAAGGCCAAAGACGCCCAACTGGGCGCTGACCTAGAGCGGGAGTTCAAGGTTTTGTCTTCACGGTTGCCGTTTGGCCTGAACTTCGAGCGCCACCGCCCCGAAGCCGTTGAGCTTCCTCTACGTCCCGTCCGGAAGGGAGACAAAGTCCGAATCCTCCCAGAACGCGGCTCAACGAAGAAGGGGGACCTTCGCCTCTGGCAGGTGAAGGCCATCAACAGGGTAAAAAAGGCCGCCGACCTGGAGGTCTTGCGCCCTGAGTTGCTGGGTTCTGATGAAGTCGGCACGCAATCGGTGGCACTAGATGATTTGGTAGTCGTGGCTGAGTTCCGCGACACGATATATCCAGGCTTAGTTAGTACCGGCAAAGTGGAGCGAGGTGGCAATAAGCCGTTTCATACGGTCATAAATGGTGAAAACTATCATGTGCTAAAAGCATTGACTTATACACATCGAGGTATGGTAGACGCCATCTATATTGATCCTCCGTATAATACGGGGGCTACGGACTGGAAGTACAACAATGATTACGTCGAAAGTGATGATTTATATCGCCATAGTAAATGGCTCGCGATGATGGAGCGGCGTCTGCTTGTAGCTAAAGACTTGCTGAATCCAGCGGATTCGGTACTGATCGTAACTATCGATGAAAAGGAATACCTGCGTCTCGGACTGCTATTGGAACAAATATGTCCAGAAGCGCGGATTCAAATGGTGAGTTCGGTTATCAATCCCAAAGGTGTTCCACGAGATGGCTTCTCTCGTGTGGATGAATATATATTTATTGCACAATTTGGATCGTCAAAAGTTGTGGGTGATATTAAAGAGGGCAGCGGTGGCACAGAGGTTCGATGGCGTGGCTTGACGAGAACTGGTGCAAACGGTATTCGAAGTAAGTCTCCAGGCGCTTTCTATCCAATCTACTTCAATAAGGCTGGTAAAATTGTTGATGTCGGTGACGCATTGCCAATAGGCCAGGATGCAAGCTCGGTACCGGCTCGAAAGGGATTAATCGCAGTGTGGCCAACCCCTCGCCCAGATGGCGAGGATGGTCGCTGGTCTGTCGTCCCAGAACGTTTGCGAGAATTGATAAAAATTGGAGCCGTCCGTGCCGGACGTGTAAAACCAGACGAGGATCAATTTCCCATTTTCTATCTCACATCAGAACAGCTTTTAGCAATTGAGTCAGGAAAGCTTGAAGTGCGTGGGAAATCTCCAGAAGGCGTACTTCAGGTGTTTTTCCACGAGGATGGAGGACGGATTTCTGCACCTCGAACTGTTTGGGATAAAGTTAGCCATAGTGCAAGTGAGCACGGTTCTGGCTTGTTAAAAGAACTGATACCTGGGCGCAAATTCCCATATCCAAAATCGCTTTATGCTGTGGAAGATGTCATTAGGCTTAGTGTTCGAGATAAGCCAGAATCCATTATTCTTGACTTTTTCTCTGGCTCCGGAACAACCGCCCACGCTGTGATGAGATTGAATCATCAAGATGGCGGCCGTCGACAGAGCATTTCGGTGACCAATAATGAAGTCGCAGCGGACGAGCAAAAGGCGCTACGAAAACAAGGTCTTCGTCCTGGAGACATTGATTGGGAAAAATGTGGTATTTGCGACTACATCACCAAACCGCGTGTGGCGGCTGCAATTACTGGCAAAACGCCGGACGGCAATCCAATCAATGGTGATTATAAATTTACGGAAGAATTCCCGATGGCAGATGGTTTTGAAGAAAACGCTGAGTTCTTCACGCTGACCTACGAAGCGAAAACGGCGGTTAATCACAATCTGGCTTTCGCCCGCATTGCCCCCTTGCTATGGCTGCGGGCTGGTGCTTGCGGCGAGCGCATCAACGAGCTACCCGCCCAGGGGTGGGCAGTTGCGGACAGGTACGGGCTGCTTAACGACGTTGATCAGGCCACGCCTTTCATCAAGGCGTTAGGCAAGGTCGAAAGTGTGCGTCTCGCTTACATCGTTACTGACGACGATCGACGCTTTCAGGCCATTTCCAAACGCCTGCCCGATGGTGTGGAGCCAGTGCGGCTATACGAGTCCTACCTGACCAATTTCAGCTTTGCCAATGGGGAGTACGCATGAAGTTCGATCTCAAGGGCTACCAGCGTGATGCCGTGCGTGATGCATTGGCCAACCTGAGAGATGCGCAAGATGATTGGCGTAGGAAATCTCGTAAAAGTGCATTTTCTTTAACGGCTGTGACCGGCGCGGGTAAAACGGTTATGGCGGCGGCAGCGTTTGAAGCGCTTTTTCATGGTGATGACGAATTTGACTTCGACGCTGATCCAGGTGCCGTCGTTATTTGGTTCAGCGACGACCCGTCCTTGAATGAGCAGACTCGCTTCCGTCTGCTTGAGGCCAGCGACCGAATCAACTTCCATGACCTCGTAGTCGTGGATAACACCTTCAACCGGCCAAAGCTCGAAGCCAGAAAAGTCTACTTCCTCAACACCCACAAGCTGGGAAAGAACAGTCTGTTGGTGCGTGGCCACGATCCAGAAGGTGTGGCGACCAACTTGGACGAAGCAATCCCGGAATTCAGGCCCGATCTGCGTTCCTACACAATGTGGGACATCATCCAGAACACCATCGAAGATCCGGACCTGACGCTATATCTGGTGCTGGATGAGGCGCACCGAGGCATGGGCAACGCCACCCCAAACGAAAAGGGGACCATCGTTCAGCGGCTCATCAATGGCTCCGGCGGTATCCCAGGCATTCCTGTGGTCTGGGGCATCTCCGCGACGGTAGAGCGGTTCAACAAAGCGATCGAGTGCGCCGGTAAACATATCAGGCTACCGAACGTGGTGGTGGACGCAGCAAAGGTTCAGGACTCCGGCCTGATCAAAGACACTATTCTGCTGGATATCCCCGATGAGGTCGGCGATTTCGATACAGTCTTGGTTCGCCGCGCGACCGACAAGTTGAAGGAATCGACTACCGCGTGGGCTGAATACGCCAAGCAGCAAGAAGAATCGCACGTGGTAGTACCCCTAATGGTGTTTCAGGTTCCCAATACGCCTGATCCAAACGAGATCGGTCGGGCGTTGGATACTATCTTCGAACGCTATCCGGAGTTGCCTCCGGCTTGCGTGGCGCACGTTTTCGGAGATCACACCACGCAGCAGTTTGGGAACCGAAACGTCCCCTACATCGAACCGCAGCGCGTCCAGGAATCCACTTGGGTGCGAGTGCTGATCGCTAAGGATGCCATCAGTACCGGTTGGGATTGTCCGCGTGCCGAAGTGATGGTGTCCTTCCGGGCTGCCAGCGACCGCACCCACATCACGCAGTTGCTGGGCCGCATGGTACGTTCCCCGCTGGCTCGCCGCATTCCAGGAAACGACCGGTTGAATGCCGTGGACTGCCTGCTTCCGAAGTTCAACCGCAAGGCCGTGGAAGAAGTCGTCGATGCCTTAATGAAGGGTGACGATTTGGCTCCACCCTCCGGACGGATTCTCATTGACTATGTGGAGGTGAAGCCAAACCCTGACGCACTGCCAGCGGTGTGGGCAGCGTTTGAAGGATTGCCATCCCAAACCCGCCCGCAGCGCGGCGCGAAACCTGCTAAGCGTTTGACCGCATTGGCTCACGAACTGGCATCAGATGGCATCCTTCCGGGCGCGGGAAGGCAAGCTCATGCCGAGATGCACAAAGCCCTGGATGAGTTCCAGGAAAGCCAGAAGGAGAAGGTTGAGGCCAAGCGCAAGTCCGTGATGACAGTAGACGGCGAAACCGTAAAGGCCGACATGAAAGGAAAGGAAAAGAGCTTCGACCAATTCTGGGAAGACGCCGACATGGCGGTGATCGATGACGCTTTCCGGCGTGCAGCGCGCATTCTCAGCCCGGACATTGCACGCACCTATGTGGAGCATCTGGCAAAGAAGGTCGCCAATGTGGAAGACAATCCGGAAGAGTACCTGGAGGCCATCGTAGAAGCGCGTGTCACTGTTGCGGGCTTAGGCTTGGTGACAGAAGTTCAGGCCTATATCGATGCACGAGCCGATAGCCATGCAAAGAGTTGGCTGTCGGAGCATGCGTCGCAAATCAAAGCTCTGACGGATGACCGCAAGGAGTCTTACCGCCAGATCATCGAAATGAGTAATGACCCACAGGATGTGGATTTGGCCAAACCCGAATCCAGATTCGAAGCCACGAAGGCTCGTGAGAAAAACGAAGAGATCGTTTTCCGTACCTGGAAGAAGCACCTGCTTTGCGACAAGAACGGAAATTACCCGGCCGAACTGAATGATTGGGAACGCACAGTCGTGGAGAAGGAATCCAAACGCACGGGCTTCCGTTTTTGGTACCGCAATCCTCAGCAGTCTGGACAGTCGTCACTGGGCATTCCCTACTTCGAAGATGGAGAGTGCAAGATTGTCCGTCCGGACTTCCTTTTCTTTGCTGAGCAGGATGGCAAGGTGGTAGTGGACCTGGTCGATCCGCATGGGCTACATCTGGGAGAGGCCCTTCCCAAGCTGCAAGGGTTGGCCACCTATGCTGAAACACATGCCGATGCATACCGGCGCATCGAGTCCGTGGCAGAAGCGGGTGGCAAACTGCGAGTGTTGGATTTGACTCGTTCTGATGTCCAGCAAGCAATCAAGGCTGCGACGAGCGCCAAGCCCCTGTTCGAGGGTCTGTTGGCCAATGACTATGACTGATTTCCAGATCAGTCCATAGCCGGGAGGGAATGAACCAGTGTAAATGGCGGTGGCAGTAGCTCTGCGCATCCTCAATGGATCCGAATCGCTTCGAGAATTCCCGGATGGTAGTTGAGCGTCTTGAATTGCGACTCCGGATACCGGGTGCCGTCTGAAACATGAGGTCGGCTGCTTCAGGCCGGAGAGGAGCGTGTCCACCGTCTTGGAAACCATGGCGGGGCTCCTATCTCTACCTTAGAATCAGCCATCAAGCAGGAAGTGGGGGTCTTAATGGACGACTTGCCGGAAGAGAAATTGCTCGGTGCCGCTGAGGCCACATACGGTGATAAGTACAGGGATCACATGCTTGAGCAGTACAAGTTGTATCTCGGCATGGCTGACAAAATCAGCGATAGAAGGCAGTCTGCCAATACATTCTTCCTGACTGTCAATTCTGCTTTGGTCGCACTGTTCACTGTGCCAGGTCTCGGAACTACAACCTGGCATATGACTGTGGGCCTCGCCGGTGCGGTCATTTCCTACACCTGGTATCGGCTCATTCGATCCTATTCAGACATCAATAGTGGCAAGTTTAAAGTAGTCCATAGGGTCGAAGCCCATCTCCCAGTTAGGTTGTTTGATGCAGAATGGATAATTCTTGGAGAAGGGAAGGATCCGAAAAAATACCTCCCCTTTTCCAGAATTGAGATGCGTCTGCCATGGATCTTCATGGCGATCTATTTGGTCATGCTCATATCGAAGTCCTGGTGGATTGTTGGCTGCATCATGAAATGTGTTAAGGGTAGTTAGATCGAGAAGCGACGAATGGCGTTTACGATGGAATCGGTGTTCCAACCTACCATTTCATGTGCAATTTGTTGAACTTCTACGGGAACTCGCTGCTGACCCCACGGAATGATGCCTACAATTGGCTTTCTGTATGCCTGCGCAAGTTCGATCTCTCGTTGGATCCACTTCCGGGAGTTTACGTACATCCCGGCCACAACGACAAAACAGTTCACAGGGCGGATCTGGTTGTCTAGTTTTTGATAAAGTTCTGCATCGGTACGGGTTCCTAATGGATCATGTTCGGGAACCGAATAGTTCCGCCAATTGAAAAACAAGGCGCTCTTAAGCATGGACTCCAGGCGGTAGTACTCTGAGTTTTCAGAGCCTCTCCAGACATGGCTTAGGAAAATATCATATGTTTTAAGCGCAGGCATTTTAGACTCCTTTAATTACGTTCATACGGGTTGGTTCCTTTTATCCATCCTCTTGCTGTGACATATTTTGTTGGTGTTTCGTGAATCCATATTTCATCTGACTGCGTTTTTTCGGTTTTTGCGTATTGAACGTTATTGTAGAGTGATAGATATTCTGTTCCCTGGAAAGAATCTCCAGACATTTTTGTTATTGGACATATTGCAACCTTGCCTTTGAATCCATCAAAAAAGCCACATTCCCATGGCATCCACTTTGACGAAGATGAGTTTGAGGAAGTTGCAAAAAATAAAAGTTCACAATTTTTCATTCGATTTCGTATATGCTCTGCTGTTGCTTTATTTACATTGGACCTATCGAGACCGTAGTCTTCAATCCAGTCAACATATGTCGAATATCCGATTCTTTCGAATTCCCTTTTGAGTGACCAAATAATTGCCTTGTCTCGAAAGCTGTGGGACAAAAAGATATCGAACTTCTTTGTATCAGGTTCCGCAAAGGACAATGCCTTCGCAAGTTCCCGTCCACGAGGGCTTGTTGAAGCGATTTTTGTCAATTCTTCATTTAGTGATCGGTATTCTCTGTAGCCAGCCGTTTTGGCGAGGTAATCTTCGGAAAAATAAGGCACTTGTTCCTCCGGTTGTTCAGGGTTTGCTTGTCATATTCATTTTGAATGAGTTGTCATTTCATTGCTAGCCAGCAAGCGAGAAGGCTGCTTGGAATCGCGAGGAGCCAGGCACATCCTCGGAAGCCAAAGCTGGTGCGGTTGTAGACCCGGTTGTATGCAGCCTTTCGAGGATTTGTCAGCCAGCCCCACCCTCTGGGGGCCTTGAATCCCAAGCTATGCCTGATCAAGCGAGCAGGGCTGGTTCGTGCTGCGATTCGCTTCGAAAGGGAAGGAATCCGGGGACCAAACTTCATTTGATGCTCCACGTGTGAAAAGGCAGAGGGCTCTCGCAAACATTGTCTTCGATGAATAGCGACAATGGCTGTCCAATACCCACGATGGCTGGAAACTCTGGGATCAGATGGAGTCCCACCCCTCCGCCGCCCGGAAGCTGTGCCAGCTCTCGCGGCCCAGAACCATGTGGTCTGCCAGGGGGACGCCCAGGCTTTCACCAGCGGTGCGCAATCGGGTGGTGAGGGCACAATCCTCGCGGGAAGGGGTTGGGTCCCCAGACGGGTGGTTGTGCCAGGCCAGGGCGGTTGTAGCGCCGAACCGGAGGGCTTCACGGAAGAACTCACGGGGACTGATGAGGCAGGCGGTGGCGGTGCCATGGGCCAGCACGCGGTCGGCGAGCAGTTCGCCCTTGGCGTTGAGGGCCAGCATCCCGAAGCGCTCTTCGGTCCAGCCCTGAACCTTGGGCAGCAGGTAGCTCCCAGCGGCCCTGGGTGATGTGATGCGCGGGCGCTCGTAGCTCCGGGTGGAGCGGCGCTGCACTTCCTGGAGAACCGCGAATCGGGCCATCTCGCCCTTGGTGAGGCCGAGGGCCTGGAGTTCGGCGGGTCCCAGCACCACCAGGCGTCCCAGGCTTTCGACCCGGCGGAGGATTTCCTCGGCCCGTCCAGGGCGGAC
>Ga0116171_10001638_pt1 | contig 22053 bp, 20 predicted proteins | sample AD_JPNHW2_MetaG_FD_89798 | JGI IMG/M metagenome (GOLD analysis project Ga0116171, IMG submission 89798) | Active sludge microbial communities of municipal wastewater-treating anaerobic digesters from Japan - AD_JPNHW2_MetaG | ecosystem: Engineered > Bioreactor > Anaerobic > Digestate | place...
ACATGAGGTTGAGGCAGTCGCGTCACAGATAGATATTGAATTTGACAGGATGAACAACCTTATACGGATCATGAACACTTTATCTGAAATTATAAACCGCCTTGACGAAAGCGCGGCCGGTGCTCTCAGTACGCTTGGCAAAATTTCAGAAAGCACAATAACGGGTGAAACATCACTGAAGAGAATGCTTGATAGTTTTTCAAGGATCGGGAAACGTTCCGATGACATGAATGAGATAGTTACAATGATAAATTCCATTTCGGATAATATAAATCTGCTCTCTCTCAACGCGGCAATTGAAGCGGCAAGAGCAGGGGATGCGGGGAGAGGATTCGCGGTTGTCGCGGATGAAATTTCAAAACTCGCGGATGCCACATCACAGAGTATAAATCATATAAGCAGAATAATATCCGACAATGACCGGGAACTGAAAGAGGGCTTTGCCAATGTGGAGGTAACAGTCAAAGTAATGGGAGTGATCTTAAATGATTTCGGGAGTGTCAGAGAGTGGATAGAAGGTTTTTCATCCCAGGTTAAAGAACAGCTGGGAACGAAGGAGAGTGTCCAGGCAGAAGTCCGGGAGATACGTGACATGTCGGATAATATAAGGAGAACAACCAGGGAACAGAAATCGTCAGTGCTTGTGATAAATGACCTGATGGAGAGGATTAATAAAGGTACTGAGACTATAAGCGCGGGCTCTGAAGAGCTGGCTACCGGAGCGGAGGAGGTCGCGGTCATGTCTGAAAACCTCAAGTCCAGGGTCAGTATTTTCAATGTATAACCCGGTGATATTACTGAAATATTTTATAAAAATTAAATTTTATCTTCATCTTTTATTTACACAAATATCGTTTACTTTACCTGAAATAAAATTCCAGGAGGAAATAAACAGATGTTTTCAATTAAAAGATTTATATTGCTTTTCACGGCAGCCGCGGTCGCGGCATCAATGATCAGCGGTTATGCCGCGGAAAAAAGAAAGGTTGTAATCAAAGGGTCCACGACGGTACTCCCTATTACCATGAAAGGGCTTGAAGCTTTCAAGCTGATAAAGCCGGAGATATCAATTTCTGTTGAAGGGAGCGGCTCGGGTAACGGGATTAAAGCGCTGCTTGACGGAACTTGTGATATTGCAAATTCATCAAGAGAGATGAAGAAAGAGGAACTGGACAAAGCAAAAGCCGCAAAATTAAAAATCAAAGAGATTGCAGTGTCTTATGACATGATCGTACCCGTGGTTCATCCGTCAAATAAAGTTAAAAACCTGACTATTGAACAGCTTAAAGGTATTTTTGACGGTACAATAACAAACTGGAAGCAGGTTGGCGGAGATGATATGAATATAACCACTGTCTCCAGGGATTCAAGTTCCGGTACTTATGAATACTGGAATGAAGCGGTAATGAAAAAGGCTGATACAAGAAAAGATTCTCTTATGCAGGCATCAAATGGCGCGGTAATAAACACTGTTGCAAATAACAGAAAAGCGATAGGATATGTAGGTTTCGGATATCTTGACAGTTCAGTGAAGGGACTGGATGTAAATTCAATACAGGCGAATCTGAAAAACGGGAAGTCGTTTAAGTATCCTGTTTCAAGAAAACTGTATATGTATGTAGACCTGAATAAATACTCTGCAGATGCTAAATCATTTGTAGAATTTCTACTGAGCAAAAACGGGCAGAAAATTGTATCTGAAGCAGGATTTATCCCGCTGAAGTAATTTATTGCCTGCTTTGCTGATTTTAAAAGAAGAGCTTGTCTGAGACTCTTCTTTTTTTACTAAGCATTTGTCGACTAATACACCCTTTCTATTTATCTTGTATTCGGCTGACTATATGATTTTCGCCTGCTAAGAGCAGTCGGGGTATACGGCGGGCAGGGGGCTTAAAAGTTTTTAGTCTATTGTGTGAAGCCCCGGTTTTCCAAGTCTATGAAGCTTGAAAACCCGGGGTGACAGTTTTAATATTTCGGGTACAAAAGAATTTCACTGAATAAGTAAAATACCTGGCCCGGGTTATTGTAAAAATCTGTTATTCATCCTCAAGCTGTTCTGCAATAAGCTCGACACTATGCTTAACCCTGATGTTTGTTCCCTCCTGGTCAAAGCCTCCTCCAATCTGGAGAACACATCCCGGGCAGTCCATCGCGACGACGGAAGCGCCGGTGTTTTTGATATTTGTAATTTTGCGTTCAAGTATCGGTCTTGAAATTTCCGGGAGCTTCATTGAGTAAGAGCCGCCCATACCACAGCACATGTCGCACTCAAACATCTCCTCAATCTCATACCCGGCTTTTCTCAGAATTTCACGGGGCTGTTCAAAGACCTTCAGCGTCCGCTTGAGGTGGCATGAATCGTGGTAAGTAAGCCTGCCGAGTTTCTGCCCTTCTTTCAGTTTAATCCGTCCTTCATCTAACAGTTTTTTTGCCAGTACAGAAAAGTCTATGGCTTTTTCGGCAAGCTTTTTTGCTTTTTCGCAATGCTCTGTGCGGCCGAGACTTTCGAAGGTGCTGATAAATTCATGATTAAGGGCAACCGTACATGTAGGGCATGCTGAAACAACATATTTTACATCTTCCTTGAGAAGGGCATTTATATTGTCCAGTGCATTGTTTGCAGCCACTTCGTATGCACCGTTATATCTTGCCGGAGCTCCGCAGCATGTCTGCTCCTGGGGATATATAACTTCAATGCCCGCCCTGTTAAGAATTTTTACAAGGGCAACCCCCATTTCCGGATAGGCAAAGTCTATTAGGCAGCCCGAATAAAAAGCGGCCTTCTCTTTACACTCCGGCTGTTTGATTTGTTTAAATTGATCCCTGAACGGGACAGCAGCTATTGCAGGCAGGCTTCTTCCCTCTGTCAGGTCGGAGAGGAAGAATGGCAGGTGCCGGATATAGCTCCCCTTCGTAAATGGCTTTGATGTTAAATATGCCGTACGCAGCATCGTATGAAACATCTTACGGTTGTTGACTACAGTGAAAATAGCTTTCTGTGCAATTGACTGTCCTTTATCTACAACGAGGCGTCTTCTTATCTCAAGTATCATCTCGGGTATGTCCAGTTTTCCGGGGCATACCTCCTTGCAGTTTCCGCACTGTATGCAGAGGCCCTGGATATCTTCCGAGTTCTGAAGTTCTTCAAACCATGCCGTAAGGATAGTGCCTATACCACCCGTGTATGTGCTGCCGAAAACGTGCCCTCCTACAAGGCGGAATATAGGGCAGACATTAAGGCATGATCCGCATCTGATGCACTGCATTGCCTGGGCAAACTTCGCGTCATCAGCCATTTCAGTACGGTGATTATCCATCAGGACGATATGAAGGTCTTTCATGGAACCGTCGGTATTCGGTGTCGCACCGGTAATTATTGATACATAGCTTGTCATCAGCTGGGCAGTGGCGCTTCTCGGAAGAGCGGTCAATACGGGTATTATATCCTCAAACTTTTCTACAAATTTTTCAATACCGACAAGCGCCACATGTATCTTCGGAAGGATTGTAACCATTCTTCCGTTGCCTTCATTTGTAACAATAACAATACTTCCTGTCTCGGCTACCGCAAGGTTTGCTCCTGTAATACCCATATCTGCAGCAAGGAATTTTTCACGGAGTTCTTTACGGGCAACTTCTACAAGCCGCGGTATGTCGCTGGAAAGACGTTCATGAATCTCCTTGCTGAAAAGATCGGAAACCTCCTCCTTCGTCATATGTATCGCGGGCATAACCATGTGGGATGGCCTCTGACCTGCGAGCTGAATAATCCATTCTCCAAGGTCTGTTTCTCTTACAGAGACGCCAATCTCCTCCAGATGTTTATTGAGATGTATCTCTTCACTTGCCATTGATTTTGATTTAACGACTGATTTGACATTGTTGTCTTTTGCCACTTTCAGTATATAATCAACGGCCTCCTGCGCGGTGGAGGCTTTATAAACTTTTGCGCCATGCGCTTCAGCATTCCGTTTGAATTCAGCGGCAAGAAGATCAAGATGTGTAGCGGCAAAAGCTTTTCTTTCTGCTATATTAGTTCTCAGTGCTTCAAAATCGATTCCCTCGTAGGCCTTTGCGCGGTTGACTTTATAAGCTTCAGAGAATTTCCCGAGCGCTCCAGTCAGGATGGGGTTGTTGACAGCGTTTGTTATAGATTCTTTAAATTTCTTTTTCATTATCTCGATTCCCCCATATCATCAATAAAGATAATTACAAGCCTCTTGGGACCATGTACTCCGATGGTCAGGACGCGCTCAATATCAGCGGTTCTGCTTGGACCTGTTATAAATGCGATATATCTGCTGTTTTTGGGATTTATTTTTGCGAACACTTCTGCTTTGCCATCAAGAATTCTGTCAGTACCGATAATAGCGATATGAATGACCGGAAGGGTGGAAATCAGTCTCTGTTCGATTAAAGTCTGGTCTGCCACAAGTGAGCCGGTATCCTTTAGTGCGTAGGCCATCTCGTTGATTCCGACAAGAGAATCCGCAGCCAGTTCGCGTGTAATTTTAAACTTGAGTCCCGGTACATCTGCTTCAAAAGGGGTGCGGTCTATCCCGCTGAGGAAGGGGCCTTCCGCCCATAGTGCATAAGATTTTGGCGCGTCAGTTACACCCTCTTTTTTAAGAAAAGGGAGAAGAAAGTCCAATGCTTCGGTTCTGGATTTAAAACGGTAAACCTCCGAGCCTACTGCTTCTGCCCTGGCCTTGAATTGCTCAAACATATTTTTTACCCCCTTTTATTTTTATGTACTGATGCCCTTCCGCCGGTTGTTTTAAAAACCGGTTTGCCTGAAAAGAGTGTCGTAACATAAAAACAAAAAGATAAACTACGGTATAATGGAATGTGTTATTGAACATAATGAACTAAATGTCAATAGAAAAGTCAATTAATTAAGTGATTGTGGGAGATTCTGCCGTTTACATCTGCCTGTTGTTGTCAGTCAAAAATAAAAATCTCCCACCTGATAATAAGAAAAAGATCAGGTTCAGAGTCTGCATTTGGCTGTAAAACTGCCGGAAAGAAATGGTACGGGTTAATAATAATTGCCGGTTTTGAAGGGGCACATAACCATAGTTTGACGGTTTTTCTGCAACTTTAAAAGCAGCCGTACTGTTATGGTATATAAAAACAGGATTCACCCAGGAGCTAATAAATGATTATACTTCAAAATGAAAAAATATCCGCCTATTCTCATGGATCATTAATTCCCGTAATGACTGCAGGAGCAATAATACTTGCTGTACTTGCCGGTAAACATCTGGAACTTCAGTTCTTCTTGTCTATTTACGGAATCTCGGCCATAATACTTTTTACTGCCAGTTATCTTTACCATGCCAGAAAGAAAAGTGAGAATGAAAGAACAGTATGGCGTAAACTGGATCGTTCGGCAATTTTTGTTTTAATCGCAGGTACTTCTACGCCGATGTGTTTTCTTTATCTTCATGGAACCATGATGTGGGTGGTTCTTGCTGTACAATGGCTAGCTGTTTTAACGGGCATTGCTATTGTGTTTTTTGTAAATGTTCCGCGGAAAATCAGTACCATAGTATATTTATTAATCGGGATAGTATGTATAATGCCAATTATAACAAATATGATGATAATTCCGCCAAGTGTATTCGGGCTGTTTGTTGCAGGGGGAGTATCCTATATCGCGGGTGCAGTAATATATGCTGTTCAGAAACCAAACCTCCATATGGGATTCCATGAAATATTCCATATGTTTGTTATAGCAGGTGCTGTATTACATATGTTAATGATAATGCGCGGAGTAGCTATTTATATATAACAATAGTAAAAATTTAAGACGTGACAGTTCACCAATCAGTAGTTGTGAAGATTTTAAATAACGGCTATATGCGGTGAACTTTTTATATAACTGGACTCAGTCAGGATATGAGGGGAGATTTTAAGGATTTATAATTCTGTTTTTCTAGATCTGCCCAGGGCGGGAATTGAACCCGCACGACCGCAAGGATCAAGGGATTTTAAGTCCCTTGTGTCTACCAAGTTCCACCACCTGGGCCAGACTCTAAAAAGAAACCTACCGTTTAAAGTAAGTCTATAGGCGCCGATCGGATTCGAACCGATGAATAAAGGTTTTGCAGACCTGCCCCTTACCACTTGGGTACAGCGCCAAGTTGTGTTTCCATATATTTGTCTGGTAAATAGCTGTCAAGATTAAAAATAATTTTTTCAGGAATGAGGGGGATTTTTGGTGTTATTTAAGGGAATGGACTCATACCCCGGCCCCTTCTTCCGAAGTACCGGAAGAAGGTGAGATCGCGGAAGTAAAAAAATGGGTAAAGTCCACAGGAGAAGAGGGGAGCCCGGTATAAAACTGAATGTTTGAAACATAACCCTCTCCCGGCCAAAGGCGGGGAGAGGGCGCGCGAACGGCAGCAATGCGCGTGTGAGGGCATTTCACTGAAAGTTAACTTTCACAGCGTTAAGGATCGAGGCGGAATTACGGTGCTGATTGCAGTATAAGCTTTCTTTAAGCGGATTATAATCCGGGCTGCGCTATGATTCAGCAGCGTAATTGGAGCTGAGAGCCTGACCCGGAGCGGCCGCAGAAATCATGCAATTGCGAAAGGCTTTTTGTACCGGCGCACGAATAATTCCGCGCAGGGTAACGCCCGTAACCGCATTAAAACCATAGGGGAAATTCTGCCCGAAATCGCTGATTTAATCAGTTAAAAAGATTGACACCTGCACGAATAGTAAGGGATTGTCTAACTACTTACTGTATCTTGAAATTCTTCGTCTCATATTGACGCAACTCATAATGGACTAATAAACAACAGTAAAATATATAACATAAAACAAGAGATGGTGTAATGCTTCAGGTAAATAATTTAACTTTATCCTACGGAAAGAGGGTCCTTTTCAAGGATGTAAATATCAAGTTCAGGCCGGGTAACTGTTATGGCCTTATAGGGGCCAATGGCGCGGGGAAGTCAACTTTTCTGAAGATTCTTTCCGGTGAGATTGAACAGAGTGCCGGTGATGTGCAGGTAGATGCCAATGAAAGGATTGCGATTCTAAGCCAGAATCAGTTCGCGTTTGATGAGTACGAGGTAATCGATACTGTCATAATGGGGCATAAGGAACTCTTCGATGTATTGAATGAAAGAAATGAGATTTATGCGAAAGAGGATTTCTCCGACGAAGACGGAATGAGAGCATCTGAGCTTGAGGAGCTTGTTGAGAAGTTCAACGGTTACGATGCCGAGAGCGAGGCTGCGACTCTACTGAAAGGGCTTGGTGTTGAAGATAAGCTTCACAGAAAGAAGATGAAAGAACTTGAAGGGGGAGAGAAGGTCAAGGTACTTCTCGCGCAGGCGCTTTTCGGCAGTCCCGATATTCTTCTTCTCGATGAGCCTACCAACCACCTTGACCTTGAGTCTATAACATGGCTTGAAGACTACCTTATGAACTTTAAGAATACGGTTATTGTCGTGAGTCACGACAGGCACTTTTTAAATAACGTATGTACGCATATTGCTGATATAGATTTCGGAAAGATCCAGGTATTTGTGGGCAACTATGAGTTCTGGGTCCAGGCGAGCGATCTTGCGATGAACCAGAAGCGTGATGAGAATAAAAAAATTGAAGATAAAAGAAAAGAACTGAAGTCTTTCATTGAACGGTTCAGTTCCAACGCTTCAAAGGCGCGCCAGGCAACTTCCCGTAAAAAGCTCCTTGAGAAACTGACCCTTGAAGATATTAAGCCCTCTTCAAGGAAATACCCGTTTATCGAGTTTAAAGCTGAACGCGAGTGCGGGAAGATTATTCTTGAAGTTGAAAACCTGAACAAGACAATTGACGGGGTACAGGTCATCAGGGACCTTTCATTCAGGGTAGAGAAGGATGACAAGATCGTTTTTCTTGCGTGGAGCCATGTTGTCCAGACAACCCTCTTCCAGATACTGACCGGAGAGATCAAACAGGATTCAGGTACATTCAGGTGGGGAGAGACTATCTCCAATTCATATTTCCCTAAAGAGAACAGCTCGTTTTTTGAAAACGACAATTCCATTCTCCAGTGGATAAGGCAGTTTACTGACAGCAAGGATGAATCATACGCCAGGGGCTTTCTTGGCAGGATGCTTTTTACGGGCGAGGAATCACTTAAAAGCGTTCAGGTTCTTTCGGGAGGGGAAAAGGTCCGCTGCATGCTTTCACGGATGATGCTTTCAGGGGCAAACGCGATAATACTTGATGAGCCGACAAACCACCTTGACCTTGAAGCGATTACTTCGCTTAACAACGCGCTGATAAAGTTTCCCGAGGTTGTTCTCTTTACGTCTCACGACTTTGAGTTTGTTGAGACTATTGCAAACAGAATTATTGAAATAGCGCCTGAAGGTATTATTGACAGAAGGACCAACTTCGAAGAATACCTTGCCAATGACGACATTAAAGCTATACGTGACAAGCTGTACCGCGGGCACAACAGGCTGGCACTGTAATAATATATGGCATTAATAAATTTTCAGGATGTATCGCTCTCTTTCGGAGGGCCTAATCTTCTTAATGGGCTGAACATTCAGATCCATGAAGGGGAGAAGATTTCTCTTCTGGGGAGAAACGGGGCAGGGAAGTCCACAATGATGAAGGTGATCCACGGACTTGTGGAGCCCGATTCGGGAAAGATTTTCAGGAGCAGGGATTTAAGGACATCCATTCTTCAGCAGGATGTCCCTGACGGCATTAACGGAACTGTTTATGCCGTTCTTGCGATGGGGATTGCCGATGACCAGGAACCGGTGCACCATGACCATCTGGATCAGAAACATATCCGTCAGATAGAGAGGGTTATCTCTCTCATGTCTCTGGACCCGGAACCTGAGTTTCAGACATTATCTGCCGGGATGAAGCGCCGTGTCCTTTTAGGGCAGGCTCTTGTGAATGACCCGGATATTCTTCTTCTCGATGAGCCTACCAATCACCTTGACATAGATTCAATTAAATGGCTTGAGGAATTCCTTGTCCGCTATGAAAAGACAGTTTTCTTCGTCACTCACGACAGGGCCTTTTTACAGAAAGTCGCAAAAAGGATTCTTGAAATTGACAGGGGAAATATTTTTGACTGGAACTGTGATTACCAGACTTTTTTAAAGCGTAAGGAAGCCTGGCTTGAATCTGAAGATGTCCAGAACGCGCTTTTCGACAAGAAGCTGGCGCAGGAGGAGATCTGGATAAGGAAGGGAATTAAGGCGCGCCGTACAAGGAATGAAGGGCGTGTCAGGGCGCTTAAAGCAATGCGCAGCGAGAGGAGTAAACGGCTCGAACAGCAGGGGACTGTCAAAATCGACATGATGCAGAGTGAGCGGTCGGGCAAGCTTGTTATTGAAGCGGAGAATATTGCCTTCGGATACGATGAGAATCTTATTATAAAGAATTTTTCCACGACTATTATGCGCGGAGATAAAGTAGGCTTTATCGGCCCTAACGGCTGCGGTAAAAGTACAATGGTCAAACTTCTGCTTAAACAGTATGAGGTACTCTCCGGCAAAGTGAAACACGGCACTAAACTTGATATTGCATACTTTGACCAGCTGAGGGATCAGCTCGACGATAACCGCACCATAAGACAGAATGTAACAGATGGAAATGAAATTATAGAATTTAACGGAAAAAGCAAACATGTAATAGGGCACCTGCAGGATTTTCTTTTTACTCCGGACAGGGCTGATGAAAAGGACAGTGTACTCTCGGGGGGAGAGAAGAACAGGCTTATGCTCGCGAAACTCTTTGCCAAACCGTTCAATCTCCTTATAATGGATGAGCCGACTAACGATCTTGACCTGGAAACAGTTGAACTTTTAGAGGAACTTCTTATAGAGTATGACGGAACACTTCTTGTGGTAAGCCATGACAGGGAGTTTCTTAACAATGTAGTCACCAGTACAATCGCCTTTGAGGGTAACGGTGTTGTCAGGGAATATGCGGGCGGTTACGATGACTGGCTGAGGCAGAGAACTGTCGTGAAAGAGGTTAAAGATAAACCGGTACAGCGTGAAAAGAAACCTGCCGAGCGCGTAAAGATGACATTTAAAGAGAAAAAGGAATTTGAAACTATTCCTGATGATATAGCGGCAAAAGAGAAGAGAAAAGAGGAGCTTGTCGCCTTGATCCATGACCCCGAATTTTATCAGCAGCAGGCGCATAAAGCGTCAGAAGTTAATAAAGAGATCGAAAGCATCGATGCTGATCTTGAAGCTTTGTTTGACAGGTGGATGGAGCTTGAAGATAAGATGAAGAATGAGAAGTAGCGGCAGAGGCCGGGATTTTCGTCTTTGAGATATTTTTATAAGACTGAACTTTGATCCCTCCGCCGTGTACGGTGACCCCCTTTGGAAGGGGGTTTTTTATGCTGTGTGCCACATATTTTATAACAAACTCTTTTATCTGGATATCAAAAATAATACAATACCTATAAAAAAGAATATCACCATCAATGCGGCAAGAGTTCTTGTTAATTGTTCAGACGTTTGATCTTCATATGATTTATTAAGAGATCTATTTATTTTATTTATAAAATCAGGATTGAATGCGGAAATAAAAAGTAATATGAAAAATGTAATCCCTAAACTAAAAAAAAATATACTGACTAAATTCATTATTTACACCTTCATATATCTATCAAAAGATCATATGTGAAACCACTTTTTTATTTGAAACCGGAAGGAGAAGAAAAGAGCGTATAACACTCTTTTCAGTTAAATTTATTTCCAGAAAAATTTTGCGTATATAACAATTGCAACGACAATCATTACTGTAATAACAATTCTTAAAGTCGAAGTTTTATCATTATTCTGCGGATCTTCCATTTTTCACCTCCCTGGATTAAAACTATATAATGTATACAGTGCTGTCACATCAGCCTTTCGGTAATATCAGAACCGGAATATTTACTGAATCTAATATCTCCTCATCCGGAGTATCGAAGAGTGATGAATACAGACTGCTGTGATGTTTATGACTTGTTATTATCAGATCAATATTATTCTGCAGACAGTATTCTTTGACTTCATCGCCAAGATCACCTTTAGATACGGCATAAGTTATTTTGGAACGCGTTAGCAATTCCTCTGAAACTGTTTCTTTAATCTTTAGTGCAACTGCATCCTGAAAGTCCGTAGGGTGGCGATAACCGGCAGCTTCATCATTTACAAATAGAAAGTGAACAATGGCATTGAAACCTAAAGCAAATTCCAGAACTTCAGTTACATTTCTAAGTTCTTTGGAATCAAGATTAAGGGGATACAGAATGTTTTTAAATTTTAGCATTATTTTACTCCTGTTAAATTATTTATTATAGCCTGAAATATCTTTTAAAAGAATATATATGTTACCAGTATAAATACCGGAATAAGAATTGGAATTGAATACTTGAATATATATCCGAAGAAACTCGGCATTGCAACACCCGATTCTTCAGCAATTGATTTTGTCATGAAATTCGGTGCGTTACCTATGTATGTGTTTGCGCCCATGAATACAGCACCGGCACTTATAGCAAGAAGTGTGCCCGCATGAATACCCATAAGATCAGCAGGATTACCACCGGCGGTGTTGAAGAAAACAAGATAGGTTGGGGCATTGTCAAGGAAACCTGATAGAATACCTGTAGCCCAGAAGAAGTTTGAGTTAATGAAGTTTCCGCCGCTATCTGCTACACCTTTAACAACCATCCCCATCGGACCGTCAGCCCCAGCTTTAAGCATGGCAATTGGTGTAACCATGGTCATAAATATTGTTGCGAAAAGTTTTGCCACTTCTTTTATCGGTTCCCAACTGAAGCCGTTTCCCTCTCTTATATCCTTCTCTGAAACCTGTAGAGATATTATTGTAATGACAAGAAGGAGCACCACTTGGATTATTGAGGATAGAGGCACTGCCACGTAATGGAGAGTAAAGGCAATCCCCATGTCGATGCTTGATATTATTACCGCACCGATTATAAACGGGATTAACAGCATGTTCGGTATGCCGACCAGTTTTAATTTCTCACCGTCAGCATTTTTTACCGGCTTGTTTGCTTCTTTCCTGTAATGGTATGTATCCATTATGAAGAAAATAACAAGAAGTATGCTTATTGTAAAAGCAACCGGTGCGAGCATATGCCTCATTGTCCAGAAGAAATCAATCCCTTTAAGAAATCCCAAAAATAGTGGGGGGTCACCAAGCGGTGTAAGTCCGCCGCCGACATTGGCCACTACAAAAATTACAAAGACAACTATATGTACCCGGTTTTTTCTCCACGCGTTCGCTTTGAGTATAGGCCGTATCATTACCATTGCCGCACCGGTAGTTCCCATAAAGCTTGCAAGGATACCGCCGATAAATATCAACAGTGTGTTTACTTTAGGTGTTCCTGCGAGGTCACCTTTAAGCTGAATACCTCCGGCAACAGTAAAGAGGGCAAGAAGCAGAGTAATGAATGGAATAAATTCCAGCATGTAAACTTCCAGCAGATAATATGACCCTGTACCTATACCAAATTTAACAGAGAACGCCGCGAAGAATACAAGCCACCAGAATAGCGATACTTTACCATAATGGTGATGCCAGAAATGCGGAGTAAGAAGCGGCATGAGTGCGATAGAAAGAAGTATTCCAAGAAACGGGATAATCCATAGTAGGCTTAAGTTCTTTGCATCAATATGCGGGGCGTTGTGCCCCGAACCATGGAGAGCGGCATTCTCAGTATTGGTCTTATCTGTATTATGAGAAGCGCTTTCAGTTTTAACTGAAGCCTGAGAAGCATATGCCTTTGCGTAAAATGCCTGCGGAGCAAAAAGTATTATTGCTGAAAGTGCAATAATTGAAATCAGAATTTTTTTCATTGTGTATTTACTCCAGAGATTTTTTTATAAAATTATAATATCAGATATGAATACATTTTAAAGTACTATGGGAGACATCCACGGAATAAGAATAACAGCTTCGTCACCTTTAAAAGTGTTGATTTGCATGGAACATATGATTTATAATTGATCAAATCACCTGCAGTCAGTTCAAGGGAATTATTCTGAAGTTTTGACGCAAGAGGTGTCAGCTGAATACCACCTTCGGACATCTCAAAAGGATTCTCGTCACCATATCTTACTATAATAAACCTCTTCTGCTCTATCTGTCTGAAAAAATCGGAGAGATTGACCGCGTAGTAGCTTAGAATTTTTTCAAATGATTCCAGCGAAGAGGAGTGTTTCATGTTCTCAAGCTGTGACAGGACGCTCGCTGACATGTTGAGTATATGCGCAACTTCGTTAAGGGTATATCCTTTTTCAAGGCGTAAATGTTTTAGATATGTACCAATATTCATATGAACCTGCTTAAATAGGAATAATAAAAAATCAAGCTATTTTAGTTATAGTAAATTTTTAACTTGTTTTTTTAATTATAAATTAACTTTATGCTAATTAACTATCTAATTTAGACGATGGTATGTTACGGCATGTAAAATTTAACCTGAATGAAGCTTACAAAGAAATATTTATTAAAAAGAAAATGAAACTCCCCGCCACAAGCGAACGGGGTATCAAAACTCAAAAAAACAAAAATGTTCACCACAGGGGGTGGGGAATTAATCCAAAAAAGACTGATTAAAAAGAATATGAGGATACGCAAATGATTAAAAAATCTTAACCTTAATATTTGCTGCATTTATCACATCAGCAGGCTGTTACCCAAAAGCGGGCAATCAGGTAAAAAAGGACACCACTACCATGCTGCCACAGAGAGTTGTTGTTAAGCCTAAAGTAAAACCGTATAGTGTAAAAATAACTGCAGGTTATACCGCTAAATTTGAAGTTGAAGGAATTGATGCTGCTGGGGGAAAAAAATTTAATCAGCTAACTGGAAACTCACAGGGAATATAACTGATATTTGGACTCTGAATAATTCTAAAGGAAATGAAGTAACATTTACAGCAAAAGAACCGGGAAATGCTACACTTGAAGCTGAATTCAACAATCTTAAAGCAATAGCTGCAATTGAAGTCGTAAAAAGGCAATAAAAGTAAGAAGAGTCTAAACATGAAGAATTATATTAAAATAATTATAGTAATAATAACCGGAATCATTTTAATATCGGAATATAGTTTTTCTCAGACAGATGAAAAGATAAAGATTGAGAGCATTTCCGGGGTGCTCATCAAAGTAGATAAAACAAAACTGATTATCTTAATTAAAATCAATTCAAGATTTGTCAGATTTCATGCAACACCTAAGATTTGTGCTGAGTTTAAAAAAAATATTAACTCGAAAGTAAATGTTACTTTTACAAGTAAAAACGGTAAAAGTCTTCAACTGGTAACAATTGAAGTAATACCGGAAATGGATTCCCATCCATTAAAACCTGAGGGCATTAATAAAAAATGAGAACCGGATAGTTACAAATGAAAATAAAAGTTATTTTTTTAATTCTTATAGTGTTACAAATTTTATTTATAAATAATCCTGCAAGGTCGGAGTTAGCTCCGAATTCAATAAAACAGGGGACCTGCTTCAGAGAAGTCTGGGGTTATATGATGAGAGGGGAGGAAAACCTTTTTACCGGCTCTGAGCCTGTAACTGATGTTTTTTATTTTAGCTGTACTGTAAATTATAAAGGTAGACTTAATATTAATGTTGTTCCCCCCGTGCTGGCATCAGCAATGGGTGAAACAAGAAGAATACATATTGTAATAGCTGACCTCTCCAACTACGCTCTTATGCATTTTGCCTTAGACCCGGACTTTGAAGTGAGGGATAAACTGATTAATGATATAGTTGCCGTTTCTGAAAAGTTTGACGGAGTTCAGATTGATTTTGAATCTGTTGCCGCTGATGACGGTGAAAACTTTTTATCATTTCTTAAAGTGCTTAAAAGAAAACTTAAACCTGAGAAAGTTTTAAGTATAGCTCTTCCGGCAAAGGCGAAACTGGTAACTGACGCTTATGATTATAAAAAAATATCTTCCATTGCTGACAGGATTTTTATAATGACCTATGACGAACACTGGAGTACAAGCATACCGGGACCTGTAGCGTCCTTCACCTGGTGCAGAGAAGTTGTTAATTTTGCGAGTGACAACATACCTCCGGATAAGCTTGTAATGGGAATCCCGTTTTACGGCCGGTCATGGCAGGATAAAAACTTTAATAAATCTGTAAGAACCGGAAAACTTGATGAACTTCTTTTAAAAGAAAATATTCTTAAGGAATACTCAGATGAAACAGGGAATAAAATAATATACAGGGATACTGTTGATATCACAGTTTATTGTGATAATAATAATTCTATCCGTGAAAAGCTTTTACTTTTCCGGAACTATACTGATTCAGTCGGTTTCTGGCGTCTCGGTTTTGAGAACAAAAATATCTGGGATGAAATTGAGATTATTAAAAACGTAGCAGGGAAAAATTAATGTAAGGTCATATAATGAAAGAACAGAGAACCGGACCGGATACTATACTCAATATAATAAGCATTATTTCAATAACATTTTGGGTAATTGCCGGAATAGTAATTGTACTTTTTGTAATGGCTAATCCAACAGATGCCGGAATGGCTGCATAGAGGCCGGTATTGAAAAATTTCGGTCCATGGATTACAGATTTAATGTATGGGCTGCTGATTGTTCAGATTCTTCTCAGCATTTCAGGAATTACATTTAATTTAATGCGAATGAAAAGAAAAACCGACTACGGAAGGCTGACCCATGTACTTACTGCTATTTTTGGTATAATCGGGGTTTATCTGCTTACTGTTAAATAAATGATGTTGTTGTAAATACATGGATTTCAATTTTGATCAAAACCCTGTAAATTATTTCAGCATAAAAATAAAAAAAGCGTATGGTGAAAGCGTTATAATATACTTCTCATCCTCCGGTATTACCGGGAATTCCGATTCACCAAGGAGTTCAAACGGAACCATGCCTGCATACTGATTGAGGTCGAGTTTGACAGCTTCTGCTTTATATGAGAGATTGAAAATGCAGAGGGTTTTTTCTTCCTCGTTTTCTCTTACAAATGAGAGTATCTTTTTACTGTTCACCTGAATAAAGTTTATCATTCCATCTCCGAAAACCATATGCTCTTTCCTTTTATGAATAAAACGTTTTATAAAATTCAGAAGTGACGCCTGATTGTTCAGCTGGGCCTCGGCATTAACCGCGTTATAGTTATATTCGGGATCGATAATTACTGGTGAATAGAGCATTGACGGTTTGCTGTCCGAAAAACCGGCGTTTCTGTTCTCATTCCACTGCATTGGTGTACGGACACCGTTTCTGTCTCCAAGGTAAATGTTATCACCCATGCCGATTTCATCACCATAGTAGATGACAGGGGTTCCGGGAAGAGTGAAAAGCATTGCATATGCCAGTTCTATCTTTTTCCGGTCATTTTTAAGCAGGGGATTTAACCTTCTTCTTATTCCCATATTGAGCTGCATGCGTTTATCCTCGGCATATGCGCTATACATCTCATCTCTCTCTTTGTCAGTACACATCTCAAGTGTAAGTTCATCGTGATTGCGGAGAAAAATGGCCCACTGGCAATTGGCCGGAATTTTGGGTATCTGTTTTATTATATTTATAACCGGCTCACTGTCTTCATTACGGAAAGCCATGAAAATCCTGGGCATAAGCGGGAAATTGAAGGCCATATGAAATTCATCTCCATCCCCGAAATATTTAACCAGGTCTTCCGGCCATTGATTTGCCTCAGCAAGGAGTATTCTGCCAGGGTACTCTTCATCTATAATTTTTCTAAGATCTTTTATAAACTGGTGTGTCTCGGGGAGGTTCTCACAATCTGTACCCTCACGTTCAAAGAGATAGGGGACAGCATCAACCCTGAAACCGTCAAGTCCAAGATCGAACCAGAATCGGAATATTCTTTTCATCTCCTCCTGGACATCTTTATTATCAAAATTAAGATCGGGTTGTGAGGAGAAAAATCTGTGCCAGTAGTATTTTCCGCATTCCTCACACCATGCCCAATTTGATCTTTCAGTATCGCTGAAGATTATACGTACATCCTGATACTTTTTATATGTATCTGACCAGACATAGTAATTATGGTATTTCGATTCAACACTCTTTCTGGCTTCTATAAACCATGGATGCTGACTGGATGTATGATTAAGGACAAGCTCTCCAATTATGCGGATACCCCTATTATGGGATTCAAGCACCAGTTCCCTGAAATCATCAAGTGTACCGTAATCAGCATCAATTGAGCAGTAATCGGAGATGTCATAGCCGTCATCAAGCCCCGGAGATGGATATATAGGGAGAAGCCATATGCAGTCTATGCCAAGGTTTTGAAGGTAATCAAGTTTAGAAATCAGACCCTGAATATCTCCTTTTCCATCCTTAGTTGAGTCTTTGAATCCTTTTACGCTTAATTCATATATTACCGCGTTTTTAAACCACTGTTTATCCATACTAAACATCCCCGAATTTCTTTAAGAGGTTTCTGAACTCTTCAACGTCGTAGAGGTTATATTTTGCAGAGGTGTTACCAAGACCGATTTTGATTGAGAAGGCATTTTCGGGTAATTTTTCAAACATGGTTTCATCGGTCATGTCATCACCCGCGGCGAGTATAAAATCATATTCTTTAGCAGATACAAGCCTTGAAGCCATTCTTCCCTTGCTGTTTTCAAGACTTTTTATTTCAATTACCCTGTCGCCGTCCATCAGGCCTATATTAAGATTTGATATAAAACCGAGAAGCTGTAGTTTCAGTTCCTTTGAATTCATGGAGGAAAATTTATAGTCAGCATTCCTGTAATGCCACGCAAGGGAGAAATCCTTCTCCTCTATAAATGTACCGGGGGTGTGCCTGACATATTTTTCAAGCAGCGGACGTATCAGAGTTTTCCACTTTGTATCTGAGTCAATAGTCAGTATCCATTCCTCACCGGGATGTTTAAGCCATGCTCCATGCTCGGCAACAAGAGTAAGATTTTTATTTTTGTTAAAATACTTTTCAAGATAAACCTTTCCGCGGCCGCTTATAATTACTATTTCATTTTCATCTTTAGCGGCTATGCTGTCCAGTATTGCGTACAATTCATCATCCGGTTCGGCATCCTCGGGCTTTGACTGGAAATTGACAAGCGTACCGTCATAATCGAGAAGGAGTATCCTTGAATCTGACTTTTTATAGTCATCGAGTATCTGATTCTGAATTTTTCTGGTGAGAATTATCTTTTCGTATTTGCCGCTCACTTCGCCGGAATTATTAAGCTTCGTGATAAAATCATCAGCCCATCTGAACACGTCATAATCCTTTACCCTTTTTTTTATCTTCGTTATTCTTTCTATACGTTCGCTTTCAGGCATTTCAAGTGAAAGTTTTATCGCATCAGCTATGCCGGCCCTGTCGTTGGGATTTACGATAATCGCTTCCCCCATCTCTTCGGCAACACCGGCCATCTCGCTTAATATGATTACTCCGTTTTTAACAGTCTGTGCCGCCGCGTATTCTTTTGCTATCAGGTTCATGCCGTCACGGAGAGGGGTCAAAAGAGCTACATCAGCCTGATTATAAAACGCGAGCAGTGTATTCATGGGGATTGACCTGTACATATAGCTGATTGGAGTCCATGAAATTGTAGAAAATTTTCCGTTAATATTTGCTATCAGTCTATCAACGTCATTCTTAAGATTACGGTACAGTTTTATCTCGGATCTTGTGGGAACAGCTACAAGGATCAGTATAACTTTTTCGTGATAATCTGGATTTTTTTCAAGGAAGAGTTTAAATGCTTCAAGCCTTTGCAGTACCCCTTTGCTGTAGTCAAGGCGGTCTATCGAGAGGATAATCTTCATATCACCGGTTTTATTTTGAATATTCTGTATCACTTTTTTTATCCCCACCTTGTTAAGGGCAGAGTATTTATTGTAATCTATACCCATTGGAAATACATCGGCTTTGACCATTCTCTCTTTCAGATCTATTTCGCCGAAGGTGTTTTCATTTCCGCATATCCGGAGAACGCTGCTGAGAAAATGCCTGTAGTAGTTATAGGTATGAAATCCTACAAGATCGGCACCAAGCAGACCTTTAAGGATTTCTTTTCTATAGGGGAGAAGTCTGAATACTTCAGATGAAGGAAAAGGTATATGGAGAAAGAAACCGATCTTTACGTCGGGCAGTTTCTCCCGGATCATCTGCGGGAGGAGCATCAGGTGGTAATCGTGTATCCAGATTGTGTCTTCGCCTGATGCGTTTTTAAGCACCTCTATGCAGAACTTTTTGTTTACTTCTTTGTACGCAAGCCAGGTATCCTCGGAATAACTTGTGTATATAGGGAAGTAGTGAAATAGGGGCCAGAGAGTATTGTTGCTGAATCCGTTATAGTATTGTTTTATATCTTCTTCGGTGAGGCTTACCGGGATGCATTTGTAATCTTTCATGAGTCTTTCCGATATATGTTCTGATTGATCTACAGGTACTTTCTCTGAAGTAAGCCCGCTGAATCCGACCCATGTAAAAGCGCTTTTAGTGCTGTACGATGATAGTCCGGTTGCAAGGCCACCGGAGCTGTGAGTGAAGGATACTTTACCACCGGATGATGTAACTGTTGCAGGCAAACGGTGTGATACTATGATTAATTTCGGATGTTTATCTTTTTCTTTATTCAAACAGACCTCGTAAATTTAATCTATTAAAATAATATTATTGTAAAAATCCAATGCAAACCTTTTTTTATAAAATATTAAATAGATATAAATTGAAATCAAAGAAGGAATTCCGACATACTTATATCATCGAGTGTTTTATAATAAGTTTCTATAATATCCCTGTGGTTTATTATGCCGATAAATTCTCTGTTAGCAGCCGATTTAACTACTGGAATATTTTCAACATTAAATTCCCTGATCTTCTCTATCGCAAGTGAAACCGGATCGTTCTCATCTACCGGTGGAATCTCTATTACAAGGTCGCCCGCTATAAGCAGATCGCAAAGGTCGTTGTCGAGCAGAGTCTGACGTACATCTTTCAGTGTAATAACGCCAACAAGCTTTTTATTCCGGTTAACGACAAAGACATCTCCATATTTTGCATCTATTATTATACTGACAACTTCTTTAAAAGGTGCGGTGTAATCGACTACATTCATATCTTTCTGCAAGATCGAACCTACCGTCATTTTTCTGAAAATATCAAGGTCACCCTTCTTGGTCACATCTATATTTTCATCAAGAAGTGCCAGAGTGTATTCGTTCCCCTTTCTGTGATACAAAATTGCAAGATGTGAAATAATTGCCACGAGCATCAGGGGGAGGATAAAATTATAATCGCTGGTGACTTCAAATACCAGCAGAATTGAAGTAAGTGGAATTGAGTTTATACCGGCTAAAACTCCACCCATACCGACAAGTGCAAAAGCTACAGGATCAAGAGTTGTGTTAAAAACCATATTTGATGTAACTGCCATAAGATATCCCAGGAAAGTACCAATACTTAATGCCGGGGCAAATGATCCGCCGAACGCACCTGCCTGAAGGAAAAGTGCCAGGAAAATAACTTTTAAAATCAGGAGCTGAAGAACCTGTATCGGGAGAATTTGTCCCTGCAGAACCTTGTTGATAGCAATATAACCTATACCGAAAAGATCATATTGATATACAAGAAAAAACCCGAAAACAAGCGCAACCGGAAGAAGTTTTAGAAAGGGATTATGAATCTTAAATTTTTCGTTAAATAGCATTTTAAAGAATTCAGAAAAATTAAGATAGATAATTGAAATGATACCACACAGAACACCCAGCAGAATGTAGTACGGATAAGTATATAAATCACCTATGGAATAGGACGGTATGACGAAGATTTTATGATTGCCCAGGACTGTGCGTGAAAGAATATCCGCCATTACTGCCGCTATAATCAGGGCACTGAGTGCCCTGTTTTTTAGATCATTAAGAAGTATAACTTCAATACCGAAAAACACACCGGCTATCGGTGCGTTAAATACGGCTGAAATCGCGGCGCCACCACCTGCTGCTGTATACATGATTACATCATTGCTTTTATGCCTGAACAGCTGTGACATGTATGAGCCGATGCCGCTTCCTATCTTTGCGGAAGGTCCTTCGGGTCCGAGAGGGGCACCTGTACCAATAGAGATTATAGGTGCGATAAAGTGAAACAGTGTTTCTTTAAGGGGTATGAATCCCTTTCGTATTATTATAGCCTTGATTACACTTATAACACCTTTTTCTTTTGCGATTGAAGGGTAGAGCCATGTAAGAAGAGATGTAAGAATCGCACCGGTGACAGGGATTAATACTATAAAAAAAACAGGGATATCATATTTTGCCCTGAAATTGTCAGGCCTGAAAAAGGTCCTGGTTATATATAAAACGTGATGAAATACAATTGCACCGCCGCCCGCAAGAAGCCCGATTATAATTGAGATGAATACATGTGAAATATATTTGGATATATCCGTGTCAAGATACGGTTGAATGCTTTTTCTTAATAAAAGCTTACCAGATGATTTAATTGATTTTCGTTTCATAATTTTCATAAAACAAAAGTGTGTTATTTTGTTCTAATATCAAGTAGTTTTTTCTGGTTATTTATGGCTATTATGCCTTTGATGCTTTGAATTTAAAATCTAATATTCAAGTTCTTTGGCTTTTGAATCTGCATCCTCCGCGTCTTTAATTAAACCAAGACTTTTGTAGATTTCCGACGCCTTTATGTAATACAGGCCGGCGACAGGTTTATTCTGTTTCCTGTATACAAAGCCGGTGTTTTTCATTAAAAGCGCGTAATCGGAATTGTTCTGAAGGCCAAGGCCGTCCATAACTGTTCTGCTTTTTATAAAGTATTCCAGGGCGCTGTCCAGATCCCCATTTCCGGCGTACCACGCACCCATGTGATTGATTAAATCAGCATAAACTGATGTCTTCTGAAGATCCAGGCTCTCCATGATAGTTTTACTCTTTGTGTAATATTCCATTGCGCTTTCAGGATCATCTTTTTTGCTGTATATAACGCCGATGTTCATCATTAAAGCGGCATA
>Ga0116171_10001639_pt1 | contig 22046 bp, 18 predicted proteins | sample AD_JPNHW2_MetaG_FD_89798 | JGI IMG/M metagenome (GOLD analysis project Ga0116171, IMG submission 89798) | Active sludge microbial communities of municipal wastewater-treating anaerobic digesters from Japan - AD_JPNHW2_MetaG | ecosystem: Engineered > Bioreactor > Anaerobic > Digestate | place...
CGTTTCCCGGCCCGACCTGGACAAGCTTCATGACCAGCGGGCCGGTGGGCTCCAGCGCGCCTCCGAGCAGGTGGCCCTGACGCGCGCCCGCCTCTTCTCGGGGCTTCCTCCCGCCGAGCCAGGGTTGCGCCGGGAGAGCCCTTCGGAGCGACGGGACGAGCTCCTCCGCGTCGCCCTGGACCTCCGCCGGTTCCGTGCCTTCCGTCACTTCTCCGACGCGCAGCTCTTCGTCCTCGGCCAGGCCGGGCACAGCGAGGCGTTCCGTCACGCCCAGGTGATCATGCGCGAGGACTACGAGGAGCGCGATGTCTTCGTGATCCTCGCGGGCAAGGTGCAGGTCTGCCGCCGCTCGCCCATGGGCACCCAGGTGCTGGCGACCCTGGGCGTGGGCGACATCTTCGGCGACATCAGCTTCGTCGACCAGCGGCCCCGATCCTCCAGCATTCTCGGGATCGAGGCCGGCACGCTCCTCCGGCTGCCGGCCCAGGACCTCGAACAGCTCACCGAGTCGAACCGCGAGCTCGGCGTGGCGCTACTGTGGACCTTCTGGCACGCCCTGGCAGCCAAGACGCGGGCCGCCAACGGCGCCATGACCCAGATCATCACCCCGGGGAAGGGACCCCAGCGCATCGCGGCCGGCCAGCCCGGAGAGCGAATCCACATCGACGAGGCGGCCAAGCTCGAAGTCCTGCAGGAGCAGGGCCTCTCGGCAGCCGAGCTGAGGCTCCTCGCGTCCTACTCGAACGAGGAGAGGTTCCCTCCCGAAACGCTGATCTTCGGCGAGGGCGAGGGGGGCGACAAGCTCTACATCGTCGTCGACGGTCAGGTTCGCATCTCCCGCCGGCTGCCGGGCATGGGTGAGGAGGCGCTCGCCATCCTCAAGCGTGGAGAGGTGTTCGGCGAGATGGCGTTGATCGACGACCTGCCACGCTCCGCGGATGCACGGTCCCACGTCGAGGGTTGCAGCGTCTTCACGGTCGACCGCAAGCGCCTCGAAGAGGTACTCGACATGGACCCCGACGCGGCGCGCCAGTTCCTCACGCTGCTCTGCCAGCTTCTCTGCCGCCGCTTGCGCGCCATGAACGACCGCCTGGTCGCGTGGCGCCTGATGGTGGGACACGAGTAGCTCCGGCCCACGCTCCCGGCGAATCAGGTAGTCAGCAGCGACTTGCTGTTGCGGCCAGGCTGACGAGCTGGAGCGCTGGTTCGCCGAGCCGCCGGGCGGGTGCATGGTGGAAAAATGAATCGGCGCCCCGCAGGGCGCCCGCCGTTGGAGACCCGCAGCGCCACGGCGCTGGATCCCGCCCCAAGGCTAGAGCTGCAACTGTACGAGGATGTACACCTTGGAGGCCTGGCTCAGAACCTCGTCCGGCACCTGTACCGCCTGCTTCTGTGCAAACGCCCTGCCGGCCTTGACCTTGAAGGCCTCCATCGTGATCCTTCCACCCTGCAGGCCCTTCGAGTTGGTGTCCTCGAGGAGCAGTACGGCACTCACCTCGACCTTGCCGCTGGACATGTTGTTGCCAGCCAACTCGATCTCGCACCTGACAGGCTTGCCCGCCTGGGCCGGCTCGAGGGCAACCAACGACAGAGTGTCCAGACGCACACCCTGTACATCGGCTCGAAGCTCGATGACCCTGCCAGGTGAGAACTCGTACTCGTTCTGAAAGGGGTTTTCGGAAGGCGTGTAGGCAACTTCCTGCGCCGACGCCAGGGCCGCAAAGACCGTCAGAGCGATCAAGGACACCACGCGTCGCATTCCCACCCCCCGGAGGTCCCGTACCCCCGCCTCGCGCCTCACTTCACGATGTTACCAACACCAAGATGAGTTCCATCCACAATCGTGCATTCGGAGTACTTCGGTCCCTTGACGGCGACGACCCTGATGTGGCCGATCCTCTTCTCGTCCTGGCCGAGGACCTCGCCGCTGTCGGGATCCTTGATCGGCTCGCCGAGCTCGTACACAGCATAGGAGTCGCCGACGTTGACGCCGTTGGCCGAGCCGAGGTTGATCCACGCGGTGCTGCCCTCGATCTTGGCGATCTTGCCGGACTTCACCTCGGCAGCCGCGACCGGGCCACCACTGCTGGTCAGATCCATGCCGGTGACCTTCTTCGCCAGCTCCTCGACGACTGGACGGAGCACCTTGTCGAACATCCGGTCGTCGTCGACGCCACCGCCGCTGCCGAACACGAAGACCTTGACGTTGCTCTCTTCCTTCTTGCCGGTGTCGGCCCACACGATCTCGCCGGTCGTGGTGCTGACCAGACGGCAGTCGAGAGCCGCGACGAACTTCTTCTTCTTCACGTCGACGCCAAACCCCCAGCCGACCTGGGCCTTGTTCTCGGTCTCCCCGAACTCGGTCACGTTCCCGAACAGGAAGTACTCGACGCCCAGGAGCTTGCCGGCCTTCACGGCCGACGAGGGATCAACGTCACCACCCAGCGAGAGGTTCTTCTCCTGCAGCAGGGCGTCCAACCGCTCGCGGTCGATGACCGAGAACTTGCCGGACTTCACTAGCTCGGTGATGAACATGTCCTGGGCCGCGCCGCCCGACCCCCACCAGCGCGAGTTCAGCGCCTTGTGCCCGAACTCCAGGACGGCTACACGCGGCTTGCCCGCGAGAACCGAGGTGGCGACCAATGCCACCGCCAGTGCCACCAGCACGAATTTTCTTGCCATCAGTCACCTCCTGTGCGCCACTTCTCTCGTGTGATTGTACACGCGACCCCCGCCACACAACCACCCTCCCCACTCACCTATCCAGGGACTCAGCTCATCAGGGAATCAGGTCATCAGGCAGAACACGACCACTGCGGATTCCTGGCGGAGCTGATTCAACCACCCGCCCCACCTACCGCGCGCGCTCGGCGAGGGGACGGAGAGCCGCGTCGGCGTAGCGCCGGCGGCGCGCCTGGCGGTCGAGGGCCAGGGCGATCAGGCGGTCCATGAGGTCGGGGTAGCTCACGCCCGACAGACCCATCAACCTCGGGTACATCGAGATGGAGGTGAACCCCGGGATGGTGTTGAGCTCGTTGACAAGGCACCGCCCGTTCCGCCGGTCGAGCAGGAAGTCGACCCTCGCCATCGCGTCGCAGCCCGTGACGCGGCAGGCAAGGAATGCCAGGCGCTGGACCTCCGCGACCTGGTCGGCCGCCAGCGGCGCCGGCGCCAGCAACTGACAGGCATCGTCCAGGTACTTGTCCGCGTAGTCATAGAACTCGTGCCCGGGCACGACCTCGCCCGGGACCGAGGCGATGGGCGGGGTGCCGCCGAGCACGGCCACCTCGACCTCGCGGGCGTCGATCCCCTCCTCCACGATCACCAGCTCGTCGTATCCAAGCGCCGTCTCGAGCGCTGCCGGCAGCGCCGCGGCCGTGCGCACCTTGCTGATCCCGACCGAGGACCCCAGCCGCACGGGCTTGACGAACAGCGGCAACGGCAAGGTCAGGCAGGACGAAAGGCAGGCGTCCGGCCCGCTCGTCCACTCGGCGGAGCTCACCGCCAGGAAACGGGGCGTCGGCAGGCCGGCCGCGACCAGCAACCGTTTGGTGGTGACCTTGTTCATCGTCACCGCGGAAGCCTCCACATCGCAGCCGGCGTAGGCGAGCCCGAGGATCTCGCAGAGTCCCTGGACCGTCCCGTCCTCACCGAACGGGCCATGCAGGACCGGCAGTACGACATCCACCTCGCCGGTGAGAAGGCGGGGGTCGAGACGGCTGATGCCTTCGAACGACGGCACCTCGCCCGGGGTCTTGCCCACACCGCGCAGCACCTCCGAGGCGGTGGCGGGATCGGCCCACCTCCCGGCCCGGTCGATCGCCATCGGCAGCACCTGATAGCGGTCTGGGTCGAGAGCCGAGGCCACGGAGCGCGCCGACACCAGCGATACCTCGTGCTCGCCAGAGCGGCCTCCGAAGACGAGCGCGACGCGTAGCGGTTGCCGTGAGGTCATTCCTTCCACCAGCGGCGGAAGGCGCCGAGTGCCGAGGCGAACCCGCCGCGGTTGGTCTCCTCGAGCACCTTGTCGAGCTCGCCAGCGTCCAGGTACATGCCGCCGCAGCCCGGGCAGAGCTCCACCTCCACACCGTGCAACTGGGTGGTGGACATGCCGACGCCGCACTTCGGACAGTGCATCCAGTGCAGCTCCTTGAGCCTCTGGCGCTCCTCGACCTCGAGCTTCTGGCGGTGCTCCTCCCGGAGCTTCTTGAGGCGCGCCATCTCCTCCCGGAGGAAGTACTCCTGCTCCTTGTCGCTGGGTGTGTACGGCATTCGCCCTCCTATGACCGGCCAATGGTAGCCCAGCCCACTCCATTCCCGGCCAGCCAGGCCGGCAGGTCCCTGAGGTCGAAGAGCACAGCCTGCATGCCAGCCGCCCGCAGGTCGGCAGCGTCGGTGCCGTCCTGTCTGATGCCGACCACCGACATTCCAGCAGCGCGGCCGGTCGCGGCGTCCACCACCATGTCCCCCACCAGCAGGGCGTCGGCCGGATCCACTCCGAATCGCGACAGTACCGGCAGCACCGCGCCCGGGTCCGGCTTGCGGACCCCGTAGGTGTCCGGGCCGACGACCAGGGCCACGAAACGGTCGAGGTCGAATCGTCGCATCCACTCCTGCGACAGCCCGGAGAGCTTGTTGGAGACCACCGCCACCCGCCCGCCGGTCCCGGAGTGGCACCAGGACAGGACCTCCCGGGCGCCGGGGAGAGGCGAGGTCTGCTCCGGGAAAATCAAGCGGTAGGCGGCGAGGCAGCGGCTCTCCACCTCGCCGACAACCGCCGGCGCGGCACCGGGCCCAGCCGCGTCCACCACCAGCTCGTGCATGCCGCGCCCGACGTGCCCGTGCACCCAGGTGAGCTCACGGGTCGGCAGGCCGGTCTCGCGCAGCGCGGTGTTGAGGGCGCGCCCGATGCCTTCGAATGAATCGGCCAGGGTGCCGTCCATGTCGAAGAGAATGGCCGCGGGTCTAACCACCGGGCTTGTCCGGGAGCATCAGCTCGGGGTCGCGCGGCCCTGGCGCCGGACCGCGCGAGCCGCCCTCGACGCGATCCGGATAGCGGTGCGCGGTGCAGTTGCGCGCCGACTGGACCGTCGACAGGTATGGGAAGACGAGGGCGTCCGCCGGCCCCCGAACCTCGACCTCCAGCCGCACCCCGGAGCACGGCCTGGGTAGGCGCAAGTGGCGGTGGCTCCAGGGCTCCAGACCCTCGTTCATCTCCCCCAGCACCTCGCCCGAGGAGGCCCGGAGCACCGCGTGGACCTCCACCCGGGAGCCGCCCCAGGAAGCGAAGCCGAGGTAGCCGCGATGCTCGTTGTCGTTGGCCACGTCCTCGAAGACGGCGTGCTGCCCGGGCCGCAGCCCGGAGGCCGCTGCCAACCCCGGCAGGCCCTCGCCGATGGCGTCGCACGCGGAGCCCTGGACGTTGTAGGTGCGGGACACAACCATGATGCCGCACGCCGGCGCGTTGCAGCCAGCGCTCCGCGCGAGCATCGCCCCGGTCCGTGGGCCTCCGAGAAACTCGCGCCGGGCCAGCACGTTCTCGACCAGGCTCGACGCCCCGGCGGCCAGCTCCAGACGGAGAAATCGCGCCGTCGGGTTGGCCTGGTCCGAGGGCATGAACAACAGCTCGACGCTGAGCCCCGAACCATTGGGGTTCACCAGCGTCAGGTCGGTCTGCCAGTACGACCCTCCGATTCCGCTCACCGCGGCCGCCTGGGGTACCAGCACCTCAGCCGGGTCCTGACCGGTTGGATCGAACCTTTCCAGGTGCAGGGTCGAGAAGCGGGCCGAGGTCGCGCGAGCCCGAACCGCAACCGCGCCAGCCGGACCCGGGTAGACCGGCACCGAGATCGCCTTCTTGCCTGTGGGTCCGAGCCTGAACGCCCGCAGCCCGGCGGTCCGGATCTCCACCTCGCCCTCGTCCAGTGCGATCACCAATCGCCGCGCCTCGGCTCCGGGCTCCAGGCTCACGGTCCCTTCGCCCTCCAGATCCCACCGTTCCCCCGTCCTGCTCCACTCACGAGAGAACGTCGCGCGGTCCGTGCTGACGGTGCGCGTCAGCACGCACCGGCTGTCAGCGGCGGTGACCAGCCTCTGCACCCGTCCGGACGGCCACCGCCAGGCCTTCAGCACCTCGCTCCCGACCTCGGCGATCGGCCCGGCGTTTACCACCTCGTGCCCGGCGGCTGCGATCTCGGCGGCGGCCTGGCTGCCGGCAGGCGCCAGTCGGAAGCCAGCGGGCGCCAGCAGCAACCGCGCCAGAGGCTCGAGGTCGGGGTCGAGTACCACCACCGTCCGCATCGGATCCAGGTTCTGCCTCGCCCAGTCGAGTGCCGCCCAGGCCGGGGCGGGCTGCCGGCGGGCCGAGATCGCCGGCCACGTCCAGATCACCGCCGCCGCGGACCACACTCCGACCGCCGCGATCCCCCACCAGCGGCCCCGAGCGAGGGTCAGCCCGACCGCGCCAGCCAGGACCGACAGCCACGGTGCGGCCAGAACGATCCCTCCCGACCTGCCGTCCACGATGGCGCCGACTGTTGCCAGAGCGACACCGGCCACCCCGAAGCCGACGAGGTCCCGGTGGCCCAAGCGCCAGGCGATGGCCGCTCCCCAGCCTGCCAGCAACGCCGCCGTCACGCTCAGCCACGGGCTTCCCGCCACGGCCAGCCAGGCGGCCCCGCCGACCTCTGGTGGTGCTCCGGCCGGCCCGAGCCACCGCCACGCGACCCAGGCCGCGCCCGTGGCGCCTACCACCAGCGCTGCCGCCAGGAGCTGCGCACGGCGACGTTCGGACGTCCACGCCCTCCAGACGACCCATCCGGCGACCGGCAGCACGATCCAGCAGGCACCCGGCAGGACCAGGACGGCCCCGGCCGCGAGGAGGAAGCCCGGCCACACCCCGCGTCCGGTCGACGCAACCTTCGAGAGGCACGCAATGGCTGCCGTCGCAAGCCCGATCCCGGCGGCCTCCGGCGTCGCCATGCCAGCGCGGAAGACCAGGGGTGGCCATGTCGCCAGCATCGCCGCAGCCAGGCAGGGGGGCGCCAGTCCAGGGATCCGGCGCGCCCACAGCCCGAACAGCGAGGCGACACCCAGTGCCCAGGTCAGCCCGCCGATCACTTGCCACCCAAGGAAAGGCTCGACACCCAGCCGACCGAGCCCCCGCCCGAGCAGCCACCAGGCCGGCGTCGCGCCACTCCCCGAACCGCCACCTCGCAGGGCCAGCAGCAGCGCGCCTTCTCCGGGTGTCGACACACTGGCGGGTCGGAGGAGAAGCAGAAGCACGGCGTAGGCCGCGAGGGCCGCCCACGAGAGCAGCTCGGTCAGTCGGAAGCCGGAGGCCCGCGGGTCGGGGCTGGGTTTCGGATCGCTCAAGAAAGCTCCGCACACGCCGGCTGGAGAGAACCTCCGCAAGAGCCTGTTCCAGCCAACCAAACGCGGCCGAAGGATAGCACTCAGCGGGCGGCCGAGACTGGTCGTGCGGCCACGACGATGGCCTGGGCGAAGGGTCTCGACCCGGGGCTCGATCCCGTCAGATAGCCGCAGCGCCCGTACGGTGCCACCTGCGACAGGTACGGGAAGACCCGCAACCCCTGGTCGCCCCGACCGAGAACGACTGACACCCGCCAGCGGCCCTCGGGCAGCGTCCACGGCTGCTGCGCCTGGCCGAGCACCGGAGTCGAGAGATCGCGGCGCGCGACCTCGTGACCGTCGCGGGCGCGGGCCACGAACGTGACCTTGACCGCCGAGGATCCGATCGCCGCCGCACCGACCGCCAACCGGTCGCCCGCGGACACGGTCAGCTCACCCATCTCCGAGCTTTCCTCTGGCCGCAGGCCCCGGTCGAGGGGTATCGCCTCCAGCCGACCGTCCTCGGCCCCGCCCTTGGCCCGCCGGTCGAAGGTGCGAGCCAGGATGTCGATCCCGACCTCCGCCTCCGGGTTCGAGACGTCGAGCCCGACCAACATCGCGCCGCTGGCGGTGCCGTCGGCCAGGTCGGGGCTCCCCAGGACATCGTCCAGTTGGATCGAGTCCCCCGCCGGAAGCGCCACTTCCACCGCTGGCAGCACATTGCCTGAGCGCCCCCCCGGAAGCCGCGCCACGACCACCTGCCCCGCAACGCCGCTCCGGTTGGTGACACGGAGGTTGGAAACCCACTCGGACCGCCTCTCGCCAACCAGGTGAGCCACTACCGGCACGACAAACACCTGTCCGCGGGGAAACCGCGTGAGGCTCGCCCCGCCGGCGGCAACCGTGCCCCTCCAGGCTCCCGCCGCGACCGTGAAAGCCAACGGCTGCAGCAGGGCACTCTGGTCCGAGGACGAGAGCTCGAGTCCCCTCCCCTTGCCGGGAAGGACGAGGAGGTCGACGCACTCGCCCGGCCACACCTCACGTGCCTCGCCCGCCGCCGGTTTGACCGTCACGGAAGCGGAGAGCGGGCAGAGCTCGGCGGCCTGGGGCCGTCCCTGGTCGGAGAGGCTGATCCCGCCCTTGCCCAGTAGCCTCCAGCTCTGCTCTCCCATCTCGAGACCCGGGATCTCGACGCTCCCCACGCCGGCAGGTGGGATCTGGACCACCGCCGTGCCATACCGCCCATAGGTCAGCTCCCTGAGCCGCGGCGAGTCCCAGGTGCGCTCGAAGACGGTTTCGTAGCCAGGCATCGGCTCGGTGGTCACGAGCACCGTCTCCCGCCCGTCCGTGGCGGTGCGAAGGTAGTAGCGCCCTTTCTGCCACAGCTCGCCAACGTAGCCCATCCGGGGCACCAGGCGCTCGCCATGGGGCGCCACGTCGCGCCCGAAGACAAGCCAGGTACGAGCCGGGTCGGCGATCTCCCTCACGTGCTCGAATGCCGCCCGCGCCGGAGCCGGCCGCCGCCGCATGTCGAGCACCGGAACCGTCTGCACGGCCATCACCAGGGCCGCCGCCAGGCACGTCACACCAGCCGCCCAGCGAGCGGCGCGAGGCCGCCAGGCGAGGTTGCCCGCGGCCATCACGGCCAGCGCCGGCAAGACCGGAAGGCCGTAGCGGACTCCCCACCGCAGGTGCAGGGTCGTCATCGCGACGACGAGGTAAAGCAGCCCCCCACCTCCCACCAGGAGCACGAGGCGGCGCTGGCCGGCCCGCCACCACGCCACTCCGCCCAGCACTCCCAGGCCCCACACGAGACGGGCGAAGCGTCGGTGCCCGAACGGGAACTCCAGCCAGTGCCGTGCCAGGTCCGGCCAGTCCGCACGGGGAAAGCTGGCGGCGGAGTCCCGCGACGCGACCCAGCTCGTCTGCGTGATCAGGGCGTCGACGAAGCGCCCGGGGCCGGTCAGAACCGCGGCCGGCACCCACACGGCGAGGCTCACCCCGAACCCGCAGGCGGCCGCCAGTCCCACCTCGCGCCAGCGTTTCCGCCGGACGGCCTCGACCAGGAGCACGGCACCGAGCGGGACCAGGGCCGGGAACGTCGCCGGACGGATCCCGAGCCCCAGCGCCGCCACGGCGGCGAACCCTGGCAGGAGACCGGGCCGCTCCAGGACCGCGAACCCAACGATCCAGGCCGCCACGAGGGCGGCCAGGGCTGGCACGTCCGTGAGGGCCACATTCGAATAGAAAAGGAATCCCGGAAACGCGGCAAGCCCCAGCACCGCCGCCCACGCCGCACCTCTGGTGCCACCTCGGCCGGCGACGAGCCGCCACAGGAGCACCAGGCAGAGGCCACCGGCGAGGATTGAGAGGAGCTGCAGCGCCCGCTGGCCGTCCCCGAGCAGTAGCCGCAGCAACCACCCCAGGAAGGAGTACAGCGGTGCCCCGGGGGGATGGGGCGAGTGCCGGCTCACGTCGTAATGCTCGATGCCCCGCAGGTAGAGGTACTCGTCCCACTCGAAGAGGTCGCGCGGCCTCCAGCGCCAGACGGCCGCCACCCAGGCGATCAGCGCGGCCGGGCCCACCGCGGCGGTTGCCAGCTCGCGCGCCTTCTGCCAGCGGGGACCATGGATCGTCCACATCGACGCGCATGATACGGGCAGCGGCGGCTCGACGCCACGCCCACGACGGAAGACATCTGCATTCGCATTCAGGGTTGCGGACCGAGCCGGGGGGAGCCTGAGCTCCCGGGCGGGTGCTAACCTTCTCCGCGCATGACCTTCGGCGCCCGCCTGGCCACCCTTCTCAAGCGCACCCGGGAGATCTCCCGGCTTGACGCCTTCTCGGCCAGGGACGCGACCGCTGGCCGGCTGAGCGGCCAGCGCCTCTTCGTCGCGACCGTCGCCTTCGCCGGCGTGGTGGCCCTCGTCTCGATGCTGTTCGCCCGCCTGGTCGTGCAGGACCTCGGCGCGCCGATCTCCGGGCGGGGCGACCTCAGCCTGTGGGATCACCAGAACCACTACGTTGCCTCGAACCTCACGTTCACGCCCCTGCCCCGCCTCGGCCTGCACAACGACCAGCTCTTCTACCCCTACGGCGGCAACAACGTCTTCCAGCCCTGGATCATGGAGATGCACCTGATGGCGGCCTCCGCCCGTCACCTGCTGGGGACGTGGGGGTGGTGCCAGCTCTACTTCGTGCTTTCGATCGCAGCCACGGCGCTCGGAGCGTTCCTGCTACTGGCTCCCGACCACGGCGCCTGGCGCGCCGGGGCCGTCGCCCTGGCGGTCTCGTTCTGCAACTACTACGCAATCGGCAGGTACGCCGGCACCCTCGCCAACGCCTGCGCACACTGGACGGTGCTGGGAGTCCTCGCCGACTTCGCGCTGGCGAGCCGGGCCGTGGCGCGGCGGCCGTGGTCGGCGCGCCTGCTCGGCGCTCGGGCGTTCCTGCTCGTGGCGTGCCTGGGCCTGGATCTCGGGTACGTCGCCGGGATCGGGCTCACTTCGGCGCTGGTCACGGCGTGCTTCCTGGCCGTGCTGGCGCTGGTGCGGGCGCGGTGTCGGCCGGCGCGGCTGGGAGCGCTCCTGGCCGACAGCGTGCAGGAGCTGGTCGCCTCGGCTCGCGCCCACCCGGTGCAGGTCGCGCTGCTGGCCGGGATGACGGCGATCGCCGGGCTGCTTTACATACCTCTCGCCTTCCAGGTCGCGACCGCCGCCGGCGAGTACCATTTCGCGGGAATGCCGCTGGGCGCCTGGTGGGCGAACCCCGTGCGCATGCTGATGCCGGTGTTGCCCGGCCTCAACCCGGTGACCCACCACCGCATCCTGACCGACCAGCCCGAGGCTATGTTCGCCGCCAGCCCCGGCCTGGCGTTCGTCTTCGCAGCGCTGGCGGGGCTATGGGCCGGCCGCCGGCGGTCCCTCGCCGCCGTGCCAGGCCTGCTCCTCCTCGGTCTACTGCTCTCCTTTCACCCGGTGCACTTCAACGTCCTGCGGCTGCTTCCCTGGTTCGGATTCGTGCGCGTGACCGCCCGCTTCAGCGTCGTCTACCCGGCGCTCCTGGCGAGCCTCGCCCTGCTGGCCCCGCCATTCCAGTGGCGTTGGCGCGGACGGCTGGTGGCCGGCATGCTGGCCGCCCTGCTCGGCGTCGAGGCCACCACGGCCTACCGCGCCTACCTCATCAAGGACTGGCACCACTTCCGGCCCGATGCGGCGTTCAGCCGCCTGATGGAAGCCGTCCGCAGCGCCCCCGGCGACGCGGTGCTCGACTGGCCGTTCTGCGTCGCCGGCGGCAACGGCGTGGCCACCAACCAGATCTGCCGCTACTACGGCGTGCAGAGCGGCATTGCCTGGCTGCAGACCTACCACGGCAAGAAGGTGGTCGGGAAGTACTTTGGCCGCCTCCACCCCGACCAGATCAGGCCCTACCTGGACGCCGGCTGGCCGCGCATGTTCTTCCCCGACGACCCCAACGCCTTCAGGGCCCGCCGGCAGCAGCGTGACTTCGCGCCGAAAGAGTGGGACTTCCTCGAGCGCTTCGTCACCCTTGGCGACTTCTGCGGCGTGCTGCTCTACCCCGACCTGCTGCCCCCGGAGACGGTGGCCGGCTTCCACACCCGCTTCGGCCCGTCCGTCGCCACCGCAAACAGCCCGTTCGGACGGATCGAGTTCATTCCCAAGCCCGCGGCCTGGCGCGGCCGGGTCGATCTCGAGGCGGCCCGTTCCCTCGCCCTCCCGCCGAGCTGAGAGTCGAAACTCAATAGAGCAGGGAGGGCTGCCGGGCGGAGGCAAACTCCCGGCAGTGCACGGCCCAACCCGCGAGCAGCTCGGCGAGGTCGCCGCAGCCCTCGATCACGGCGCGGGCGGCGGACGAGCCGGTGAGCAGGTCGATGGCCGGGACATCGGCCACGAACTCGTAGGCGTCGGCGCGCCAGGCGAAGCGGTCCGGGTGCAGCTCGCGCACCGCGGCCAGCAGCCGCACGCCGGTTTCGAGCGGCCGCATTGCCGTCCGGTCGGTGACGTGCCAGTGCACGCCGCCGCACACCTCGCCGGCGAACTTGCCGAACGCGGGCCGGAAGAAGGTCGGCCGGAACGCCACCCCCGGCAGTCCCGCCGCGGTGAGCTGCCTGGCCAGTGCCTCGCCGTCCAGCCACGGTGCGCCGATCAGCTCGAACGGCCTGGTGGTGCCACGCCCTTCGGACAGGTTCGTCGCCTCCACCAGACACGCACCCGGGTAGATCGCCGCGGTGATCAGTGCGGGCATGTTGGGCGAGGGCGCCACCCATGGCAGACCCGTGTCGTCCCACCACCACTCGCGCTGCCATCCCTCGCACATCAGGACCGAGAGCGTGAGGTCCGGGTGACGTCCCGCGCGCAGCCAGAGAGCCAGCTCTCCTAGGGTGAGGCCGTGCCGCACCGGCACGTCGATCTCCCCCACGAACGACCGGCAACCGGCCTCCACCGGGCCGCCCTCCAGCGCCACCCCGCCGATCGGATTGGGTCGATCCAGGACGAGCACCTCGACGCCTGCCGTCTCGCACGCCGCCACGATGTGCGCCATGGTCGCCGCGAAGGTGTAGTAGCGGGTGCCGATATCGGGCAGGTCCACGACCACGACATCGAGGCCCTCCAGCCACTCGGCGCGCGGCGCCAGAGTGGTGGACGAGTGGCCGTACAGCGAGTGCACGGGCACACCAAGCACCGGATCCCTGGTGTCGCTCACCGCCTCCATGTCCTGGGCGACACCCCACAGACCGTGCTCGGGGGCGAACAGCCGGACCAGCTCGCCACCGTGGAACGCCAGCGCCCGCCACGCCGTCACCAGCCCGGGCGTCACTGCCGCCTGGTTGGCGAGCACCGCAAAGCGTCGCCCGGCGAGCATCGCGGGGTCGGCCACCAGCCTCCCGAGACCCGTCCTGACGGTCATGGCACCGGACCTTGACGCTCGCCCGCGGCCAGGCGGCCACCGGCTCGCGAAGACGAAGTGGGCGCGAAGCGCGGCACCCACCTCTCGCCCGCCAGCCCACGCGTGCCCTTCCCCGCACTGGCGGGACAGCGCCCACGCGCGATCCCCGGCCATGACAGGGCATGTGGCATCTTTGCTCGCCCTAGAAGCGGGAGAGCCAGCACTCCTGGGCGAGGTTGCCGACCAGGCGCGCGAGGGCCAGCAGGCCGTCGTCGCGCAGCACCACGTAGGGCTGCACCCCGGTGGCCAGTGCCTCGACCCGTACGTCGTCAGACGCCTCGTCCTCGACCAGCACGCAACGGGTCTCCGGGTGCCGCTGGGTAAACTCCGCCAGCGCACCGTAGAACTCCGGCACCGCATGACGGGAGGTGGACGTCAGCAGCACATCGGGGGCCACCTCGGGCAGCGCATCGGCGTACTCGCCGATCTCCAGCCACTCGCCGACGAAGAGGTACCGCAGGTAGGAATGGTCCACGTCCACCCGCGGCTTGAACAGCGCCGCCCAGACCACCTCCTCGGCGCGCTGGACATCGGGGTCGAAGGCGTAGTGGGCGCCGGCCTGGAGCGCGTCCTGCTTCTCGGTGAGGAAGGCGCCCGCGTAGAGGATGCGGCCGCCGAACCCGTTCGCCTTCAGGGACGCCACCGCCTGGACACGCTCCTGGTGACGGGCGATCGGGCCCTTGAGAACGAGCGCGACCGCGTACTCGCCGCTCCGGGCGCGATCGAGCAGCTCCCACGGCGATGCCACCGTGTCGACGTGCAGCTCCGGGTGCGCCTCGAGGAGGAGGCGCTGCACCTCGTAGCGGTCCTGCAGCTCGCCCTGGATGACGACCTTGGGGGCCACTTCAGTTCTCCCCGGAGATGAAGCGGTCGTACTCCCGCTCCAGCAGGTCAAGGTGCTTCCCTTCCTCGGCGGCCAGGAACTCGAACAGCTTCTTGACCCCAGGGTCAGCCACGATGGAGGCGCAGCGCAGGTAAAAGGCCCGCGCCGAGCGCTCGCGCTCGATGGCGATCTTGACGGCCTCGTCCGGCCGCGTCTGCTCGTTGACGCCGAAATCGGGTGTGGAGCTCATGGGACCCCCTGAATGGTCATTCTAGGAGCCTGTCGGAGAAAGCGGAAGGCCCGGCATGTGGTCCGCGGCGCGTCGGCAGAACACGGCCGGACCTTGACCTGGACCTGGACCTGGGAGGGATCACCCCCGGGGCATCGGCAGCAACGCGCCGCCGGACACCGGCAGGTCGACGCCGGTGAGGTGGCACTGCTCGTCCGAGGCGAGGAAGAAGACCGCCGAGGCCACGTCCTCTGGCTCGGCGACGCGGCGCAGCGGGATCGAGCCGACGATACGGTCGAGCTTCCCCGGCTCGGCAAACGCCGGCTCCGACATGGGGGTGTTCACCCATCCGGGTGACACGAGGTTGACCCGGATCGCCGGCGCCAGCTCCTGGGCCAGCGACTGGGTGAGCCCCCAGAGCGCCGCCTTGGAGCCCGCGTAGTGGCTGTGCCCGGGCTCGCCCCGCTCGCCGGCCGTCGAGCCGATGTACACGATGCTGCCCCTTGCCATGACCCGGGCCGCCTCACGGGACAGGTAGTAAGCCGAGAAGGTGTTGGTGCGGAAGATCTCCTCGAGAACGTCGCGGCTCAGTGTGCGGATCGCCCCGTCGTTCCAGATCCCGGCCGAGTGGACGACCACGTCCGGGATGCCCGCGGCCTCGATCAGGGTCACACAGCCTTCCTCGGTGGCAAGGTCGGCCTGCACGGGCAACACGAGGTCGCCCACGTACTCCTGCTGCAGTCGCTCGATGGCGGCGCGATTCAGCCTGAACTGCGCCACCACCCGGTCCCCCGCCGCCAGAAAGCGCTCGGCACAGGAGAGCCCGATGCCGCTCGACGCCCCGGTCACCACCACGTTCCTCATTGCTCACCCCCGCGAAGGCGCCAGCGCCTCGCCGAACGCGGAGAGTACCACCAGCGCCTTGAGCGTCACCCACCGACCAGCCTGCCCGGCCGGCTCGCCGAACGGCGTCGCAACCTGCTGGATCCAACGCCCCTGGCTGTCTTGCCGCGCCAGCACCGCGAGCAACGCTGCCAGGATCGCCGGCTCCGGCGTCCATCCCAGGCGGGCCAGAGGCACCAGTGCCTCCAGCAGGTCCGTCCGGTCGAGGCACGGGTGCGCGAACGACATCCAGCCCCGGGGAGCCTGTCCCTCCAGGAACATCCCACGCTCGACGAGGTACCCACCGGCCAGCCGGGCGAGCCCGGCCAGTCGGCCGCGTTCCGCCGGCGCATGCTCGGAGACCAGGCGCAAGGCGGCCACCGGCGTCACCACGCACACCCCGCCCACGTGATGCCTTTCCTCGCTGCACGGCCAGCCCCCAGTGAGGGTGCCAAGCCAGGCGATCGCTTCCCGCACCCGTGGGTGGTGGGCACACCCCAGGCGCACCAGAGCTGCACACACCTGGGCCGTGAAACAGGGAGAAGGAGCGGTGCGGCGAGTCGTGGCGAAACCGCCGGAATGTGGCTGCAACGCCTCCAGGAGCGCGTCGGCGGCGCGGCCCACCCGCGGATCCTCGGGGTCGGCGCCGAGCGCCGCCAGGGCCACGACCTGCCAGGCCGTGCCTCCCCAGCGGGCGGCATAGGCGGTTGGCGAGCCCCACGTTCCGAACGCCGACTGGCCAGCCAGGAGGCGGGCCGGAGCGCCCTCCGAGCGTGTGGCGAGCCGCGCCCGTTGCACGGCTGGAGCGTCCGGGGGACGGCTTAGCACTCCCTGGAGGGTGCGCCAGACGACCCCGGGCTCATCGTCGCCGAGCAGAAACGGCAGAGGGTCGCCCTTCAGATGCCGCCACCAGGATGGCTCGGACACGCTACGCCCAGCGTCGCCGCTTTGCCCGCGTCGCCTGGATCAGTTGGATGGCCCCGGTGAGGCGGGTCATCTTGCGGTTGCGACCCTGGATGGCGGGGGTGTCGTCCGGCGCGACGACCTGGCTCCGGAGGTCGCGCAGCGTCCTCTCAAGCTCCACCAACAACTGGTCCAGCTCCGGGTCCGTCACGCGCTTGAGCGCTACCGCCGAGATCAGCGCATAGCCGTCGGTCACCTGGGCCGCCATCGCCACCGCCGACCCGCCCATGAAAGGACTCATCGCACCCCTCCTGCCACCTGGCCTCTGCCAAGACCAACTCTAGCCCACCCCGCCAGCAACGTCGAGGCGGGAGGAGGATTGGCGGCTGCCACGGCTGGTGTTAGGGTTGGGCGGCGGAGGACGTATGGCCGGAACGCTGGACCTGATGGGGATTGAGGAGCTGCTGGCCGAGGACGAACGGCTGGCGCGGGACACCGTGGCCGACTGGGTGCGCGAGCGCGTCCTGCCACACATCGAGGACTGGGCGTACGAGGGCGTCTTCCCCCGCGAGCTGGTGCCCGAGATGGCCGACCTGGGGCTGTTTGGCGCCTCGTACACCGAGTACGGCTTGCCGGGCCTGTCCTCGGTCGCCTACGGCCTGGTGCTGCAGGAGCTCGAGCGCGGCGACTCCGGCCTGCGGTCCTTCGTCTCGGTACAGTCGGCGCTCGTCATGTACCCGATCCTGCGCTTCGGCTCCGAGAAGCAGAAGGACCGCTGGATCCCGGCGCTCGCTGCAGGGAAAGCGATCGGCTGCTTCGGCCTCACCGAGCCCGACTTCGGCTCCAACCCCGGCGGCCTGCGCACCCGCGCCCGCCGGGTCGGCGACAGATGGGTGCTCAATGGCGAGAAGGCGTGGATCACCAACGGCAACCTGGCCGACGCCGCCGTGGTCTGGGCGAAGGACGACGACGGCGAGGTGCGCGGCTTTCTCGTGGAGCGAGGCATCCCGGGCTTCTCTGCCGTCGAGCACAGGGGCAAGTACTCCCTGCGCGCCTCCGTGACCTCACAGCTCGTGCTCCAGGACGTCGAGCTGCCAGACGAGGCCCGCCTTCCAGGCGCCGAGGGCATGAAGGCCCCGCTCGCCTGCCTGACCCAGGCCCGGTACGGCATCGCGTGGGGAACGGTCGGCGCGGCGCTGGCGGTCTTCCATGCCGCCCTCGACTACGCGAAGGTGCGCGTCCAGTTCGGCGGCAAGCCGATCGCCGCGCACCAGATGGTCCAGGAGAAGCTGGTCTGGATGGCCAACGAGATCACCAAGGCGCAGCTCCTGGTGTGGCGACTCGGCCGCCTCAAGGACGAGGGCAGCATGACCCACGTCCAGGTGAGTCTCGCCAAGCGCAACTCCTGCTGGATGGCACGCGAGTGCGCGAAGCTCGCTCGCGAGATCCTGGGCGCCAACGGCATCGTCAACGAGTACCCCGTGATGCGCCACCTCATGAACCTGGAGTCGGTCTACACCTACGAGGGCACCCACGACATCCATACGCTCGTTGTGGGCAAGCACCTCACCGGCCGCGGCGCCTTCGAGCCGGGCGAGTCGTAGCAACCGGCCAGGCCCGCCGCCGCTGCCATCGCCGGCCGCCGGGTCCGGGACAGTTGTGGCGACGACACCGCCCACTGGCGCGGAATGTCCCGCCGCAAGGCATCCGTTGAGGATCTGTGGAACGGCGGCAGGAGCATGGCTCGCCGAAGGAGGACGACATGACGAGATCCCGTGCATTGGTGCTGGTGTGCAGCTTGGTGCTCGGCCTTGGAGCTGGCCAGGCTCTCGCCCAGCAGGCCCAGAGTGGCCAACCCGAGATGACGGCCGAGCAGAAGGCCATGATGGAGGCATGGATGAAGGTCGCCACGCCCGGCGACGATCACAAGTTCCTCGATCCCATGGTGGGGAGCTGGAACGTCAAGATGACGAGCTGGGAGACCCCGGGCGGCCCACCGACGAGCAGCACGGGCACCACCGAGCGGGTCTGGGTGCTCGGCGGGCGATTCGTCCAGGAGAGCTTCAAGGGCGAGTTCAGCGGCATGCCCTTCGAGGGCCTCGGCTACACCGGTTACGACAACGTCAAGAAGAAGTACACGGCGACGTGGATGGACTCCATGGGCACCATGACGATGATCCTCACGGGCTCGGCTGATCGAGCCGCGAAGACGATCACCATGAGCGGCCAGATGGACGACGTCATGACCGGGAAGCCCATCACCGTCAGGAGCGTCACCCGGCTTCTCGACAAGGACAAGCAGGTGTACGAGATGTACGGCCCCGACAAGTCCGGCACGCCATTCAAGATGATGGAGGTCGTCTACAGTCGCAAGTAGCCAGGCGACCTGTCGGTTGACGAACGCCGGGCGGAGTGCCGCGGCCCTCCCAGGTTTGTTGTCGTGCCTGGCTACTCGGGGAAGCGCCTGATCAGGTTGAAGCCCACCCGGACATCGCCGCCCTTGAAACCCCCGGGGATGTCGGAGCCGGCGATCAGGTCCGTGGTTGTCGCCCGCGAGTTCCCCAGGTAGATCAGGAAGGCGTGGCCGCTCAGACGCTTGGTGAAGCCCACGGCCCAGGCCAGCGCGGAGTGGCGCACATCGTGGTTGGCCGGGATCGCCTCCACCGAGACGTCCCACGCATGGCCGACGTGCATGGAGGCACCGAGCCCGACGTTCCACGCGTTGCGCAGCGTCGGTGTGTCCGAAACGTAGGTCGGCACCGCGAAGAGATCGAGAGAGCTGCCAAGTCGCCGAGCCACCACCAGTTGCGCGAACCCCGCCCAGCGGTCGGCGACGCCGGATGCGGCGCGGTAGTCGGCGCCCACCCGCAACGCCACGCCAAGCGGAAACGCAGTCCCCTGTCGCACCGCGTTCCACTTCACGGACGTCTCGTATTGCTTGAAGAACGACGAGCGGTAGACCTCCGCCTCGATCCCGTGCCCGAGACCCATCCCGAGGCCGATGCCGATGTCGGCACTCGAGTCGAAGCCCCAGAGGTTGTCCGCCCCGGCCCCACCGACGGTCTGGCTGAAGCGGTGCGTGAAGAGGACCTGAAGGGTCGCCGGCGCGAGCGAGCGATGGGTCGGCAGGTTGATGAGCCGGGTCTCCAGCTCCGGTTCGGCGACGGCTTGCGGGAACGCCGGCAGCGCAACCGCCACGGCGATGAGGGTACACATGAGGATCTTGGCTGGCATCGGAGTGTCCCCTAGTCGTTCGGTGCGCCGCGGGTCACCCAGTCGATCACGAGCTGGATCTCGGCGGCGGTCAGGGTTCCACCATCCGGCATCCGCACGCCGGTGATGTCCGGGTCGCCGCGCAGCTTCTTCACGAGGTACGACCGGTCCGCGTCGCCCGGCTCGACCCGATTGAGATCGGACCGCTCGACGGATGGCACGCCCACGATGCTGCCGTAAGCCGTTCCCGGGGCAAGGCTCATCCCCTGCCTCGCGCCCGCGGTCGCGTGGCAACCGGCAATCACGCAATTGGGGGTGAAGACCTCGTTTTGAACACGCGTGAAGGTCGCGCTCGGGTTGGGCGTCGGACCGGCCGCCGGCTCGGTCGGCAGCTTCCTGTCCCCGCATCCCACCGCCAAGAGCGCTCCCACCAGAACCCAGCCTGCGAGGGGCACCAGGCCACGCAACGGGCGCTTCTCGGAGTCGGCGCTTGGCATCTCGAGAATTTTAACACCTCGGCCCGAAGGAGAAGCCATGCCTGCCGAACCGACGGCGCACTCGCCCGCCTGCTCACCTCGACCGTGGCGCCGCCCATCCGCACGACCAGCGCAAGGTCGCTGCCCTGGCACTCATCCGCGCCAGGGCAGCAACTCCCGCGCTCCTCTGGTCACCCTCTCTCCGCCAGACCCGGGCGGGGAGAGGGTATCGTCCCCGGGAGGCTGTGCAGCCGTTGGGCCTCCCGTCCCGGGATCGGGTCAGTACGGGTAGTTGTAGTCCGTCACCGAGACCTGGAGCGTCGGCGGGTTCGGATCGCTTACCGCATCGGTGTTCGTCACCGTGAGCTTGACCGTGTACGCACCAGCACTCATGAAGGTGTGCGAGACCGTGAAGCCGGTCGCCGTGGAGCCGTCGCCGAAGTCCCACGTTGCCGTCAGGGTCTCGCCTTTCGGGTCGGTCCCCCGTCCCGCGAAGCTGACCACGTAACCCGTGAATGCGGAGGTATCGCCGGCTGGCGTCGTGATCGTTCCCACGGGCGGGCCGGACTGCTGGGTCGGGTTCACAGTGATGGTTCGCGTCGGTGGATTGGGATCGCTCACCCCGTCGGTGTTGCTCACCACCATCTTGACCGTGAACACGCCGGTACTGGCAAAGGCATGGGCGGTGGTGTAGCCGGTGCCAGAAGCACCGTCACCAAAGTCCCAGTGGACCGTCAGCGCCTCACCCCTGGGATCCGTGCCCGTCCCCTCGAAGCTCACCGCCGTTCCCTGTGGCACCGAGGTGTTCCCGGCCGGCGTCGTGATCGTCCCGGTTGGCGAGGCTGCCTGAGTCGCCCCCACCGGCGCAGTCAGCGCCGCCGGTACCTTGAACGCGGCCAGGTGCATGCCGTCGTCCGTCTTGTTGTCAACCGGCGAGGAGAAGAGGTAGACCGGCTTCGTGGCGGTGAACGTGACGAAGAAGTTCTCCAGGGTCTGCTGGGCGGTGGGAATCCCAGGGATCAACTGGTAGTACAGCGCCTGGTCGTTGCCCCAGGCCGGGAGAGTCACCTTCGACGGCGCACCCACCAGCGCCCCGTCCGGCGTGCGGACATTGAATGTGACGTCGACCGGGTACGGGCTCGGGTTGAAGTAGCCGAGGTTTGTCCGAAATCCCAGGCTGTCGCCCTTGGGTCGGTTCGAGTCGAAGATCAGGGCGCCCGCGGTCAGGGCACCCTCCGTGCCCAGCCCTGGCTCGTCCTGCCCGAAGGTACCTGACCCACTCGGGCGCTGATCGTTGTAGTTGCGCGCCAGCGCCTTGAACGGAAACGCCGAGAGCAGGCGGATGGCGCCGCGGTTGGAGGTGGCGAACAGCGAGCTGACCACGTCGTCGTAAAACGCCTCGCCGTTCGCTCCGATGACGAACTGCACCTTGCCCGTCGGTCCCGTTGCGTTGGTCAGGCCGTGCAGGTACCACTCGGCATAGACCGTCGCCGGTTCGTCGGTCAGGTTCAGCGCACGCATGTCGGTTCGGAAAAAGCTCGTCCCCAGGCCAGCGTTGTGGGCGGCAACCGCAAAATTCGCATCGGTTTCCGTGGCGGCGAGCTGCCCCCGAATCGCACCGCCTGGAAAGTCCGCGTTGTGGATGTTGACGTAGTAGAGCTCGGGGCTCGCCTGGATGGCGTCGAGGGTTGCCGCGTCCACGGCAACGCTTCCCATCGCCTGGCCGCCGCCGAAGGTCGGCGACAGCCCCACCAGCACCGCACCGTTCGCGCCCGCCCCTCCGGTGTGGATGTGGGCCGCGGTCGGCGCCGCGATGCCAGTCTCCCAGAGGTAGTAGTACAGGCTCGAGGTGTCAAACACGATCGCGGCAAACCCCTGCCCCGACGCCGAGCCCCCGGAGGGCTCCCGGCTCCCGCGCAGGGTGGTGGCGAGGGCGAAGGTCGCCGGACCGTCCCCGAGCAGTTGGCCTCGCATGGCACCGCCCGGGAATGGACCGTTGTGGACATTCACGTAGTACCCGGCCGGGTTCTGGAGAATCGCCTGAAGGGTCGCATTGTCGACCGCCACCGACCCCGTGGCCATGTAGGTGCCGGTTGCGACCGTGGTCCAGGTCGGATCCAGACCGACCAGGACCCCCCCCGAGACGCCCTGCAGCCCGGTGTGAACGTGCGCCGCCACCGGGCTTGCGATGTTCTGGACCCAC
>Ga0116171_10001640_pt1 | contig 22033 bp, 16 predicted proteins | sample AD_JPNHW2_MetaG_FD_89798 | JGI IMG/M metagenome (GOLD analysis project Ga0116171, IMG submission 89798) | Active sludge microbial communities of municipal wastewater-treating anaerobic digesters from Japan - AD_JPNHW2_MetaG | ecosystem: Engineered > Bioreactor > Anaerobic > Digestate | place...
AGCCTATTTCCCGCTAAACCTGTTTCTGACCGGCGCTGCCGGCGAATTTACCGAAACCATACCTGTTGTTGTGGGAGTCGCCCTGACAGTTTCAATCCTGGTCGCCGTGTTTTTAGTGCCCTATTTGAACTACAGCTTTATCAAAAAAGGGTTAAAAAGAACCAATCCGGCCTCTTCGAAAAAGTCCTTCCTGGAAATTCTGCAAAATGCTTATGATAAATCGCTCGAAAAAGCTTTTAAACATCCATGGATAACCATTGGAACCGGAATAATTTCTGTCATCTTAGCCGGATTCCTTTTATCAGGACTGGACCGGCAGATATTCCCGACCGTTGAAAGAAACCAGTTTCCTGTGGAAATTTATCTGCCTTCAGGGACTTCTCTGGAACGAACCGCAGAAGTCGTCGATTCCATGGCTGTTATTCTGAAAAAGGATAAACGGGTCACCAACGTTACAAGCTTTATTGGCACCAGTTCTCCCCGGTTTCATACGGTTTATGCACCGCAAATGCCCGCAACCAATTTCGGACAACTCCTGGTAAACACGGTATCAAATAAAGCAACCATCGAGGTTATCGCGGAATACGGCGAAAAATATGCAGAATATTTTACCGATGCCCATGTTAAGATGAAGGAACTTGCCCTGCAACCCAATAAAGAAGCAATCGAGATCAGAATTTCATCCGATTCGATCAGAGATATCAGGTTGGTTCAGGAACAAATTCGTGAAATTCTGAAAAAAAACAAACATATTACCTGGATTCATGATGATTGGGATCAAAAGAGAACCGGAATTACCGTGAACCTTGATCGCGATAAAGCCAATCGCCTGGGTTATAGTAAGGGTTTCATCGCGACCTCTCTCATGGTCGGGCTCGACGGTATCCCCCTTACGACAATCTGGGAGGATGACTATCCCGTTGAAGTGATGCTGACGCAGGAGACAAAAGGGCCTAAGGACATACGCATTCTCGAGGACCAATATATAACTTCGCCGATCAGCCTGAAGGCAATCCCGTTGCGATCGTTCTCCACATTCACGCCCGATTGGAACGAAGGAACAATCGTACACCGCAACGGTGTGCGCACCCTGACCATAATGGTTGATAACGATAGTAAAGTTGTGGCATCCTCCGTATTTAACGAACTAAAACCCCAGATCGACGGACTGAAGCTGCCGGAGGGAACTACGATCAGCTACGGAGGAGAATATGAAGGACAGGCTGAGGTTTTCACGCCAATGACCTATGCACTGGCAATAAGTATCGTAATTATCTTCTTCATCCTTTTAGTGCAATTTAAAAAAACCAGACGTGCCCTGCTTATCATGTCGGCCATGCTCCTGACACTGCCCGGGGCAGCAATCGGATTGTATCTGATGGGATATCCGTTCAGTCTGACTTCTTTCCTGGGAATAACCAGTCTTTGCGGATTGGTGGTCAGAAACGGAATCATCCTGATCGATTATCTGATCGATTTGAGGAAATCACAAAGGATGACGGTTTATGAATCGGCGTTGGCAGCAGGTAAGCGAAGGATGCGCCCCATATTTTTAACTTCAGCAGCGGCAGCAGTAGGTGTTATTCCGATGATCATCAGCAGGTCGTTGCTTTGGGGACCGCTGGGAACTGTGATCTGTTTCGGGCTTATCGTCGCCATGTTTCTCACCCTTTATATTTTACCTGTTCTTTACTGGACCTTGTACAAGCATGAAGACCGGCCGATGACAAACCGCATTAAGGGTTCGGGTGTCTCATTGAAGAGTGCCATTGTTTCGGTTGCTATAATCACAGGATTTACGATGGTCACCCATGGCCAGAAAGTTTATACCCTGGATCAATGCAAGCAATTGGCCCTGCAAAACAACATCCGGATTCAGAACGGGATCCTCGAGGTGGAATCCTCCAGGCAGGTCAGAAAAGCAGCATTTACGAAGTATTTTCCTTCGGTCAGCGCAACCGCGTTGGCTGTCAGATTCAACAAACCCCTGATCGAACTTGAAATTCCGGGAGGAAATCTGCCGGTCTATAACGGTGATCCCTCCACCTTGCCGTTTGCAACCCAATTCGCATATTTTCCCGGAATCTCTATGTCGACGCTGGGTAAACTTACGACCGGATTTGTGACTGCGACACAACCCGTTTTCACCGGGGGAAGAATATATTTTGGCAACAAGCTGGCCCGTCTTGGGTATGATGTCAGTTCGACAAAACAATCCCTTTCCACAAATGAGGTACTTCTGGAAACCGAGAAAAAGTACTGGCAGATCCTGACGTTGAAGGAAAAATTGAAGACAATCGACCGGTACGACAGTTTGCTCAGGAATTTGAGAAAGGATGTGAACAAAGCCCAGCAAGCCGGACTTGTAAACTATAACGATGTGTTGAAGGTCACACTAAAACAGAGTGAGCTTGAATTGAACCGGCTGAAATTGAATAACAAGATCAGGATGTTGGTCATGGCCTTCTGCCAGCATCTGGGGGTCCCATACGATTCACTCATGAATGTTTCTGACACCTTGTTACAAATCATTGAACCGGCCGGATTTCGCGTCGATCACAAGACGGCGGTATCCGACAGGGAAGAGTATCGTTTGATCCGGGACAAAGTCGAGGCCGAAAACCTTCAATACCGGATGAAACTGGGCAAGTACCTTCCGGAGCTCGGGGTAGGTGTCGGTGCATTCTCCTATAATATGAGCAACTCCTGGAACAATAACCTGATGGCATTTGGTTCCCTGAATATTCCCCTTTCTGATTGGTGGGCAGCCTCCCACGAACTGAAAGAACAAAAGCTAAGAGAAGAGATCGCTGCTAACCAGGTAAAATACACAGCCGAAATGCTGAATCTGGAAATGGAAAATGCTTGGAGTAACGTGATTGAAGCTTATCAGCAGATAAAAATCGGCGAAGAGGCTGTCAGGCAGGCTGAAGAAAATTTAAAGATTACCGGGAATAATTACCATGCCGGGATTAACAATGTTTCCGACCTGCTGGAAGCTCAGGCAATTCTGCAAAAGACAAACGACGACCTTTCGGAAGCCCGGTTCGGATACTTTATTCACATGGCCGAATACCGGAAGACTACCGGAACCTACAGGTAATGGTAAGGTGTAAGAGGGATTCAGAAGTAGTTGTTAAGGAATTCTCTCACGCCATCCTCCAGTCCTGACCCCCAGTGTGCAGTATAACCCATGTGACGCGCAGGTCCGGTAACCTTTACTGCCCAGATAATCTCACGCGTGTGGATATCGAAGAAGGTCACCCATGCCGTCGAAACCTCGTCGGGCTTATTGAAATTTTCTGCAATGATTACAAATCCCGTTCCCGTTTGCCGGGTCAACCGGTATGAGCTTATGGCCTTTTGAACAGTGTCGGACGGAAAAGCATAATCCTTATCAATGATGAAATCAGGAACAACGAGTCGGGTTTTGCGTTGAACTTCATCCGGGACATAAACAAATCCATAGTTTTTCAATTCACGCCTTACGTCATCATACGGCGAAAGCTCTTTTTCAAGATATTGAACCCATGCGGCAGGATAGACCTTGCTGTAATTCAGGCTCCGGGGAATTTTATCAACATCAGTCACCCTTACATGCGATATATCCAATCCGTAATACACGAGGGTATCGCAATTTTTTATCCTCTGGGGAATACTGGTTGATTGGTTCCCCTGTCCCATCATGTTAACAGGGATCATGCAGAGCAACATCAAACAAGCCGCTCCGGAAAATATCAGTGTTCTCATTTGTAATGATTTTTTTAATGGTTATCTGGAATATTTTAATACTATTTCTGCTGCAGTTTGCGATGGAAATGTTTTAGGGTTTTTGACGCAAGCATCCGTTTGGGGTTACTTTTTTCCGACAATCAACCTGCCGGCAAGATAACCCATGGGAATGTAAGCCAGGATCAGGTCGGCAAGCGTAAACCACAAAGGGGAGGGAAGAATGACGACATTAATAATCCCGCCGGCGAGGAACCAAACGCTTACAACAAGCGCATAAACCATTTTGTGATTTGTTGAAATCAGGGCTGCAACCAAAGAACCGATAAATGTTCCGACCGCATGTGCCAGAAAGGGAAACAGGAAGTTGACCGGCGTGAAGAGGTGCATCGATGCTTTGAGCCCCTCGGTTGTGGTAACATCGGCGCCTGCCGGGGCTGCGATTACCGCTCCTCCCAACATGACCAGGCCCATATTGACGGCGCTCCCGGCAACTATACCGGCAACGACTGCAAGGATGTTACGAATTATCGGCTTCATGAGAATTTTAATTAATGTACAAAGTTAACATGTTTATCTTTAATCGGGAAACTTTAACGGTTGAAGGTTCAATTGGAATATTCTCAGTATTTTTATAATTGATTTGATGGAATATCCGGGCTGGTGACAACCGGGATTATTTCACATTGTTGCATTTACCTTACTCCTTGTGATTTCTGATTATCTGAAAGATCACAAAAACCAATAAAAGGTCTTGACAAAATTATTTATACATGAAAAAACTTTCAACAAGAACCCTTTTCGCTCTTCCTTCCTCGCTCCTTGCGGTCACGGCGTTAACGGGTTTCCGGGAGGCAATCCCTGAGGATAAACGGCAGGCAACTCCGCCGAACATTCTTGTGATCATGGTTGATCAGATGCAGATTCCGCCTGAGGGTTATGACCCTTACCAGGGAGCATTCCAGGGATTCAAGGAAATACTGGGATTCCGGCCTCTTTCGCCCGAAAATCCTTACACAAAGTATTTTCCCGGATTGTTGCGGTTACGTCAAAATGCCGTGGTGTTACAAAAACATTACACCGCCTCTGCCGCCTCCGTTCCCAGCAGAGCCTGCATTATGACCGGTCAGTATCCGAATGTAACCGGGGTTACACAGACCGACGGACTTTTTAAATCGGCTGAGGATGTACCTTTCCTGGATCCTGATGGAACACCAACCATTGGTGACTGGTTCCGCGCGGCAGGTTATACGACTCACTATTTTGGCAAATGGCATGTATCAGAAGCCGAACCACCCGAATATCTTGAGCCGTGGGGGTTTTCCGACTGGGAAAGTTCTTACCCCGAGCCACATGGCGGCACTTCAAGCAATCTGGGCGTTTTTCGCGACATCGTTTTTACTGAAAATGTGGTGGATTTCCTCAACAAAAAAGGAAACGATACCCTCACGACTCCCTGGCTTACCGTCGCTTCAATTGTCAATCCACACGACATCAGCGCCTGGCCGATCAACTGGACTGTTCCACCCGGGAATGCAGGTGTCGTCCCCTGGACTCCTTTTCCCCCGATACCCAATATCCCCGCACCGGGAGAAAAAAGCCGGTCCGATACCGTTACCATGATCCTGAACGGGGATACGGTCACCCGGATTTTCAGGGTCGATTTGAATCCAGACGGCTTTCCTCAAAACAACAGCGCCCTGCCCCCCTCCTACCTTGAAAATCTCACCAGAAAACCGCAATGCCAGCAAGAATATGCGTTGAAATGGGGTTTGAGCTGGGGGGCTACCATCGATTATAACTATATTCAAAAAGGGCTTCCATTCAGGTCAACCCAACCCTTTCAACTCCAGGGTGATCAGGCCTCTGCCTGGTCGCTGAGTTATAACCAGTTCTACCTCTATTGCGAATACCTTGCCGATCTGCAGATCAGGAAGATCCTACAGGCTCTCGACTCCAATAAGCTCACCGATAACACCCTGATCGTTTTCATTTCAGATCATGGAGATATGCTTTCATCCCACGGAGGAATCATTCAGAAATGGCACAATGCCTATGAAGAGACGATAAGGGTTCCGATGATTATTTCCTCCCCTCTGGTGAATCCGGACCAACAGGAGATGCGCATGATCACTCAGCCCACAAGTTCAATCGACCTCGTACCTACCCTGCTTGGCCTGGCGGGAATTCAGGAAGATCAGATTCGAAACAAGCTGGAAGTACGCCACGGGAATATTCAAGTTCAGCCCTTTGCCGGGGTTAACCTCTCTCCATATATCAAAGGCACAAGCCAGGGTCCCATCATCGGGAATGACGGGAATCCAAGAACCGGCGTACTGTTCATGGGATGTGACATGATCACCGAACTGGGTACCATCAATCCGGGTAATTATAAAAAAGCAGCCTATGACCTGTTCTTGTCGAGGGTTGATTCGACGATTACACTGGGGTACCCGTTGGACACAGGAACTGTACGCCAACCCAATAACCCGAGGGCATTTTGTACAGGTGACTGGAAAATTGTTCAGTATGTTGATCCGAAGGGTATAAAGCAGGATGAATGGGAATTGTACTGTCTGATTTCGGATCCGACCGAAGAGACCAATCTGGTTGATTTTACAACCGGGGAGATCCGCGACGACGTAACGGTTCCCGGATGGACCACTGAAGAACTCCGGCAGAAAAACGATTCGCTCAAGGCAGAACTTGCGCGTGCTGTTGGAATGGAACAATTCCCAGCGTACAAAAATGAGGAAGTGCTTCTCCAGAATCGGCCCAATCCATTCACGTTCCATACCTATATTTCCCTATCAATTCCGGAAACGGGACCGGTACGTTTAGTGGTGACCGACATGATGGGAAAGATAATAAACGTGGTGGAAAATCACATTTTAAAACCCGGCTTTCACCAATATATTTTTGATGGTTCAGGATTGCCGGGAGGGGTCTATTGTGTCATGCTTGAATATAAGAATCAAATGCAGGCAAAAAAGATGATCCTTATACGATAATTCCCTCAAGGGATGCAGTGATTCGGAGTATAAAGGGCGATTCCCAAATGATCAGGGCTAAAAATATGCAATTTACCGCTCCATGGCCCACTTTTTCACATTTGAAGGGTGCCGATGGTTTTTCAATTCATTGGCCATGAAATCAAAATAGGGCTCGGAATAACCGAAAAAATTCTTAAACCCCCTGCAGAGGTAGTTTAATCCCGTTTCGCCTTCGGGAGTGACTGCAATGCGGTTCTTGGGACATTCGCCGTTGCACAGGTCCAGATAACTGCATCTCAGGCAAAATCCGGGAAGTCTGTCCCGCTTATTCCTTCCAAATTGCTCCTGAAACGGGGAACCCATCAGGGTCTGAACGGAATCCTCCAGGATGTTCCCGAGTTTGTGCGTGGGAAATACATAGTGATCGCAGGAGTAAACGTCTCCGTTATGTTCAACGACCCCAGCATGACCGCATGTTTCGGCGAAAACACAAACCGAAGGGGGCACCCGCATCCAATTGGCCAGAATACTTTCGAAGGTAATCACAAAATAATCGCCGACATCTTTCCTGACCCACTCCTTAAAAACTGTAATCAGAAAATTACCGTAATCAACAGGATCGACTGTCCAATCGGTCACTTCAGAGGTTTTTCCCGATTCGGGCGGAAGTTTACTGAGCTCCCGGGGCCCTGCCCCGGTATTAATCCACTCGACCACCGGTAAAAATTGAATATAACGACTGCCGATCTGCTTCAAAAACCGGTAAACCGCTTCGGGATATTTCGAATTATAATCATTGACAACCGTCAGCGTGTTGAACTCCGTTTTATGTTTCACCAGTAGTTCCAACCCCTTCATACACCGGGCAAAGCTACCTGCTCCGTGCCTGGTCATCCTGTAATGATCGTGACAATGCTCAGGCCCGTCAAGGGAGATACCGATCAGAAACCGGTGATCATTAAAAAACCTGCACCATTCATCCGTAAGCAAGGTCCCATTGGTCTGAAGCGAATTTTCAATCCTTCTTCCCCCGCTATGTTTTTTTTGCAGGCGAACGACATTTTTAAAAAAATCAAGACCCCGGAGGGTCGGTTCGCCGCCATGCCAGGCAAACTGAACAACCGGCTCCCTGCAGGAATAGATGACCTGCGCAATAAACGATTCCAACACCTTTTCATTCATCATCCAGAAAGAAGGCTCACCGGGATACAGTTTTTCCTTTTCAAGGTAATAACAATAAACACAATTTAAATTACATTGGGCGCCAACAGGCTTTGCCATCATATTGATCGTGGGTGTCATGGCAGTATGTTAAACAGGTATTTAATGATTTCTTTAGTCAGCATGATTTACGGATGGCTAATCTGGTGTTATGGTTCCAAAGGTTTCTGTCGGTTTAACCTCATACGGTCATTTGATGTTTCAAAATTACATTTAATTAGTTCCGATACAGACCTAGAACAATAGCGCTTAAATTTATCTGAATTATTGATCAAGACTCCGGGTTTAATTGCCTGGCATGATAATAAACATGCAATTAGTCATCTATGTTTAAAAAAATTTGATTTGGGGAGCGTTTTGATTATCTTTGAAAAGTGACATTTCAATAACTGTCAAATCCTTTAAAACTAAAAACCATCCTATGAAAACAAAACACAGTGTTTATCTGATCATTACGGTGTTGATAATGGCTTTTCTGATATCCGGCTGTAAAAAGAAATCGGATGATGAAGACCAGGGATCGAAAGAGTACACCGAAACCATCTATTCCAATCCCGAGGATCATCAGATTCTGGAGGTTGATAGCGCAGGCAGAAAAATTATTCTTATGGGAACTAAAGATGCTACCGGATTACCGCTTACAGTAACCCAGGCGCTGGTCGATGCTGCGGATATGAATCCGGATCACAGGCTGTTGATGGATTTTAATCCGGATGGTACAGTCAGCCAAATCAGCAACCCCAATCTGGGTATCATGTCGTTTACCTACGTTAATGAAAACACTACAGTGGTGAGGCTTACCTTACCCGACACCCTTGGATCTTACCAGATGTCATTTGATCCGAAAAATGTCAAATCAACCGGCAATTGCGGATGTGGTAAAAAGAAACCACCCGTAACCGGACCAATGAGAAGCAAGACCTATGTGCCACCGGTAAATGTGAGATCCGGATCTCAACCTACCTCTAATTCCGCTGCCAATCTATTCAAACCCAATTCTGCCGGTTCCATCGATGCGGTTATCACGGCAACTTACGGAAATGGCGGCAGTTTTGTAAAGGGGCTTACCATGAATGCAACCTATCTGACCAGTGAGGGTAAAAAGGGTGCGGTTCAGGTAAATCCGGGATATACCGACGGCGTCTGGGGGTATTCTATGCCATCCAACCCCGCTCCTCCTCCCCCTTCCGGGTTCAAGGCCGCAGCCTACAGCCTGTTCAATAAACTCTGTTATGGTTCTATCCCGATTGGCCTTGCAAAAGAGACCATTTGCGGAGCATTTGCCCCCACCGGGGTCGGTTTTGCTGCATGCGAGGTTATACTGACCGCCTATGTGTGGCTCTGCCGCGCTAATACGGTATATAAAGTAGGTTCTTACGTTGTAGATATTTATTCCGCAACCGAGGTCAATATTACCATCACAGCACAGCATCCTACCCTGCCGGCACAATCAAAACAGGTAAAATTCCTGCCCGCATCTCCATCCCTGCCTGATGTTGAGTTTTTCTATGAAGCAAATGCCACCTTTTCGGCCGTTTATACAGAGCCGGCGGCTCCTGTTGCATTAAACGGCTATACCATCGTCGCTACCCTGAGTGATGCCGGATCGGGAACCGTCACGGTGCGTCTTTCCATGGTTGGAACCGATGGATACACCCAATCCCAGGACTTTCAGGTTGAACCGGGAGGTAGTTGTCAGATGGGAATACCGGGAGCTGTTCAGGGGGTGAGAGACGATATCGTGGCGAGAATAAACCCGGGTCAACCTACACTGCCAGGACAGGTGGTAAAACTTTATATTATCTTCCAATAGACTTTGAGGCCGGAATATAGCGGATCGAAACAATTCCGAATGCCTTCGACCTGAATACCATTCATTATACGTTAAAGATCCGGAAAGAGTGATACGCTCGTAATATACGGCCTGATCAATGCCGGGTACTTAATTCTGCAATACCAACATACCGGTTCTTTTTGTGAATCTGCAGCGGGTGACCTTGTTTTCAGATTAATTCAGGGGAAATATTTCGATATCCGATTCGAAAATTACCTGTATTTTAGTTCCATCAATATCTTGTATTATGAACGTACAAAATAACCGGCGTGCCTGGATTATTTCTGGAGCCGGATTCATTCTGATGGCAATTATGGTTTTCATCATCGTTTCGGTGGTCTCACCAACCCGGAGGCAAACTGAAAAATGGAAGACCCCGAATCTCAAGCCCTCCGACTGGATGGCCCTGCAGCGAACCTATCCCTATGGCAGGATCAACCCGGTGGCATACCTGGATGCAGTACAACAGACCCAGGTCATGATGCAAACCCGTTTAAACCGCAACAACCCATGGACTTTCACAGGGCCGGACAACATCGGGGGAAGGATCACCGATGTGGAATGCCCCCCTGGTAATTCACAGATCATTTATATTGGCGGAGCGACCGGCGGAATCCTTAAAACTACCGATGCCGGGAATACCTGGACAAACCTGTTCGATGATGTACCGGTCATCTCGGTAGGTGATATTGCGATAGATCCCAATCATCCCGATACGGTCTGGTGCGGCACCGGTGAGGCCAATTCATCCAGTTTCAGCTTTCTCGGAAACGGGATCTACCGCTCAACCGATGCCGGCGAAACCTGGCAGCATATGGGTTTGACAAACTCAGCCTACATCGGAAGGGTTCTGGTTGATTACGCCAATTCCGACCGGATATTTGTCGCCGCCTGCGGAAATCTTTTCTCCACCAACGACGAAAGAGGTATTTACCGAAGCAATGATGGCGGACAAACCTGGGACCGGGTGCTATTCCTGACCGACAGTACATCAGCCATTGACATCGTGCAACACCCTACAAATCCCTTGATTCTTTACGCCTCAATGTGGGAACGTACCAGGGGTCTCATCTATCGCAGGTCCTTCGGCGAAACTTCCGGCATCTGGAAAAGCACCGACGGCGGAACCACCTGGAATGAACTGACCAACGGCCTGCTTACCGGTGATAATGTCGGCCGGATCGGGATCGATATCTCACGCTCCAATCCCGAAATTCTCTATGCTTTTTACGACCTGGATAATGAAGAAGTAGGGGTGTTCAAAACCAACAATGGAGGAGCATCGTGGACCCGCACCAACGACTGGAGCCTGAACGGCATGAACAGCAATTTCGGATGGTATTTCGGACAAATCCGAATCGATCCTGCTAATTCCGAAAGGGTTTTCGTAATGGGGGTGTCGCTGTACCGAACCGAAAACGGTGGCAGCTCCTGGATTGATATCTCCAATTCCGGGATTCACGTCGACCATCACGCTATGTTTTTCACGGGTACCAGCATTCTGGAAGGCAATGATGGGGGATTCTACCGCAGTACCAACAATGGAAACATCTGGAACAAGATCAATAATTTGCCCCTTACTCAATTTTACGCCATTGACATCGACTACCTGACACCGGAACGGATTTACGGGGGAACCCAGGATAACAATACCATCCGTACCTGGGACGGGGGCATCAACACCTGGGAACCGATTCTCGGCGGTGACGGCATGTACTGCCTGGTAGATTATACCTATTCCGACAGGATTTATTGCGAGTACCAGTACGGAAATCTTTTCAGGTCGGATGACGGAGGATACAACATGAACTATATTTCAGGTCCGATGTCGGGCGACCGCGTCAACTGGTCTGCGCCATTGGCCATGGATCCGCAGTCTTCGTCCACCCTCTATTTCGGGACCTATCGTGTTTGGAAAACCACCAACTACGGCGATAGCTGGCAACCTGTAAGCGATGATCTCACACATGGTATTGATCATTATTTCTATACCCTGACCACGATCGATGTTTCACCGGTCAATCCATCCATTGTCATTGCCGGATCGGGTGATGGACTGGTGCATGTTTCAACAAACGGCGGACTTACCTGGCAAAACATTTCAGCCGGGCTTCCCGAACGATGGGTGACCCGGGTCAAGGCCGACCCTATCGACGCCCAGACCATTTATGTAACCTTATCGGGGTTCCGCTGGGATGAACCCCTCCCGCATGTCTTTAAATCAGTCAACCTGGGACAAACCTGGACCAATATCAGTGGAAATCTGCCTGAATTGCCGGTAAATGACCTTGCTTTGGATCCGGATTTTCCAGGGAAAATCATCGTGGGAACCGATGCGGGTCTGTATGGCAGTATCAATGACGGGCAAAGTTGGTCGTGGATCTGGGACGGACTTCCCGCAGTTGGCATTTGTGCACTGAAAATCCATGAACCCACCCGGACCATCGTTGCCGGAACCTACGGATTATCGTCTTACAAGGCCAATCTCGACGATATTCTCACCGGAATTTCTCCGGCCGGAAATTCGAAGAAAATAGCATTATCGGCATTCCCCAATCCTGTTCAAAACCAGGCCCGTCTTCGTTTTTACCTCCCGGCAGAATGTCCTGTTTCGATAACCCTGACCACGATGAACGGAACGCAGGTTAAAACTATTTTTCAGGGCAACCTCCCGAAGGGGAAACAGGATATACCGGTTGTTATTGGAAACGAAAACCACACCATTCCACCGGGAGTTTATATTTTAAAGGTTGATGGAGGATCTTTAACCGGTAGCATTAAAATCGTTAAAGTCTGACGCAGTCGTATCTGAACCATCCTGTCACAACCCCGGGGTTTTCCTGCAATTTTTTGAAAATGAAAGGTGTTTCACCTTTGAGATTCATTGATGCCAGGAGGAATAGCAATTCTTTGTTGCAAACCTGTCCCGATTTTATATAATTCATCATGAAATTTTTTGATTCCATTGTATATTGATTTTTATTTTTAACTTTGCAGTTCAAAGTACTTTTAAATGGAATCAGAATCGACCAACCCCAATAACGACCTCCGGGCCATCCGCGACATTATGGAACGGTCGTCAAGGTTTTTATCGTTGAGTGGATTAGCGGGTATTTTCGCGGGTTTATGCGCGCTGATCGGGGCATTTTTTGCCTGGTTTTTTATTTTTGATTCGGATAAGGAACGATTCGGTGAATTCCTGTACAGTACAGATGTTTCGATAACTTCAGGCATTGGATTGTACCTTTCGCTGGATGCGATACTTGTTCTGGTAGCTGCAATCGTGGGGGCTGCCTGTTTTTCAAGGAGAAAGGCCCGACTGGCCGGCCAGCCGGTCTGGACCACCACAACCCGACGGCTGATCATTCACGTGGCCATTCCACTTTTCACAGGCGGAATTTTTATCCTGATCCTGGCGCTACGAAACCATTTGGAACTGGTCGCTTCTGTGATGCTGATTTTTTATGGCCTGTCGCTGGTTAATGCCGGGAAATTTACCTTCAGCGAAATTCATTACCTGGGACTTACCGAAATTGCACTGGGAATCCTGGCCGGGGTCTTCGTCAGTCAGGGTTTGTTGCTTTGGACCATCGGTTTCGGGCTGATGCACCTGCTTTACGGTTCCATCATGTATTACAGATACGAACGGCAAAAAAAAGTAGAGTAGTCGGAATTTTATGAAATATTTCGTTTTCAATCATTCAACATTATCCAGAACCCGGTGAAGAATCCCATTTCAAACCTGCAGAAAGTATTTGAAAGCCGCATCAGGCTGGGAATCATGTCGGCGCTTATGGTCAATGACACGCTCGATTTTAATACACTGAAGGGATTGCTTGGATTGACCGACGGGAACCTGGCCAGCCATTTGAAAGCATTGGAACAACAGGAAATTATCGCAGTTTCGAAGCAATTTATCGGCCGTAAAACCAGTACAAGCTATAAAGCAACAGGACATGGCCGGGAATTGTTTCGCCGGCACCTGGCTGCTCTTGAAAAACTCATAAACCAAAAATAATTTTTTTCATTATTAACTTTGCATTTCAAAGTGCTTTTAAAACAAACATCATGGAAACTAAAAGTGTTCAACAATTCCTTAACAGTTATGGTGTTAAGATGATCATTGTGGCCTTCCTGGCCATTCTACTGCTTATTCCTTCCTTTCTGATCCAGGAAATAATCCAGGAACGGATGACCCTCAGTGAAAAAGTGAAAAATGAACTGTATGCCCAATGGGGAAGTAAACAGGTGGTTGCCGGTCCCGTATTGAATGTACCTTTTTCGGTCGATAAACCGGGTTCCGATAACAAGGTCTCTTCCGAACAGCATGGGGTGGCGCATTTTCTTCCGGCTACTTTAAACATGGATGGAACACTTTATCCCGAAACAAGGAAACGCGGGATTTACACGGTAGTTGTTTACGAAGGTAAACTCCGGTTAAAAGGCTCTTTTGCCCCCCCGGATGTTTCCCTGCTTGACCTTCAGAATGCCCGGTACAACTGGAGCGCAGCCTATTTTACCCTGGGTATTTCAGATATGCGGGGTATTAAAAACCTGCCGGAACTGATCATCAATGGCAGTAAATACCCGGTTGAACCGGGTGTTGCCGATACCGACCTGTTCCCTTCGGGGATCACCATAAAATACAGCTCCTTTGACCTGAAACAGCCTTTGAACTTCGGGATTGAACTGGTTCTCAACGGATCGGAAGATCTTTCGGTGGAGGCGCTCGGAAAAACCTCTGAAGTCATGCTTCGATCCGGCTGGGCCCATCCGGGATTCACGGGTGGCTTCCTGCCGGTCAACCGCCAGGTTTCGGCAAAAGGATTTACCGCCGGCTGGCAAGTGACCCACCTGAACCGAAACTTCCCTCAGCAATGGGCCGACCGAAAATACAACACACACGATGCAAAATTCGGAGTCGAGCTGCTAATCCCCGTTGATCATTATCAAAAGTCAATGCGGTCGGTAAAATATGCCATTTTGTTCATTGCACTCAATTTTATTGTCTTTCTTTTCATCGAACTGAAAAGCCGTATGCGTATCCATCCCTTCCAGTACGCTTTGGTGGCCTTTGCCCTGCTCATCTTTTACGCCTTACTGACCTCCATAGGCGAACAGATTGGATTCAACCTGGCTTACCTGATCTCGGCCGTAGCCGTCACGCTCCTGATTTCATGGTACGCCTTCACGATCCTTCGGAACACCGGAATGGCAGTGTGGGTAATCTTATTGCAAACAGGTTTGTACCTGTTCCTGTTCACCATTTTACAATTACAGGATTATGCACTGCTGACCGGAAGTATCGGAATGTTTGTAATCCTTGCCCTGATTATGCGCGCATCGAACCGGATCAAATGGTACCATGAGGAATAAACCGGCAGGTGCATTAAGGACTGAAAGACACTTTGAGCCTGTCAGCTTAAATACAGGTCCTAAAACCTTGTAACAGCCTGATTTTTTTGTATATTAGGAGATATTTTCGTGCAATATTGTGCGAAAGCAAAAAAAGGAGGCAAAAATGAAAACAGATCATTTCTCTTTGAGCATTTTTTTGAGTGCCTTCATCCTGTTTCTTTTTACGGCGGATTGGGCAAATGGACAGCAGGATCAAACGGATCGGGCTTTTCCCGGGGAACAGCAGGTGAGGCTCGGTATTATGAAGTCAAAAGGGATTGATGCATCACTGACCATTCTTCCGGTCAGTCTTGTCGGGAACCCTACAGCGGGAGTCTCTGAAGTTATCGGGTTGCTTCTCGAACAACAGGGATTGAAGGACATCGAAGTGGGAAAAACTGCATTCACTACTTCCGGCAGGATAGCATTAAAAGATCTGGCCGATTCGGTGGGAGATTTTGTGAAACGGAATCCCATAAAAACCGCGTATGCATTGTATGTTGAAATGAATGGCGACCCCAAAAAACACGCGATTGAGGAACTCATCGGGATCGTGGTGGATCAGTCGGGGGCTGTCGTATGGAAAGACCGGCTGAGTAAAGCGGATGAAGTTTTCAGGCAGGTTGGAGATCCCGATCCGATGGGCTTTTCCGTACTGCTGGCGCAACGACTCGGACCGCAGATGGGTTTGAACGAGGAAACAGCAAGAAATGCCAAGCCGGGCAAGATGCGTGCGATCATGAACGAAAGGAGCGGAATCCCACCGGAAAATGAAACAGCTGCAATTCCGGCACGACAGCAAGTGATGAAAGAAAAGTTCAGCAAGTCGGCGTTGATGGTTTTCCCGCTTCGCGTCAACGGCCAGGCTAACAACAAAGGCGCAGATGAATTGGTGAAGATGATCAACGACATGCGGATGTGCAAGGCATCCGCCGCGAAGGATGAGGTTCTGCTGAAATCTTCGCAGGAAGGCCCGAATGAATTGAAAAAATTATGGGACCTGGCGCGCGATTTCCGGGATTATGTCAAAAAGAATCCCGTGGATGCCGATTACGCGCTTTACGCTGATTACATCCCGACGGGGTATGTGCATTTCGTCGTATGTGACCGCAGCGGGGAATGGGTCATTACCGACCTCCAGAACTCGACCCGCACCGAATTCAGGGCATTCAACGTCGCCGAAGTGGATGGCTGCAACAAACTGGTGGTCAACCGGCTTCAGCAGTACCTGAAGACCTCGGTTGCGGATGTGCTGAGGAAAACGATCAACGATTCCGGTATCAGCGCGGGAGAGGCAAAATTTGAAAAGCTGCGCGCAAATATGGACGGATATTACCTTTCGGAGGAAGAGATGAACGCCCTGGGATACGAGTTCCTGTTTGCGAAAAAGACCGCGGAAGCGATTGCTGTATTTAAAATGAATGTAGTGGCATTCCCGGGATCCTGGAACGCTTACGACAGTCTGGGAGAGGCTTATGCAGCCGCCGGTGAGAAGAAACTTGCCATCCGGAATTATGAGAAGTCCGTCGAACTGAACCCGAACAGCCTGTCGGGAACAGAAGCACTGAAGAGGCTTAAGGCAAAGTAGCCCTTCCGGCTTTCTTCACGGCCCGGGAAACCCTCAGCCAGTATGCAACATATAAGATGGAAGGAATGGAAATCACTCCCATACCTAAGATAAAACCGATGTGGAAATCGTTCCAGCCGATAAACAGCACGATCAGGCTGATAAGTGTGATCCCTCCTCCCAATCCCTCTTTCCAATAGGCAATGATAAGGCCGATAAAAGCGAGCGTCAGGGTGACTGCCAGGAAATACTGTCCATTGATCAGGGTCAGCAACGGAGAAGCGCTGTGGTTATTAATTTCTTCCTTGAACTCAACGAAGGTCATATAAAATAACAAAACCACCTCAATCGTTCCGAGGATCCTGGCCGACCAGCGGAGAATACGATTGTCGTAAAGTATGTCTTCGTATATTTCTGAATCCATAACATGAAATTATTGCCGAAGCGGGTTTTTACAAAAATACGATCTGCAAAAGCCAAAATCAAGTCCGGAAGAATATACCGCTCTGCAGATTAACACGGAAGTTCAATCGGATCGCTGAAGAATGACCCGAAATAAACTACTTTTGACACCCCGCAACCATTGTCGCTGAATCGAAGCGATTGGTCGGGCACTTGATATCGCCACTATGGTCGACCCCGGCAAACTGGCTTTAATGGCCAAAGCATCGCGCAAGGAGCACTCCGCCCTGGTAAAGCGCCTCTCCACCGGCGATGTCCGTAAACTCGACAAACGGGTGCATGCCCTTCATGAAGCGGTATTCGGATCGATCAACTGCCTCGAATGTGCCAATTGCTGTCGTAGTCTCGGCCCCCGGGTCACTGATGCCGATGTCAGACGGATCGCGGCCTTCCTGCGAATAAAACCTTCAATGTTTGTGGAAAAGTACCTGGTAGTGGATGAAGATGGGGATTATATCTTCGCGCATATGCCCTGCCCTTTTCTGGCAAGCGATAACCGCTGCGCCATTTACGGGACCCGGCCCCGTGCCTGCCGGGAGTATCCCCACACCGACCGCCCCAGGATCTACCAGGTTTTGACACTGACCCTGAAGAACAGCGCTACCTGTCCGGCCGTCTTCGAGATCCTGGAGCGGCTGAGAAAAGATGGGTGACGGGAAAAACCACCCTTATTAATTCCAGAAATTGAATTACGAAGCGTAAAAAGCCGGAATTATTTCGTATATTTGTGTATCATGATGAACAGGATGCAAAATCAGAAGCGCGAAATGCGAAGTGTGATTCAATGGATTCATGATTCCCTCTGAAACCAATTTCTTTCCTAAGACCGGCCTAAGACTTGTCTAAGTCTGGTCTAAGAGTACGTCATGTACGACACCGTGATCCCTCCTTGAAAAAACCACACCAACATCGCTTATTCCGGGAAATCAGTGGGAGTAAAAATATATTTGACAAACTTGATTATGTTCAATATTACTACCTATATTTGCTATAACCATAATTTATAAGACTCACATTCAGATATCTATTATTCGCCCATTTACAGTCAGGACTGTGTACGGGAGAAACAAATCATTCGCATGACATCGCCGGTGAATTCAGATAGGAAAAAAGGAGGTATGGGTATAAGTGAGTTGGCAATTATGATAAAAAAAAGGCACACATTTAACATTTAATATTTATGATATCAGTATCAGTATTTAATAACAAAGGAGGTGTAGGTAAAACCACATTTGTATGCAATTTTGCCTCATATCTATCAATCGTTCTAAAACGACGTGTACTTATTATTGACGCCGACCCACAATGCAATGCGACTTCATATTTACTAACAGAAGATGAGTTGATAGATAGATATAGTAAAGCAACAGGAACAATTCATGATGTAACAGTTCCATTAAGAAGAGGCAAGGGATACTTTTCAAGGGATTTACCAATTATTAAGAATTCTCGATTTAAAGTTGACTTAATCCCAGGAGATCCCAGAATTTCTTTGTTTGAAGATTTCCTTGCCACCGATTGGATATCTGCAAAAAATGGCGATGGTCGTGGATTACAAACAACTTTGTTTATTAAAGATATTTTGCAAAGAGAAAGAGACAATTATGATTATATATTCTTTGATGTCGGACCTTCCCTTGGGGCAATCAATAGAACGGTTTTAATAGGATCTGATTACTATATTCTTCCAATGTCATCAGATATATTTAGTCTGCGTGCTCTTGAAAATATTTCTATTTCAACAAAAGATTGGGCATCAGGAATATCAGATGGTCTTTCAAAATATCAGCAAACCGAAGGTGAAGAATATTCTTCGGATTTCAATCCGAAGTGGACTCTGAAATTTTGCGGATATGTGACACAACAATATACTTCAAAAGAGGTTGAAGGAAAAAAACGCCCAGTCAGAGCATATGAGAAAATAATATCAGAAATACCAATTCGTATTAATGAATATTTAGCTGAATCATTCAGCCGATCAGATAATTTTAATCCTCATCTTGGAGAAATTCCTAATCTTCATAGTTTAATTCCACTTTCACAATCTGCGCATGTACCCATTATAGCTCTCAAAGGCAAACATGGTGTCGTTGGTGCACATTTCTATAAGATTGAAGAATACTCAAAATTATTAAAAGGAATAAGTGAAATTTTCATTAATAATATTGAAAAAAATGATACAGTGGCCGAATGAATTAGTTGAAGACATTGCTAGAAGAAAATCCATTATTTTTCTTGGGGCCGGTGTATCCATGAATTCTACCAATGCTGCAGGTCGTAGACCTAAAAGTTGGAATGCCTTTTTAACTGATGCAATAGTCAATATCAGACCAAATCAGCATATTAAATCTCTCATTAAACGCAATGATTATTTAACTGCTTGTGAGATTGTAAAAAAAGAATTAGGTCGTGAAGGTTTTACTACAATTGTTTTAGATGAATATCTCACTCCTGGTTATATACATGCTCCAATTCATGATTCAATTTATAGATTGGATTCAAGAATTGTTATGTCACCAAATTTTGATAAGATTTATGAAACACGCGCAAATGCTATCGCTAATGGTACGATTCAAGTGAAAAATTATTATGATAATGACGTTGCAGAATCAATTAGGAGATCAAATAGGGTAATAATAAAGGCACATGGATCGATAGATCAAACTGATAAAATGATTTTTTCCCGTACCGAATATTCAAATGCCAAGATTGAAAATAGAAATTTTTACTCAATCTTTGAAGCATTAATCATAACCAATTCATTTATATTTATTGGTTGTGGGCTTAATGACCCTGATGTTAGACTTTTATTAGAAGACTACAGCCAAAAATTCAAATGCGCTAGAAATCATTATTTTATTATACCAAAAAAAACTATTCATGCAGCCGAAATGGCAGTTATTGAGAACGCTTTGAACTTAAAATTTCTAACCTATTCAAGAGATAATCATCATCAAGAATTATCGGATTCATTAGCTGCATTAGATACAATTGTGGATTTAAAAAGAGATGAATTATCGAGAAACATGAATTGGTAGATCACTACTGCCAACAAACTTGCAACCGCCACAAAACCAGAATTCCTAAGGCTCAGTAAAGTTGCACCTTTGGGGCGGCTGCAAGTAGGCGTTATACACAAAAATTAAAAGAAGTCCCCACGTTATGTGTAAGCTCCCCCATTTTCCGGGCCAATCAAAATTAGAGTTTTTATTTTAGTTGATCCTTAGCAATTATTAACAATCAGATTGTTAATAAGTTATGAGTATAAAATGAGTGAAATATGCAGGGAAATGATTAATTTTAATCAAAACCCTGCAAATTATGATGAAAAAAATCGAGAAGCAGCCGCAGCTTGAAATGTTCAAAACCGTACTAACCAGTTTCATAAATCCTGACCATGAACTTTGTCTGTTAGCAAAGAAGATTGATTGGGATTCCCTGGAAAAGGAATTTGCTCCTTTATACGGAACTGTTGGCAGGCCTTCAATTCCGATCAGGACCATCGTTGGGCTTTTGCTATTGAAGCAGATGTACAACCTGGGAGATGAAACAGTCATGGATCGCTATCTCGACAGTCCCTATTGGCAACACTTTTGCGGTGAGGTTTATTTTCAGTATCGCTATCCATTCGATCCGAGCGATTTCGTTCATTTTCGTCACCGTATCGGGAAAGAAGGAATGGAGAAGGTCTTTAAGCAAAGTATAGACCTTTTTGGGGAAGAGATGATCCGAAAGGAGGTAAAAGAGGTCAGGGTTGATACAACGGTTCAGGAGAAGAATATCACCTATCCCACGGATCGCAAGCTTTATGAGCGAACAATCGAGCATTGCAAGCGCATAGCCAGGGTCGAGGGCATAACGCTCAAGAGAACCTACACGAGAGAGATAAAGAAACTCCGTTACCAGTTGCGTTTTGCACGCAAACCCAAGAACTTCAAGCGGCTGATGCGCACCCAGAAAAAACTTCATCGCATTGCGGTTAAAATTTACAACGACCTGGTTACCCAGCTAAATCCCATCCCCAGGCAGGAATATTACGAGAAATTTGATGTTCTGTATAAGGTACTTGTTCAGCAACGGAACGACAAAGACAAGATTTACAGCATTCATGAACCGGAAGTTTTGTGCATCGCCAAAGGTAAGGAGCACAAGCCGTACGAGTTTGGGAACAAGAGTTCGTTTGCATACACGCGCAAGAGTGGAATCATTGTGGGAGCCATGGCAGTTGAAGGGAACATGTTTGACGGACACACGCTGGCTCCACAACTGCAACAGGTGAAAGAATTTACCAGGGGAATCATCAAGAAAGCCATTGTCGACCGTGGTTACAAGGGACAGGTAAAGATCGGCGTCACGGAGGTAGTGATGCCCAGTCCAAGGAAGAAAGAAAGCTATTACAAGAAAAGGCAAAGAGAACTGAGATGCCGGTCAAGAGCTGGCATTGAAGGACTGATTTCACACCTGAAGCATGATCACAGGATGCTGAGGAATTACCTGAAAGGTATGGCCGGAGACCAAATCAACACATTAATGGCCGCTACTGCCTACAATATGATGAAATGGATGAGGTTGAAGCGACAAGAGCTTTTATTTTTTCTTATTCGGGCATATTCCCGGATGAATTTATTTCCAGTGTTAAATATTCAATCCACCAGAGGATAACAAATAGTGAATTGATAAGGATCAACTATTTTATTTATTGCAATCATAATAAATCTATCGGAGCTCTGTATCCTAAGGCCTGATGAGGCCTTTCATAATTGTAATCAACCATCCATTCTTTAATCTTACCTCGGACCTCAGGAATTGTTTTAAAAACGTATGCGTTGA
>Ga0116171_10001643_pt1 | contig 22029 bp, 20 predicted proteins | sample AD_JPNHW2_MetaG_FD_89798 | JGI IMG/M metagenome (GOLD analysis project Ga0116171, IMG submission 89798) | Active sludge microbial communities of municipal wastewater-treating anaerobic digesters from Japan - AD_JPNHW2_MetaG | ecosystem: Engineered > Bioreactor > Anaerobic > Digestate | place...
GCTGGCCGGGGGTCATGCCGGTGATCATCGGGGTGCCCATGCCGAGCATGATCTCGTCGACGATCTTCTGGCGGTCGATGAGCCAGTTCATGGCATAGCGGACCTCGCGGATGGCGAAGGGGTTGAAGAACATCTTGCCGTCCTTCGTCTTCACCTGATAGGGGGCCACGTTCGGATAGGGATTGAAGGTGATCTCCCACTGGGTTCCGGGGGCGAAGTACGTGGAGAGCTTGTCGAGATCGGCGGCGGAAATGGCCTTGTAGTCCTTTCCACCGAGGTTCTCCCAGAACACATCGGTCTTGCCAGCGATGGTGTTCTGGATTCCGATCTGCCGGTCCATGACGACCGAGAAGACGACCTTGTCCACGATGGGACCGTTTTTCACCTGAGCCTCGACAGACATGACGAGGGCCAGGGAGATCGCGAGTGCGATCAACGCTTTCTTCATGCATACCTCCTTAGCAGGATGCTAAGGCGCCATTTTGAATCATCATGTTTGATTTGTAAAGTGCGGATGTGAATCCATTTTTATCAATAATCTCTTGTCAGGCAATTCTTTGGAAAGAATCCCGGCCCATTTGAAGTTTTTATTTTACTGGGCAAGGACTTCCCAGTCCGGTCCCCGTGCAGAGACCAATCCCCGGAAAACCCGGGGACAGTCCCTCCTTTTTTACGGTTCCTCATGTATCCGGGAAGCTTTCCGTCCCACTGTCTTTTTTTCGTTTGTGAAAAAAAAGCGGGCAAAAAACGTCGGGGGCGGGATCATGGCGCTTGTTCCTGGGGTCTGTCCCTGGGGACAGACCCCGGTCAAGTCCGATGCTCCCGCCCTCCCCGCGCTTTTCCGGAGAAAGCGAGGTCAGTATTTAAACTCGCTTTCTCCAATAAACTCCCTCAGGATCGAGTCCTTGGGAACGAAGGTCGAGGGGATGGGCGAGAAGTTGTCCAGGAAGGCCTCGAGCCTGCGGGCTTCGGAGTATTCGGGATCGGTGGGCTTTACGGTGCGGAGGAGGGGCTCGGCAAAGACCTTGATGACGCCAAGCTCGTAGTCCAGGGCCGAGTTGAAGGCCACGTCCGCGGAATTCTGGAAGGGGAAGATGTGCTTGCGCTCGCCGCGGCCCACGCTCGGCCACATCTGCAGGGTCGCGAGGGCCGAGTGCCCCCTGAAGTTGTAGTCGCGCACCATGCGCCGGAGGAGGCGGTTGTCCGTGGTCGAGACGCGGTTGTGGTCATCGAGGTTGAGCTGGGTCAGGGCGGAGACGTAGACCTTGAATTTCTGCTCCCTGGGGATGCGCGGCGTGAGGCGGTCGTTGAGGCCATGGATGCCCTCGATGACGAGGATCTCGCGGCCCGTCATCCGTATCTTCTTGCCGGAAGGCTTCCTGCTTCCCGTCTTGAAGTCGAAGGATGGCAACTCGACCTCCTGGCCCGCGAAAAGCGCGACAAGCTGTTCATTGAGGTATTCGACGTCGAGGGCCTCGAGGCATTCGAAGTCGAAATTTCCTTCATCGTCCTTGGGCGTGCGGCTCCTGTCCACGAAGTAGTCATCGAGGGAGATGTTGATGGGTTCGAAGCCCATGACTTTGAGCTGGATGGCGAGTTTTTTGGAGGTCGTGGTCTTGCCCGAACTCGAGGGCCCTGCGAGCAGGACGACCTTTGCGTCCTTCGAGCGCCCGGAAACCATGTCGGCTATCGCGGCTATCTTCTTGTCCTGCAAGGCTTCGGCCACCTGGATGTAGTCCTTGATCCGCTTGGAGGCGTTGACGCGGTTGAGGGCTCCGACCGACGAGACGCCGAGGATCCTGGCCCTGGTCTTGTACTCCTTCGCGATCGAGTAAAGGGTGGGATCGTCCTCGAAGGGGGTGAGCTGGTCGGGTTTTTCCTTGTGGGGATAGCGGAGGAGGAGGCCGCCGTGGTAGGGGAGGAGCTCCCAGGTGCGGAGCACGCCGGTCGAGGGTACGAGGGGCGCGACGTGGAGGTCCCGGAAGCCCGAGCACTCGTTGAGGGGGATGACGGGCGAGTTCTGCTGTTCGAGGAGGAGGAGGGTATCGGTCTGGCCGCTCTTGCCGAAGTACTCCACCGCCTCGGCGTAACTCTTCTGCTCGATACTGATCGGCACATCGCGCTCGACGAGATCGCGCATGTGGGCTTCGAGCTTTGACAGTTCGTCTTCCGTCAGGGGTGCGTCGTCATCGAAGAAGTGGTAGAAGCCCGTGCCGATGGCCATGCCTGCCACGAGGCGCCTGCCCGGGTGGAGATCCCTGGCCGCGATGGCGAGGAGGAAGCAGAGGGAGCGCCGGTACGCGTTGGCGCCCTGCGTCGTGTCGATGGTGACCGGCGCGAGGGCGCAATCGGTGACGAGTGGTTCGTCCAGGGACATGAGCTCGTTGTTCGCGAGGACAGCGGCGAGGGGCCAGGCGAAGGGGCCGAGGGGGGCTACGGCGTCGCGAGCCTTCACGCCGGTCGAATAGTCGGCCTTGTTCCCCGATGGATAGGTAACGGTGATCTGTCTCATGCTCCACTCCTTCCTGTGATCGCAGGGCCGATGATACTCCAGTACCTCTCCGGAAGGAAGCCCGAACCTTTGTCTGCTGTTCCTCAGGCTTCGGAGAGCCAGGAAAGCCCGTAGGCCGGAAGAATGGCCATGCCTCCGAAGGCCCTGACCGCCTCCCCCGCCAGGATGTCGAACGGTGCCGGACCGAAGCCCGGGCCGAGGGCCGCGAGGGGGAAAGCCCTTTCCTCGGGCGCAAAGTTGGCTGCCACCGTTACGCGCCTGTCGTTCGCTGATCCGGGGCTACGCTGCACGAGGAGGACATTCTCCGAGCCGCTCGCGAGCACCCTGAAACCGGCATCCTGGGCAAAAGCCGGTATGTTCCGCCTCAGGGCGAAAAAGCGCTGGATCGAATGGAAGATACGCGCTTCCGGCGTCCCTGCTATAGACCTCCGCTCCGCGGCCGCCCAGTCCATCCTCGGCCGATGCATCCATCGGTTGTCCTCCGCATGCTCCGCTTCGGACTGATAGGAATAATCGTTGAGCGATGCGAGCTCGTCGCCCGAAAAGACCATGGGGATGCCGACAAGGGAGGAGACGAGGCCATAGAGGAGCTCGATCCTCCGGAGTGCAAGCTCGATCGCCTCTTCGACAGCCGGCGCTTCGGCAGCCGCACTTGAGCTGCTCGAGGCAGGAGCGCCCTCGCCTGCGGTCGCGCCGCGCCCGGCCGAAGCCGCCTCAAGGGCCGCCTCGAGGCCGCAGAGCGAGGCGCAGGTGCCCGAGATGCGCGCGTCACCCGTAGCCGGGTTTTCCATGAAGAGCCTTCCCCTCGCAAAGGAGCCCGGGAACCGCCCGGAGTAAAAATCGAGGAGGAAGCGCTTATGCGGACCAGGCGTGAATCCGATCTCGCGGATCTTCGCTTCGTCATAGCCGAGCCCGATGTCGTCGTGGCAACGGACGTATGAAAGCCATGCCGTGCCGGGAGCGAGCCGCGTTTCGGTGCCGAAGGTAGCCGAAAGGAGGCCGACCTTGCGGGTCGCAAGGGCCTCCCAGAGCAGGGCCATGAGGGAAGCGTGATAAGCCAGCTGACATTCCTCGACGCGGGCTTGGCCCATGAGGTCGCCAGAGTCGAGGTATCGGACGATCTCGGAGGGCTGTACTATCGCCTCGGCCAGGAAGGCGACTCCGGGCGCCACGACATCAGCGCAGGCCTTGAGGAGGCGGACGATAATATGGGCTTCTTCGAGGTTCTGGCAGCTCGTTCCGGGTTTTTTCCATAAATATGGCACCGCATCGAGGCGGAGGAGGTCGACTCCCATGTTGGCGAGACCGAGGAGGACCCGGAGCATCTCGAGGAAGACCTCCGGATTGGACCAGTTGAGGTCCCACTGGAAGTCATGGAAGACCGTCATGACCCAGGCATCTAGCTCAGGCACGAAGGTGAAGTTGCCTGGGGCCGTCTCCGGAAAGACCTGGGGCATCGCCGATTCGAAACGGTCAGGCATCTCGCGGTCGGGAAAGACGTAATAGTAGCCCCTGTATTTCTCATCCCCGGCCTTGGCTGCGAGGGCCCAGGCATGGTCGTCCGAGGAATGGTTCAGGACGAGGTCGGCTGCGAGGAACATGCCGTTTGCATGGAGCTCGTCGGCGAGGCTGACGAGCGAAGCACTGTTGCCCAGGCGAGGATCGACTCCAAGGTAATCGCTGACCGCATAGCCGCCGTCGTTGTTGCCTTCATGGCTCCGGAAAAAGGGCATGAGGTGGACGATGTCGATGCCGAGCTCCTTGAGCCAGGGAAGACGTTTCCGGAAACCGTCGAGATTGCCTGCGAAACGGTCGGTGTAGGCCATGTAGGCGGTGAGGCCGGGCTTCTGGAACCATGCCCTTCCCTGGGATTGAGCCTTTTCCCGCTTCCGGTCCGTTTCTTTCAGACGCTCGGGCCTGTCTCGGTAGCATTCGAGGAGGAGGAGGGCGAGGCGTTCGAGATAGCCCTCCGCCCCGGGGACAGTCCCGTAGAGCGCGCGGAAGGCCGCGACTATGGTCTCGTACCGGAAACCAAGGCGAGAAAAGAAGCGGGCATCACCGCCAGGGGTGGAGGCGAGGCTGGATGCAGAACTGAGGAGGAGTCCACGGGCAGTATGGGAGCCTGGAACCGCTTCTTCTACCATGGCGGTCTTGTCTGGATACACTCCTTTTCCCTCCGCTTAATCGGTTTAGATGGACGATACCGATCTTGCCCTGACAGTTTCAAGATTCATGCCTTGTGTGCGGCTGGTGCGGCTGGGGACAGTCCCCCGCGGGCGGCCTAGGTAATAGTTTAGCTGTAAAGGAGATATTTGCCACCAACAGGAACTGATCCTTGGTTTTGTCGGGAAGAAACATATTAAACCGGTAAACTTTTTTTATTGCATGATTCGGAAGGGCGTTTTATACTTTCGGCTGTATGCATCGTTTCATCGGAGAAGCGAGCAGGAGTTGCCCGTCCCCGAAAACGACCAAGGAGGATTCATGAGAAAGTCTCTTTCGAAGATCGTAGCCATTGCCGTCGTAGTCCTGGCCTTCGCCATGGTCTTCGTCGGCTGCCAGAAGGCCGGCCTCTCGAGCAAGCCCATCACCCTCGCGCAGGGCAAGCCCGAGATCGACGCAGCCCTCAAGGCCTATGCCGCCACCTGGTCCGAGGCCAACAAGGTCCCCGTCACCATCAAGTCCGTGGGCGGAAGCTCGGGCGTCGATCTCGGCACCCAGCTCAAGGCCGATCTCGCCGCCGGCGACATGCCCGACATCTTTGCCATCAATGGCCTCGAGGACTACAAGGAGTGGGCCGACCTCGCTCTCGACCTTTCCAACGAGCCCTGGGTGAAGGATACTTCCGTCGCCTTCAAGTATGATGGCAAGGTCTATGGCTTCCCCGTCGCGGTCGAAGGCTGGGGCATGGCGTACAACGCTGACATCCTCGCCAAGGCCGGCGTCGATCCCGCCACCCTCGTCAACTTCGCCGGCTACAAGGCCGCCTTCGAGAAGATTGACTCGCAGAAGAAGGCCCTCGGCCTCGACTCCGTCGTGTCCATGGCCGCTGCCCTCGACATGGGCTGGGTCGTCGCCCACCACAACTTCAACTCCCTCCTCTCCAACGGCCTTCCCTACGGCGACCTCTCCGTGACCAACGACCTCCTCGCCGGCAAGGTCGACCAGCAGCGCCTCTCCGAGTACGCCGACTGGGTCGAGCTCCTCTTCAAGTACGCGGACAAGAAAGTGCTCACGACCGGCAACTACGACTCGCAGGTCGGCGCCTTCGCCGCCGGCAAGGCCGCCTTCCTCCACCAGGGCAACTGGGTCGATCCCAACATGGCCCAGGCCAACGTGACCTTCAAGATGGCCTTCGCTCCCCACGGCTCCATGGCCGCGACCACGGACGGCATCTTCGTCTCCCCGCCCTCGTACTACGTCATCAACAAGAACTCCAAGAACATCGCCGCGGCGAAGAAGTTCCTCTCCGATCTCGTCTACACCGAGGCCGGAAACAAGTACATGGTCGAGGGCGCCGGCATGATCCCCGCCTTCTCGAACGTGACGCTCAAGCCCGCAGGCCAGCTCTCCCAGTCCGTTCAGGCCTATGCCGCAGCCGGCAAGGTCTACAGCTGGAACCAGTACTATTTCACTGGCGATTTCCGCGACAAGACCCTCGCCCCGATCTACAACCAGTTCGCGACGGGCGCAATCAACAAGGCCAAGTTCGTCGAACTCATGACCAAGGCCTTCGAAGGACTCAAGAAGTAGTGTCATCGATGAGCGCCTGAGCACGGCCCATGGGGCCCGAGGCGCTCCTGCCCCGGCGGACGCACAACGCGTCCTCCGGGGCTTTCCTTCCTGCGGCCAGGGCTTCCGCCCGGTCCCCGGTCCGCGCCTGCCTCTTCCAGATAAGCTCCGGGCGGCCTGCGAACCATGAAGGAGCGTTACGCGATGCGCAAAGCCAAGCATCCGCCCGTTTTCTGGCTTTTCCTGGCGCCTGTACTCCTGGCCTTCGTGCTTGTCATCATCATTCCCTTCTGCCTCGGCGTGTGGTACTCCTTCACGAACTGGTCGGCGACAGCCCGGCTCGGCGACACTCTCCGCTTCATTGGCTTCGAAAACTACACCCGGATCTTCCATGATCCGAGCTTCCTCTATTCCTTCATGCTGACCGTTGTCTATACGGTCCTCAACATGATCGCGATCAACGTCATCTCCTTCGGCCTCGCGATGCTTGTCACCCGGAGCCTCAAGGGCAGGAACGTCTATCGCGCGGGCTTCTTCGTCCCCAACCTCATCGGCGGCCTCATCCTCGGCTACGTCTGGCAATTCATCTTCAACGCCGCGGTGCCGTCGCTCGGCACGGCCCTGGGGCTCGCGTCCTGGGCCCAGCCCGAGAACCTCCTCCTCGCGAAGAGCTCGACTGCCCTCGTCGCCCTCGTCATCGTGAGCGCCTGGCAGTACGCGGGCTACGTCATGATGATCTACGTGGCCGCGATCGAGAACGTGCCGCAGGAGCTCATAGAGGCGGCCCAGATCGACGGGGCGTCGCCCTGGAAGCGGCTCACGGCGATCATCCTCCCCATGACGAGCCAGGCCTTCACGATCACCCTCTTCCTCACCCTCGTCAATTCGTTCAAGCAGTTCGACGTCAACGTATCGCTCACTTCGGGCGGCCCCTCGGTCATGTTCGCGGGGCAGCCGCTCTACGGAACGGAGCTCCTGGCGATGAACATCTACAACCAGGGCTTCAAGTCGAACGACATGGCAGGCGGGCAGGCCCGCGCGGTCGTGTTCTTCCTCGTGCTGGCCATCGTCTCGGTCATCCAGGTCAGCATCAACAAGAAGCGGGAGATCGAGCTATGAAACGACGCAAGCCAGGCCTTGTCCTCCTCGAGCTGTTCGCCATCGCGCTCTTCCTCGTCTTCCTCTTCCCCTTCTTCATCGTCCTCATCAACTCGGCCAAGGCCCCCTTCGAGATCACGCAGAATCCGCTCTCGATGCCCGCGGAATGGAAGAAGCTCATAGGCAACGTCGTCTCCATCTGGACGAGCGTCAACGTGCGCTATTCCTCTTCCTTCCTGAGCTCGATCATCGTAACTACGCTTTCCCTCCTCTTCCTGAACTTCCTCTCGGCCCAGGCCGCCTGGGTCCTCGTCCGGACCAAGACGAGGCTCTCGAACGCCATCTTCATCGTCTTCGTGGCCGCGATGGTCATCCCCTTCCAGATCGTGATGTTCCCCCTCCTCACCTGGTTCCGGGAAATCTACGACATGACGGGGATCAAGCTGCTGCGCTCGTATTCCGGCATCATCCTCGCATACATAGGGTTCGGCGTTTCGCAGTCGATCTTCATGTTCCACGGCTTCATCAAGAGCATACCGCTCGAGCTCGAGGAAGCGGCGATCATCGACGGTTGCGGCCGCGCGGAGATCTTCTACAGGATCATCTTTCCGATACTGAAGCCCATCCAGGCGACGGTCCTCGTCCTCAACGGCATCTGGATCTGGAACGACTACCTCCTTCCCCTCCTCATCCTCGGGAAGGGCAACGCGGTCATGACCATACCCCTCGCGGTCTCGAACTTCGCCGGCGCCTATGTCAAGCAGTGGGATCTCATCCTGACGGCCATCCTCATGGCGATGATACCTATTGTTATATTCTTCCTCATCGCCCAGAAGTCCATCATCAAGGGAATGGTCGCGGGGTCCATAAAATGAGCCAGAAGCCCGGTCCGGACAAATCGCCGCGGCCGACGATCAAGGACATCGCCGCGAAGGCCGGGGTATCGAAGACCACCGTCTCCTTCGCCCTCAACGATCCGTCGCGCATTTCGGAAGAGACCTGCAAGCGGGTGCTCGCGGTCGTCAACGAGGTCGGCTACGTGCCCGATCCCGTGGCCAGGACCCTCACGACCAAACGGCTCGGAGCCCTCGGTCTCCTCCTGCCGCAGCCCATGACGGAGGCCCTGCGCAACCCCTACCTCTGGCAGGTCATCCGGGGCATCGGGCGCGTCTGCGAGGAGCACGAGCTCTCCCTCGCAATGCTCCCGCCCGTGCGCGGCAAGGTCATCGAGGCCGCGCGGCGCGCCTTCGTCGACGGCCTCCTGACCATCGGCGTGGGACCCGACCACGAGGTTGTCGACCTCATCGAGAGGCGCCACATCCCCTTCGTCACCATCGACGGCGAGGCGGTGGAACCGATGGTCAACATCGGCATCGATGATTCCGAGGCCGCGGCATCGCTCATGCGAGAGGCCCTGACCCTGGGCCATCGTCGCATCGCGATGCTCGCGCTCCGCCCCGAAACGCTCAACCTGCCCGAGAAACGTTATTCGCTCGTGAGCGACCGCCGCCTCGCGGGCTTCGCCCGCGCCCTCGGCTCCGTCGGCCTCTCCCTCGACTCTCCGGGCATCGAGATCCTCCCCGTCGAGTGTTCGATGGAAGGTGGCTACGAAGCCGCCCTCGGCATCCTGTCCCGCAGGGAAACCGCGCCTACGGCCATCCTGGCCATGGCCGATGTGGTGGCCCTCGGCGTCTACGGCGCCTGCCGGAAACTGGGCCTTCGCATCCCCGAAGACTTGTCGGTCGCAGGCTTCGACGACATTCCCGATGCGGCGCTCGCGGAGCCGGGGCTAACGACCGTTCGCCAACCCGGCGAGGAGAAGGGCGCCGCCGCGGCCGATCTCGTCGTCCGACTTCTCGCGGGCGAGCCCGCGGCGCACTCCATCCTCGGCACCGAGCTCGTCATGCGCGGCTCCATGGCCGCGCCGCGGAGCCCGGGGCCGCGCGCCTGAAGACCGCGGCGATGGAGCTCGGGGAGGACTTCGCCCGCTTCATAGCCCCCAGGGCAGAACGGCTTGTCGCCCTCGCAGGCCTCCTTGCCGCGCGCGACCTCCCGTATTCGGTCCTGCGTACGGGCGCCGCGCGACATGTCGCCGTCCGCCTCGGGACCGGGACTCCCCGGCTCATCATGATGGCCCACTACGACCGGGCCTCCGGAAGCCCGGGCGTGCTCGACAATTCCTGCGCTTGCCTCGAGCTTGCCGATTTCGCCCAACGCGTCACGAAGATGGCCCCTCCCGTGCCGTCCATCCTCGTCGTCTTCAGCGACCTCGAGGAGGCTCCGGGAGCGGGCAGGGCAACGGACCAGGGCGCCCTCGCCCTGGCCCGCGCCATACTCGGGAGCCAGGCAGTGGGCGATTCCCCTCCGCCCGTCCTCGTCCTCGACGTCACGGGACGGGGAGACCGCCTCCTCCTGTCGAAGGCCGCGACCGACCTACTCGAGAGGGCGGGCCGCGGCGCCTCACGTACGGCCCGCGCCCAGCAATCGCTCGCCGCTCTTTGCCGTAATGCCGCCCGACAGGCGGGACTTGCCGAGCCACTCTCCCTGCCCCTACCCTGGTCAGACGACCTTGGCCTGAGCCTGGGCGGCCTCGCGGCCCTCACGGTGAGCCTTCTTCCCGAGGACGAGGCGCTTTCCCTCGCCGCTTCCCCGGGGACAGTCCCCGAGACCTGGGCTTGCCTTCACAGCGAGGACGACTCAGTCGACATGGTCGAAGCCTCCGCGCTGGGCCTGGTGGCGGCCTTACTGGACAGGATGGCCCTCCTGCTGCGGCCTTGAACGTTCCATCCCTCGCGGCTGCCTGAAAGATCTGCTATAATCGCCTCCCGGGTCCGGAACACGGACTGACCGACATCCCGTCAATGTATCTATGCACAGTTCGATTCGAGGAGGAATTCATGTCCGGCAATCACAGCATACCGCAGCGTTCCGAAGTGGCGGAAAAGGACAAGTGGAACCTTTCGCGCCTGTTCGCTTCCGATGCGGAATGGGAAAAGGGCCTTGAAAAATACGAGAAGGATTCAGCCCTGGTCGCGGGCTACAAGGGCAGCCTCGGCAAGAGCCCCGAGAGCTTCCTCGCGGCCCTTTCGTTCTTCAGCGACTTCTCCCTCCTCGAGGAAAGCCTTGGCAATTACGCCTTCCTTCGGCGCACCGAGGATATGGGCAGTACCGAAGCGAACGGCCGCAACGACCGCTTCGTCATGGCCGCCACCGCCGCCCAGGGCGCCTGGGCCTGGTGGGTGCCCGAGATCCAGGCCCTGCCTGCCGTCTTCGTGGACGGTTGCCTTGCGGATCCGCGCTTCGCAGATTACGCCGTTTATGTGCGGAAGCTCCTCCGCTTCAAGCCCCACGTCCTCAGCGCCGGCGAGGAGCGCCTCCTTGCCCTCCAGATCGAGGCGAACCAGACTGCCAAGGACACCTTCTACACGCTCACCAACGTGGACCTCGACTTCGGCACCGTCGAGACCCCGGAAGGCCCGCGCCCCCTCTCTCAGTCGACTTTCAGTTCCCTCATGCAGCATGCCGATCGCGATGTGCGGCGCAGGGCCTACCTCCAGTTCTACTCGACCTATGACCGGCACAAGAACACCATCGCGAGCCTCTACGCGGGCTCCTGCAAGCTCGACAAGTACCAGGCCACGGTGCGCAACCACCGGAGCGCCCGCGCCCAGGCCCTCTTCCCGGACAACGTCCCCGAGGCCGTCTACGACAACCTCGTAGGCACGATCAACGCCAATCTCGGCGTCCTCCATGAGTACTATTCACTCAGGAGGAAGGTCCTCAAGCTCGACGAGCTCCGCCACTACGATGTCTACCTCCCGCTCGTGAAGGAAGCCAAGAGCGAACACAGCTACGACGAGGCCGTAGAGCTCGTAAGCTCGGCACTCGCTCCCCTCGGCGAGGAATACGTCTCGACGCTCAGGAATGGCCTCCTCCGTGGATGGGTGGACCGCTACGAGAACAAGGGCAAGCGCTCGGGGGCCTTCTCTTCCGGCTCCTTCGCGAGCGATCCCTACATCCTCCTCAACTACAAGGAAGACACCTCGAGGAGCATCTTCACGATGGCTCACGAGGGCGGCCACTCGATGCACTCCTGGTACTCCGCGCGCAACAATCCCTTCATGAGCTACGGCTACACGATCTTCGAGGCCGAGGTCGCCTCGACCTTCAACGAGCAGCTCCTCTTCCGCTACATGTACGACCGGGCGGAGAACGACACCGTCCGCGCCAGCCTCCTCGCCAACAAGGTGGACGACACCCTCGCGACCCTCTTCCGCCAGACGATGTTCGCCGAGTTCGAGATGCGCAGCCACGAGATGCTGGAGGCAGGCGAGCCCCTGACCGTCGACAGCCTCAGGAGCGAGTACCGCAAGCTCCTCGTGAAGTACTTCGGGCCCGAGATGCACTTCGAGGAGACGAGCGACCTCGAAGGCCTCCGCATCCCGCATTTCTACGATGCCTTCTACGTCTACAAGTACTCGACCGGCATCTCGGCCAGCATCGCACTCGCCAAGCGCGTCCTTGGCGGCGGCGCGAAGGAACGCGATGACTACTTCAGGTTCCTTCGCTCGGGCGGCTCCCGCTTCCCGATCGAGGCCCTCAAGGTCGCGGGCGTCGACATGTCCACGCCTGCACCTGTAGAAGCGGCTTGCCAGGAATTCGCTTCGAACGTGAGCGACCTCAAGAAGCTCCTCAAGGCATAGGAAGGCCATGAGAAGGATCGGCGTCGTGTTTGCGATGGAGAGGGAGGCGAGAGCCACCCTCTCCGATCCCCTTTTCGGATGGCGCGAATGCGACGCCGATCTCTGGGAGTCCTCCCGTTTCCCCGCACGTCTCGTGCTTTCGGGCATTGGAAAGGCCTTCGCCTCCTGGGCGCTTGCCAGAGTCGCGGGTGCAAGCGATCTCGTCGTTTCCCTCGGGACCTCGGGAGGCCTGACGGTGGATGCCGGGGGAACCTACCTCGTGCGGGAGTTCGTCGAGTACGACATGGATGCGTCCGGACTGGGCTTCCCCCGGGGACAGACCCCGTATTCGCCGATGACCCAGCCCGTCATCTCGGCCGTCGGGGCCGAAACCTTCGAGCTTGCCCGGAAGGCGGCCCTGTCGGCCGCTCCCGGAACGAAGGTTGCCCGTGCCGCTTCAGGAGACCACTTCCTGAGCGATCCCCTCGCGGCTTCCCTCCTGAGCCAGGAGACTGGGGCAGAGATCGTCGACATGGAAAGCGCGGCGATAGCCAAGCTCTGCATGCTGAAAGCCCGCAACGACAACGGCGCTCCGCTCGAGTGCCTTGCCTTCAGGGCAGTGACCGACAAGGCCGACCTGGAAGCAGCCAGATCCTTCGAAAGCCTTGTGGATGCCCAGGGCGTGCTCTTTGCGAGGTTCCTTGGCGAACTTTGCATTCTAGCGGGGGGATTGACGTCGGATTGAGGACAAAAATAGCGCCGCTTGTATGGAAATTACGCTCTTGGACGGATGGGAGATTTGCGCTCTCGGGACTCTAGGGCTTCCCGTGGATTCCCGGGGACAGACCCCCCGATGTTCCCCGATGTTCCGTATTCTGCCAATCCAGGTCATCTTTTGGCGTCTATTTTCGCTGGTTCTTCAATCGAGACGGGCGGTTCCGAGCGTTTATACCGCATGAGACATAGACGCAACATCCAGACGGGTGCCCGATACCATGTGTTCTCTCGTGCCAACCGCAAGGATGGCATTTTCGATTCGATTGCGATGAAGGAGGTCTTCCTTCAGGTGATCAGGCAAGCGAAGCGGAAGTACCGCTTCAGTATCGAGAATTTCTGCATCATGGGTACGCATTTCCACTTCATCATCAAGCCCAAAGGGAACGAAAGCCTGTCCGCAATAATGCGATGGATTCTCGGAGTGTTTGCCATGCGATACAACCGAGTGACCGGTCTCGATGGCCATGTATGGCAGGGCAGATTCCATTCCAGAATCATCGCGAGTCGGGCCGATTTCCTTAAGACTTTCGCTTACGTATCCCAGAACCCCGTCAAGGCAGGACTTGTCGGCGATGCGGGTAATTGGCTATATGGCGGAATCGCCCATTACGGAGAGAAGCGATTTGACATACTGAATGAGCCGCTCGCGTGGCTCGATGAGCTGTTCCGTCAATGGCGATTCGTCTGTCATGAGTGAGTATTAGCGGCTCGCCTTAGAGCAGGGACATGGAAGCCAGGGCCAGGGAAATGGCCGCCGCGCAGGCCGTTTCCGTCTTCAGGATCCGCGACCCCAGCGAACAGGGTTCGAAGCCGTTGTTGAGAAGCATCACGAGCTCTTGTTCGGTCCAGCCGCGTTCGCTTCCGATCGCCAGGGTGACGGGACGCAAGATCGGGTTTGCCTCCGCTCCCTGCCTTGCCAGGGCCATGCTGAGCGGTCGCGCCTGCCTGTCGGGATGAAGGACGATGCGCAGTCCCTCGGTCCATGAAGGCTCGCTGGGGCCCATGGAATCCTTGTTTGCGGCATCCAGAGAGTCGAGGCACTGCCTGAGCGACCAATGCTGCGATACGCGCGCGATCCGCGGGTTTGCCGCCTGTTCCGCTCCTTCGAGCAGCGGTCGCCGGTACTCCCGGGCCCGGAAGAAATCGCTCTCGAGATAGGACTTCTCTCCGAGCTCGGTTCCCGTCAGGACCAGCTCGGCCAGTCCGAGACTGGTCAGGTCCTTGAAGATGCGGTTGGCCTGTATCGGCCGGGGAAAGCCGAGTATGAGCCTGAGGGGCGGAAGGGGCTCCGCTTCCCTGACCGGCCGATAGGCCAGCCTCATCCCTCCCTCGTCGAGAGAGTCGATATGGGCTATCCCGATGCTTCCGGGCGCGGGGCCGAAGGGGGAATCCGTAGCGATTCCCGCCTCGACCTCGTCGCCGGCATGCTTCTTCAGGACCTTCTTTACGTGTTCGTATCGTCTATCGTTGCGGCCGATGGTCGTTCCCGACTCGCCGTCTTCCAGGATCAACAGGTTCACGCTTCGAGACTATATGTCTTTATCCCTTTAGTAAAGCCGACAATGCCTCCCTAGGCCCTGGGATCGACGTCCTCGTCGTAGTCCACGCCCGGCACCGCGAAGCCGTGCGCCGACAGGAAGTCGTTCCGGAAGCCCTCTAAATCGGCGAGTCCGCCGAGCGTCTCGGGCGTGATATGCGCCATCGCAGCCTCCACCTCCGCCTGCACCCCCGGGGACATCTCGAGATCGTCCATCCTGATGCGGCCCTCGTCGTCCGTTGGCGGCGGCGCGGAGGCCATCATGGACGCGGCGGACGCAGGGTCAGTCCCCGGAGCGGCGCCCTGGTCGGCGCGGCCGGAATGCCTCTCCGCGAGACAGAGCCTTTCCCTGAACAGGCGGTCCATCTGCGCGATGCAATCCTCATGGTTCCTTCTTTCCTTCATCACTCGGAAGAGGACGGAGACGTAGAGGGGGATGACGGGGATCACCGCGCTGGCGCGGGTCACGACGGCCTTGTTGACCGAGACATAGGCCTCGACGTGGGGGACTGTCCCCTGGCCCATCCGTTCCGTCATGCGCTTCGCCGTAGCGTCGAGGTCCGCCTTGGCCCTGCCCAAGGTCCCGTCACGATAGATGGGCCAGGAGAGCTTGGGCCCGATATAGGAATAGGCGACGGTCCTGCACCTGTCGGCCAGGACGCCGGCTTCCTTCAGCGCCTGGATCCAGAATTCCCAGTCCTCTCCGCCCATTACCTTGACCGTCTCGCTGCATTCTTCCTCGGTGGCCGGTCCGACCGTTGCATTCGAAAGCCGGCCGGTGAAAACGTCGACGGTCGTTCCGGAGAAGTCCTGCCCGATCGGCTTGATCACCGAACGATGCATGATGCCGGTGGACGGATCGGTCCGCACCGGCGACGCGAGCGAATAGATCACGAGATCGTATTTGATCCCCAGCTCACGGGCCGCCCTGACCGCCTCCGCCTTTGCCTCGCTGGAGAAGGCATCGAGGTTCATGGTCCTGTAGGCGAGGCCGGCCCCTTGCGCAGCCTTGTCGAATGCCTTGTTGTTGTACCAGCCCGGGGTTCCGGTCTTGCTGTCGCTGGGCTCCCGCTCGAGCGACATGCCGACCGTCGCCGCGCCGCAGCCGAAAGCCGCGGCGATGCGGGACGCGAGTCCATAGCCGCCCGAAGCGCCGATCACGAGGACAGCCTTGGGCAAGGCGAGCCCCTCGTACCTCGGCTTGCGGGCTTTCACATATTCGATCTGCCTGAGCGTTTCCGCGGCGCAGCCGGTCGGATGCGCGGAAAGGCAGATGTTGTTCCGGATCATGGGTTTTACGATCATCGGGTTGCTCCTTTATCCTGCGGATTCCGGCCCTACTATGGCGATCCATTCGGCTTCGACGGCGAGCTCTCCGTCGACATAGCCCTTGCCCTTCTGGTGGACGATCGCCGGCGAAGCCTTTATGATCTCGATCTCCATCTCGAGGCAATCGCCGGGCAGTACCGCTTTACGGAACCGGGCTTCCTTGAGCTTCGCGAAAAGGTAGGTTCCCGGTCCGCCCAGGCCGAGCAGCCTCGTTCCAACCCCGCCGCACTGAGCCATGCTTTCGACGAGGATGACGCCTGGAACGACCGGCATCCCCGGGAAGTGGCCCTCGAAGAAGAACTCGCTTTCCGCGAATTTCCTCTTCCCCTTGATGGTTCCCGACGAAACGTCGACTTCGTCGACGTAGAGGAAGGGGGGGCGGTGCGGAATAAGGCGCTTGATTTCATCAAGATCCGCGATCTGTTTCATCGTTCTCCGGCCTTTCGCATGATTATCACGGAATTATGGCCTCCAAAGCCAAGGGAACCAGAAGCTGCCGCCCTGACCGGCAGGGACAGTCCCTGGTTGGGAGTATAGTCCAGATCGCAGCCCTCCGCTAAATCCGGCTTTTGCAGGTTGATGGTGGGAGGGACGAAGCCTTCCTGCACCGATTTCACGCAGACAAGAGCCTCGATCGCGCCCGCGGCGGCTATGCAGTGCCCGATCATGCTCTTGGTCGAGGAGATCTTCAGCTTCCTGGCGTGCTCCCCGAAGGCCAGCTTCAGCATCTGGGTTTCGACGGGATCGTTGATCTTGGTCGAGGTTCCATGCGCGTTGTAGTAATCGATAGCCTCGGGCGCAAGTTCAGCATCTTCCAGGGCCGACACCATGGCCGCGGCACCTCCCTGTCCCGTCGGATCGGGAGCAGTCAGGTGGTAGGCGTCGCAGCTGGCTCCATACCCAGCAAACTCGGCGTATATGGTCGCGCCGCGTTCCTTCGCCCTGTCCCAATCCTCGAGCAGCAGCACCGCAGCGCCTTCCCCGATCACGAAGCCATCCCGGTCCACGTCAAAGGGGCGCGACGCTTCGGTTGGCCTGTCGTTGAAGCCGGTGGAAAGCGCCTTCAGGCGGCAGAAGCCGCCCATCGCGAACTCGGCTATCGCCGCCTCGGTCCCTCCGGCCAGGACGGCGTCGCAACGCCCGGCGCGGATCAGGTCGAGGGCCTGGCCGAGAGCGTCCGTTCCCGAGGCGCAGGCAGTGACAGCCGTCAGGGCAGGTCCCTTGACGCCAAGCCGGATCGCGACATTGCCCGCAGCTTCATTGGCGATCATGAGGGGGACGGTCATGGGGAGCATCCGTCCAGGGCCGGATTCGAAGAGCTTCCTGTGGGATTCCGTGCAGATCTCGAGGCCGCCTATGCCGTTCCCGAGGACGATGCCGATCCTTCCGGCGGGGTAGGGGGCCTTCCAGTGGGGACTGTCCCCGTCCCCGCCGTCCCCGACGCCGATGGCAGGGCCCTCTTCGGCCGCTGCCTCACCCTCCATGCCTGCGTCGCGCCAGGCCTGCACGGCGGCCGCCACGGCGTACTGGCTGAAGAGGGCCATCTTCCTGGCTTCCTTCGATTCCATGTACAACCCAGGTTCGAAGCCCTTGACTTCGCAGGCTATGCGCGACTCGAGACGCGAGGCGTCGAAGTGGGTTACCGGTCCAGCGCCCGATACGCCGGCCTTGAGGTTCGACCAGAAGGTCGCGACATCGTTTCCGATTGGGCTGATTATGCCAAGGCCGGTGACAGCCACCCGCCTGCGCTTTCCTGAATCCATGTTCCCTCCTGCCGCTTTACCAGCGTATGGCCTGGGCGCCGTAGGTCAGTCCCGCGCCGAAGCCGACGAGCATGATGAGGTCGCCCTTCTGGAGCATTCCCTTGGCGTCCATCTCGTCCAGGGCGATGGGTATGCTCGCCGCGGACGTATTCGCGTATTCCATCATGTTGAGGTAGAACCTCGATTCGTCGACGCCGAGCCTCTTGGCCGCGGCCTGGACGATCCGCGCATTCGCCTGGTGGGGAATGATCCACTTGAAGTCTTCGATCCTGTATGCCGAGGCGTGGAGCAGCCTCTTCACGAGGACGGTGATGGTCTTGACCGCGAAGTCGTAGACCTTCTTCCCGTTCATGGAGATCTTCGGGACGAGGGGGGCCGCCCGTTCGAAGGTCGCGTTCCGTTCCTCCTGGATGAGGAAGAGGTCCATCGCGCCGCTGCCCTCCGCGCCGAGGACGCTCGCGATGAGGCCCCTGCCCGCCTCCTCGATCCGCGAGATGACGGCGGCTCCCGCTCCGTCGCCGAAGAGGACGCAGGTTGAGCGATCCTGCCAATCGACGATCCGGGACAGGGCTTCAGCCCCGATGACGAGGGCGTGCCGTGCCTTCCTCGCCTCCAGCATGCTCGAGGCGACGTCGAGGGCGTAGATGAAGCCGGTGCAGCCCGCCCCGAGATCGAAGGCGGCCGAGCCATAGGCGCCAAGCTTGTCCTGGACGATGCAGGCGGTAGCCGGAAACCCGAAATAATCAGGCGTAGCGGTAGCCACCACGATCAGGTCGAGCTCTTTCGGTTCGACGCCCGCCTTGGCCAGGGCCTTTCTTGCGGCGTCGACGGCCATGTCGCTCGTGAGGACGCCGTCTGCCGCCAGATGCCTCGCGCCGATGCCCGTATGGGAATCGATCCACTCCTCGGTGGTATCCACGAGGGTCGCGAGTTCCGAATTCGGCATGCGCCGTTCCGGGATATGCGTCCCTGTCGATCGGATAATGACAGCCATGTAACCTCCGCATTGACAAATGCGAGCCAAATGTCAATGGCGAAGGATTACACTATTGTAGGATAATGTCAATATGACGACATTGATCTGATGTGTCATGTTGGATGGCCCCGGCAAGATTCCCTTCCCGGGGACAGACCCCCATTGCTCCCAAAAAAGGCGGGACTTACTCAAGGCCCGCTCCGAAGTCGCCGGCCAGGGCCGGCGTCTCGCGGAGCTCGGCCAACGGTATTCGGTCGGGTTCAGGACTCGAGGCGAAATGGGGAGGAGCCTATTTCCTTACTGCAGAACGCGCTGACTCAAGCCAGGCGGCGATCTTGCCGGCCCCGGCTCCGCTCCGTCCGTTGAGAGGGAAGATGGGGAGGCCGGGCGCCACGGTTTCGATGCCCTTCCGGAAGGCTCCCTCGTCGAAGCCGATTGCTTCGGCGATGTCGAGCTTCGTGAGCACGCAGGCGGCCGAGCGGCCGAAGATGGCAGGGTACTTGAGGGGTTTGTCGTGGCCTTCGGCGGCGCTCGAGACGACGAGCTTCAAGTCCTCGCCCACGACGAACTCCGCGGGGCAGATCAGGTTCCCGATGTTCTCGATGAGGAGCCAGGAGCCGTCCTTCACGTCCATCTTGCCGAGGATGGCCTCGATCATCGGCGCATTGAGGTGGCAGTCGCCGCCGGTCTCGATCTGCCAGGCGTCCACGCCGAGGGCGCGCAGGGCCTGGGTGTCGATGTCGCTCGAGACGTCTCCCTCGATGACGGCGAGGGGGCCATGGAGCCGTTCGGCCACCTGCCTGACAAGGCTCGTCTTGCCGGCCCCGGGACTCCCCAGGATGTTGACGGTGAACACGCCCCTGGCCCGGAGCCGCGCGTTGATCGCGGCCGCGAGCTGGTCGTTCTTCTCGTAGATGGCCCTCTTTATCTCGATGCGCATAACGTGTCCGTCAGTCCTGTGATGGTGGGGTAGGGGATGCGCCCTGCGCGGGGGCCGCCGACGGACCGTCGGCGCCCGTCGCGGCGGATGCGGAGTCCGGAACCCGGGAAGCCGCGGCTCCATCAGGCCCGAACTCGAACTCGGCCGAGTCGATGTAGAACTCGGTCCCGAGGTCGGTGGCGACGGCGTCGCCTCCGCAGGCGGGACAGGAGAAGGAGAAGCGCTGCCGCTCGAACTCGAGTCCGCAGGCCTTGCACTTCATCCTGGGCTTTATGACCTCGAGTTCGAGCCTTGCGCCTTCCACCGGGCCGCCCTTCGCGAAGAAGCCGAGGTAGAAGGCGAGGGACTCCTCCATGTAGGCCGCGGTCTCGCCCGCGACCACGCGCACGGAACTGACGCGCGACGCGCCCTTCTCTCTCGCGAGGCCTGAGAGCATCTCGACTATGGCCTGTGCGGCCCCGGCTTCATGCATCGCTCTATGGCCGCTTTATAGCTGGGCGGGAGCGGCGGGGGCCTGGGGCTTCGGCGCGGGCGGACGGATGTGCTCCTCCTCCCTGCCGGCCTGGTCGCCGGAGACCACGCTCTTCGACCTCTCGTTTTCCATCATGAGGCACTTCTTGGGGCAGGCCTCCACGCAGATTCCGCAGTTGACGCAGCGGAAACGGTCGATCCACCAGCGCCCCGCGTTGCGGTCGACTTCGAAGGCGTTGGCCGGGCAGTGCCGCTGGCAGGAGCCGCAGAGGATGCAGGCATCGAAATCGATGACGATGCGCCCCCGGCTCTTCTCGAAGGACGGACGGACGACATAGGGATAACGACGGGTCGCGGGCCTCGTGAAGAGGTTGCGGAACGCGATACGCGCCATTGGAAATACGGTCACGGCTACCTCTCGGTGCAGGAAATGCAGGGATCGATGGTGAGGATGATCGTGGGCACGTCGGCGAGCTCGGCGCCGTGCATGGCCTCGACCATCGCGGGAATGTTGGCGAAGGTCGGCGTGCGCACCCTGAAGCGTTCGAGGTTGCGCTTGCCGGCCGCGCGCACGAAGTAGAGGGCCTCGCCGCGGGGCTGCTCGACGCGGGCCCAGCCCTCGCCGTTCGGCACGGCCTTGACGGGGATGGCCACGGGGCCGCCGGGGATCCTCGTCGCAACTTCCGCAACGAGGCGGAGGGACTCCTCTATCTCGCGGATGCGGACCTTCGCCCGCGCCATACAGTCGCCGGCCGTCTCGACTACGGTGGAGAAGGAGAGCTCGGAATAGGCCGCATAACCCGTCCGCCTCATGTCGTAGTCCACGCCGCTCGCGCGGAGCATGGGCCCGACGGCGCCGAGGGCGTAGGCCTTGTCCTTCCCGAGGATGCCGACGCCCTCGAGGCGGTGGCGCACGGTGGGCTCGCCCACGAAGACCTCGGCGAGCCGCGCCACCTCGGCACGAACCTTCTCGAGCTCCTTCGCGCAGCGCTTCAGGGTCTCGTCGTCGGGGTCGCGGTTGACGCCGCCCACGTTGCAGGAGCCGTAGATGACCCTGCCGCCCGCGGTCTCCTCGGCGACGTCGAGGATGATCTCCCTCGCGCGCCAGGTGGCCATGAGGAGGTTCTCGAAGCCGAAGGCATCAGCCGCGAGGCCGAGCCACATGAGGTGGCTGTGGGCCCGCTCGAGCTCGCACCAGAAGGTGCGGAGCCAGCGCGCGCGGTCGGGGACCTCGATGCCGAGCATGTCCTCGACGGCCATGCTGTAGCCCATGCCGTGCATGAAGGAGCAGATGCCGCAGACGCGCTCCGCCACGCGGGTGTAGTCGAGGTAGTCGCGCTTCTCCACGAGCATCTCGAGGCCGCGATGGATGTAGCCGATCTGGGGCACCGCGTCCACGATCCTCTCGTCCTCGAGGGTGAGGTCGAAGTGGAGGGGCTCCGGGAGGACGGGATGCTGGGGACCGAAGGGTATGGTCGTGGGCCCGCGGACGGGCCGTGTGGCTTCGCTCACTTGCTGCCTCCTTCGCCGCCGGGCGCCGCGGCGCCCTCGCTGCCCGATTGCGATACGGAGGTTGCGGGCGCGTTGAGCGGAACAGGCCGCTCGACGCTCGTGCCCGCGATCCTCACCCTGGAGAAGGGCTTGGGCTTCGCGCCTCCGAGGAGGTCTCCATGCCAGTCGGGATGGATGCGCTCGATGCGGATGCCGAAGAGGTCGCGCATCTCGTTCTCGTAGAAGGCGGCCGCGGCGTAGTACGAGGTGATGCTCGGCACGGGATCCTTGGGGCCGAGCTTGACCCTCAGGGTCTTCATGGCGTAACCGCCGCCGAAGCTGTAGTTGATCTCGTTGCCGGACTCGGAGGAGAGGGCGAGGATCTGGATGAGCCTCCACCCGTCGAGGAGGAGGGAGTCGACGGCCTTGAGAAGCCCGTCGGTCGCCACTTCCTCGATATCGTGCATCAGGTTCGCGCTCATCGGCTTGCCTCCGCTTCGCGCAGGGCCTCGGGCAGGGTCCCGCCCGAGACGCCGCGCAGGGCCTTGCGCCTTTCTGCCAGGATCGCCGCGGCCTTGAGGACGCCGTCGAGGATCGATTCGGGCTTGGCCGCGCAGCCGGGTACGTAGACGTCCACGGGGATGGCGCTCGCGACGCCGCCCGAGACGTTGTAGCACTCGGAGAAGACGCCGCCCGAATAGGCGCAGGCGCCGATGGCGAC
>Ga0116171_10001647_pt1 | contig 22009 bp, 20 predicted proteins | sample AD_JPNHW2_MetaG_FD_89798 | JGI IMG/M metagenome (GOLD analysis project Ga0116171, IMG submission 89798) | Active sludge microbial communities of municipal wastewater-treating anaerobic digesters from Japan - AD_JPNHW2_MetaG | ecosystem: Engineered > Bioreactor > Anaerobic > Digestate | place...
GTCTATTTTCACCACCTTGATCTTCATTATTTTTTTCCCAAAACTCTGGCCATTCATTGACAGCTCGCATGTCAAGTGGTAAAAAAATATAGGTAGCATAAGAATCATGAATGTAACGGATTCATTTTTGGGGTTTGCAAGCAGGGAGATTATCAATATATAGATGATCATTATGAGAAGGTCTATGGCAGTGGCAACGATTCTCTCACCTATACTGGCAACGGTCTGCTCAATATCAATGTTCTGTGATGTCTGGATAGATATATTTTCCATGATTAATTCGCTTAGCCGAAATTAGCAAAAGATTTTTCATATCTTTCATTTTTATTTTTGTCTGAGGTCAGTGTTAAATGAACGAGATCAGGTTTGTATATAAGAACAGGAAGAAATGGGAAGAATTTGAGCAACTTTTAGATTCCGGATATTCTGCCAATCCCGATAATGTTTCAGACCTTTTTATCAGTCTTACCGATGACCTGGCGTATGCCCGGACCTATTTCCCCAATACCAGAACGGCATCCTATCTCAACCAACTGACACAAAAGGCTCATCAGTTAATTTACCAGAGTCAGCCGGCAAATAAAAGCAGGATACTTACATTCTGGAAATATGATTTTCCATTGCTTGTATATTCAGCACGAAAGGAGGTCCTTGTTTCTTTTCTGATATTTATTGTTTCGGCGTTGATAGGATTCGTTTCAAACAGGTACGATCCTGATTTTGTAAGGATAATCATGGGGGATCATTATGTTAACATGACGTTGGCCAATATTGACAAGGGTGATCCGATGGCGGTTTACAAGAGTATGAACCAGGTAAATATGTTCCTGGGGATAAGTGTAAACAACATCTATGTCTCTTTTCTTGCATTTATCTTTGGTGTTTTTACAGCACTGGGTACCGGATATATGTTGTTCAGGAACGGTATTATGATGGGAGTTTTTCAGGGATTTATGGCACAGAAAGGATTGCTGCTGGTGTCGGTCTCATCGATATGGATACACGGCACACTGGAGATCTTTTCAATTATTGTTGCCGGGGCAGCAGGCATAGTAATGGGGAACAGCCTGGTTTTTCCCGGCACATATACCCGCCTGCAGTCGTTCCGCACCGGTGCGGTAAAGGGGGTTAAAATGGTTATTGGCCTTATCCCTCTGTTTTTAACAGCCGCCTTTCTGGAAGGGTTTGTTACCAGGTACAGTAATTTTCCGTATGTGCTGAAGTTTTCAATAATTGGACTATCTCTTATATTTATTATCACATATTTTTTTATCTATCCTAAAAACCTTAAAAATAAAGATCTGAGCTATGGAAAAAGCACCGGTTAATTTCAAACAGCAGCGCGATTTTGGCGAAGTATTCAATGCTACCTTTGCCTTTATCGGACAGGAGATCAAGCCTCTTGGCAAAGCTGTCCTTTTCTTTGTTCTGCCTATTCTGATCATCACTGCTATCCTGCAGGTGTTTGTAGGTATTGAATACCAGAAGTTCATGGCAACAATACAGACTAACAGTGACTTCGTTGCCGCAAATCCTTTTGCAGCTATGGGCGGCATATACAAGTACATGTTTTTTTATCTCCTGGTTTACTTACTGGCTTTTAGTGCATTGCGATGCACAATTTACAGCTATATAAAAACATATATTGAAAAAGGGAAAGATCAGTTTACCCTGACGGATGTTTGGGCTGAAGTAAAGAGATTTATCCTGCCGATTATTGGAACTTCCATTCTTATCGGACTTCTTGTTCTTATCGGGTATATTTTCTGCATATTACCGGGTATCTGGCTTGGGGTTTCACTCAGCCTTATTTTTATTGCCATGATATTTGAAGGAAAGGGCATGGGAGATGCTTTCAGCCGCAGTTTTAGCCTTACAAAGCAAAGCTGGTGGAATACCCTGGCTATTCTGTTGATATGCGGAATTTTGGTATACATCCTCAATTTAATACTTTCAGTACCTTCAATGCTTCTGGGTATGAAATCGTTGTTTGCTTCATTTAAAAACCTTCAGGAAGGCGGGAGCATGAATTTCTCCACCTCATATTTTGTTGTAAACGCCATAACATCACTGGTAGGCTATATTTTGTTCTCCATACCAGCTATTGCAATTGCCTTTCAGTATTTCAATCTGCGAGAAATTACAGAAAGGCCATCGCTTGATGAAAAGATTGAACAAATAGGATGACATGCTTAAAAGAGCGATCTTCTTTTTTACATTTTTCTTAATACCAATATTATCCCCGTCCGCATTGGGCGGGGATTCAATTCCATTGTCACCATCTGCCGTCACCTGGCCTGCAGAACAGAATGTAAGGATGCCGGAGAAATCCAAAATCAATTCTTACCTGGCAGACAAGGATTATCAGTATGGAGGTGAATACAAACCACCGGCAGATAATGGAATTTTCAATCGTCTGTGGAAATGGATTCTTTCTTTATGGAAGCAGGGAATGAAAGCTCTTGATTATTTACCATTGGCATTACGTATTTTTTTCTATCTGCTGTGCCTGGGATTGGTAATTATAATAGCAACAAAAACAAAGCTTTATAAGATATTCTATACCGACAAAGAGATTCAGGAACCTGACTTTTTTGAAGAGAATCCGCTTGAAGAAAAGTTTGATTTCAACCAGGCCATCAATCTGCAGATTTCACGCCAGAACTTCAGAAATGCAATCAGGCTCCTTCATCTGAAAATACTAAAAGAGCTTGAAATACAAGGAGTAATCAGGTTTGCCAGGGAAAAAACAAACAGGGAATATGCCCGTGAGATTTCAGACAATAAACTGAAGAGTGAATTTTTTGCTCTTGCTGGTATATATAACAAAGTCTGGTTTGGAAATTATCAGCTCTCCAGAGACGAATATGATTTACTGGCATCGGGATTTTACAAGTTTTCAAAAGAATTAAATGACCAGAAAGAATAAAATATATCTGGCCGCAATACTGGTGTTGTTTACAGCACTTATAGTTGTCAAGCACTTTGCTCCGAGGCCCGTTAACTGGATGCTGAACTTCAGCGGAAACAGGAAGTCGCCTTATGGATGCAGTGTTTTGAATGAACAACTACCCGTTCTTTTCCCCGGCAAGGAGTTAACGGTAAATACAGCCAGTTTTTATCTTACTCTGCGACCTGACACTCTCGACACTAAAAATCTTATTATCATTACTGATGCATTCAGCCCTGATGATCCCGATCTTTCGGCATTACTTGATTTTGCGTCACACGGTAACTCAGTATTTATTTCCTCTCTTTCATTCTCAGGCAAGCTGTGTGATACACTGAACTTTAAAACCAGCATCCCTGTTATTGACACTTCAATGTTGAAAAGGGTAAAGGAGGAACTCAGACTTTCATATTCAGGAAACCCGGCCGATTCGTCATTTCTTTATCGCAAAAAAATGCCTGACAGCCGGTTTGAAAACTACGATACCCTTAATACTGTTCCATTGGGCACCGACAAATCAGGAAATGTAAACTTTATTCTTACCCGTTTTGGAAAAGGTAATATCTTCCTGCATTGTCAGCCACTAGCCTTTACCAATTATCATCTCCTGTACAGCAACCACAGGTATGCCTTTACAGCATTATCCCATCTGCCGGTTGAGAATACTATCTGGGACCAGTATTATAAGCCCGAAAGAATAATTGACCTGTCGCCGGTTAGGTATATCCTTAGCCAGCCGGCACTAAAGGCAGCATATTTCCTGCTTGTGTTCACCATTGTAATTTATATGATTTTCGGCTCCAGGAGAAGGCAACGAATTGTTCCTGTGATTCAGCCGGAAAGAAATGCATCTCTTGATTTTGTCACAACTGTGGGCAAGCTTTATTACCGTAGCCAGAACCATGCTGACGTGGCCAGGAAGAAACTGATCTATTTCAATGAGTTTATCCGCAACAGGTATTTCCTTCAGGGGCTTGATCAGACAGAGGAGCAGATCAGGATCCTTTCACAAAAATCTGGAGTAGAAACAGAAAAAATCAGGCACCTGGCAAGGATGGCGGGGAGCCTGTCAGAAAACAAGCAACTTAGCCAGCTGGAATTAATTGAATTTCATAAATCTATAGAAGACTTTTACAAAAATTGTAAATAAAATGTTATATGAATAACCAGGAATATGTTATCGATCCGTCAGAGTTTCTGACGTTACAGGATACAGCCACAAAGCTGAAGCAGGAGATCGCCAGAGTCATTGTGGGACAGGATGAAATGGTGGAGCTTATGCTTGTGGCCATACTTTCCAACGGGCATGTACTGCTTGAGGGTGTCCCGGGAATAGCCAAGACATTGACGGCAAAAGTTATGTCCAGGCTTATCTCGTCAGGTTTTTCCCGCATTCAGTTTACCCCTGACCTTATGCCTTCAGATATAACCGGGACCTCGGTGTTTAATAACAAGAGTGCTTCTTTTGATTTCAATCCCGGGCCGATCTTTTCAAACATTATACTTATTGATGAGATAAACAGGGCCCCGGCAAAAACACAGTCGGCTCTTTTTGAGGTTATGGAAGAGCGTCAGGTAACCGTTGATGGGAAGAGTTATCCCATGCAGTCTCCCTTCCTGGTATTTGCCACCCAGAACCCGCTGGAACATGAGGGAACATACCGTCTGCCGGAAGCCCAGCTCGACAGGTTCATTTTTAAGATAAATGTAAAATACCCAACCCTTGAGGAGGAATTTCAGATCATCCTTAACGCCCATGAGCGAAAGGAGCATAGCGAGACAGAGAAGATAGCACCTGTTCTTTCGGCTGCACAGATCATAGATTATCAGAGGAAGGTAAAATATGTACATGTTGAAGAACCACTCATGAGATATATTGCCCAGATAATAATCAATACCAGGAATCATCCTTCACTTTACCTGGGTGCCTCACCCCGTGCCTCTATCAACACTCTTGCAGCTGCAAAAGCCATGGCAGCAATAAACGGCCGGAGTTTTGTCATTCCGGAGGATATAAAGTCAGTTCTTTATCCAATACTGAATCACAGAATTTATCTCACCCCTGAAAAAGAGCTTGAAGGAGAGAATGAAAACCAGATCATAACTGATGTGATAGCTTCAGTTGAAATACCCAGATAATAAAATGAGTTTTTCAGTCATAAGGAATACGTATATAAGCCTGAGGTTTTATCTGGTCTGTACTGTTATTATCCTGTTGTTCATCGCAGGGTTTTACTACGACCCGTTCTTTTTGATTGCTAAAATATGCCTGTTGGCTCTGGCAGCAGCTCTCCTCGCTGATCTCTTCCTCTTATTCTTTACAGGACGTGAACTTGTCCTTCTGGTTCGTGAGACCCCTGAGCGCTTTTCCAATGGCGATGACAATATTATTTCGATCTATATAAAAAACAATCATTACTTTCCGTATAAAGCAACAATTATTGATGAGATCCCTGTTCAGTTCCAGATCAGGGATTATTGCATACCTTTATACCTTAAACCACATGAAGAGAGGGTTTTGAAATATGTCCTGCGACCGGTTCAAAGGGGCGAGTATCTGTTCGGAAAAACAAATGTCTACATTGAAAACAAAATTGGTTTGTTAAGCCGGAGATATGTGTTTCACACAGAGCCTGTAATGGTGCGTACATATCCTTCTTTCCTCAATATCCGGAAATTTGAATTTCTCGCAATATCAAACCGCCTGACTGAAGCCGGGATTAAGAGAGTAAGGAAACTGGGTCAACATTCAGAATTTGATCAGATAAAGGAATATGTCAATGGTGATGACTATCGCACGATAAACTGGAAAGCAACAGCCAAGAAGGGAAAGCTGATGGTAAATGAGTACCAGGATGAACGGGCACAGCAGATATATAACCTGATTGACATGGGCAGAGTTATGAAGATGCCTTTTGAAGGTCTGTCGTTGCTTGATTATGCAATAAACTCATCACTGGTGCTTGCCAATACAGCGGTACTCAAGCAGGATAAAGCCGGACTTGTAACCTTTAATACAAAGATTGAGACTTTTGTGCCGGCCGAAAGAAGAAATAACACCATGACTAAGATGATGGAGTTGTTATATAATCAGGAGACCCGGTTTGATGAGTCGGATTTTGAACTTTTATTTGTCACCATCAAGCGAATGATCACTCACAGGAGTCTGCTTGTACTGTATACCAATTTTGAGTCTCTTAACTCCATGGCACGCCAGCTGCCATTTTTCCAGCGTATTGCCAGGAACCACCTGCTGCTGGTGGTCGTTTTTGAAAACACGGAGATAAGTGAGTTCAGAAAGAAAGAAGCCACATCACTTGAGGAGATATATACCCAGACCGTTGCAGAAAAATTCATTCACGATAAAAATCTTATTGTGAAAGAGCTTAACAACCATGGGATACTTTCAGTATTGACCAGGCCACAGGACCTGTCGGTTAACATGGTAAACAAGTATCTGGAACTAAAGGACAGGAATCTTATCTAGCCTTTATTTACACAGCCAGAAAAAAGACTATTATTCTTAATAAAAAGAGTAAGATCAGGCTTACCAGAAAAACTAACCAGATGGTCTTTCTCACTCTTTTCAGGTTGCCGGAAGGAGCAATATCATATCCTGCTTCGGTTGCAATTATAACCGGCAGCATAAAGCTTACCGGGTTATAGCCGAAGGCTGAGGCAAAATGCAGATGCATTATGTAGTAACATGCGCGGGTCATTCCGCAAAGAGGGCATTCAATGCCTGTAAGATACTTAAAAAGACAGAGCGGAACCTTTTCCTGAAACACCAGGTCAGACGGGATGAATACCATCAGCATCAATCCACAGGCAATAAGACTGTATTTTATTATCCTATTCAACTTTGATTCCTCGTTGAACCTTAACCTTAGCCTTAACCTTAACCTTAACCTTAGCCTTAACCTTAGCCTTAACCTTAGCCTAAATCCGTCCTTCCTATCTTCCTGCCTTCAGCAGTTCCACAAGTGGCACCATTTTTTTCGGATCCTCAGACTTTTGCATGTCAAAAGCATCGATGATCCGTTCATACTGCTGTTCAAGCCTGGCTTTTTCAGACATGATACTCTTATTGTCGGGATGAAGCGAGATCCGGTTTAGTGTCTGGCCGGCTGCAGTGACATCATCAAACGGGAAAATCCTGTGGTTCCACTGTGAACTGGCAATAATTTGTCTTGATGTATAGAATACCTTATTGGCTTTGCCGATAATGCCGGACAGCTGATGCTGATCCATGTCAGGGAAGATAATCTCAATATCTGTCCTGTCGTTTACATTGAAACGGCCGGTTCTGATAATGGTTGACAGGTTGCTGCCATCGTAAAACCATCCGATACCATCTGTCGTGTAATCAAGCATTTTACCGTTTACTCTTACTGATACGGGAACAAAAGTGAGTGGCAGTCTAATCTCATAGCATCTTGACTCCGGCATCCCGTGAAATTTTCCTTCAATCGGGTCTATTCGTGCTGTAATTGTGCTGTCTCTTTTAATAAATGATATTGTTGTGAAGGTATATTCATTGTTTTTGAATCCGTTATCGGCACTCGCATCGTCATAAACTCTTGTCTTCCCTGATTTTCCAGGGAAGATATTTATTATCAGGGGATCAATTGCTTTTTCGCCTATCCTCTTCATATCCGGTTGCATGGGAATGATAGCTCCGCTGCGCACATAAAGGGGTATCTCATTGATCATATACGGCCGGTCAACAACCTGGTTGCCTTTGATGAGTGTCCCCGTGCACCATTCGTACCACTCACCCGCAGGCAGCCATATTTTTTGCGAAACAAAGAGGGCGTCGCCATTTATGGCATCTTTTTTCATTGGATTGGTGACCGGTGAGACCATGATGTCAGGGCCGAACATATACTGGTTTTTAAAGCTATAAGCATTATTCTCTTCCGGATAATCGTAATATAACGGACGAACTATTGACACAGCTGAGTCGTATGCCATGCGTGCGTTCGTGTAATTATAAGGGAAGAGAGAATAACGCAGCTTTATGGCATTCCTCATGGCATTGAAATTTTCTTCGGGGTAAGCCCATATTTTTCTTTCAATGTTCGGGTCTTTAGTACAGTGTGTTCTTAAGACAGGGCTGAATGCTCCCCACTGGATCCATCTAGTATAAAGCTCCGGGTCATAGCCGTCGGGATTCATATGACCTCCTATGTCATGGCTCCAGAAGCCAAAAAGAACATTGGATGCTGTGGCGGTGAAGTAAGGCTGGTAGTCAAGTGAAGACCAGCATATTTTGGTGTCTCCTGAGAATCCGATCTGGTAACGGTGATTACCAAGCCCTCCCCATCGGTGGTAAATCAGAGGTCTGATATTACGACGCTCCTTGTCACTGGTAAAGACGTAGTTCAGATAAAAAGTGGGGTTTACTCCCTTTATATTTGTTGTGCTCCACTGTTGCCAGTCAAGCCACCAGAAGTCGATGCCCAGCTTTTCAAAAGGATGAAGTATGATATCCAGGTAGTTTTGTGCGAACCGTTTATTTGTGATATCGAAAGGCACATATTTCTTTGTGGCCGGATCAACACCCATTGCTTCAGCAAATTCAGTATATTGATCTTCATGTGGCTGGATCCCGGAAGCCGGGTGGAGGTTCATGCAGGTCTGTATGTGATTTTCATTGGTCCACTTTAAGAAGCCCTCCGGGTCGGGGAAGAGGCTGCGGTTCCAGGTATAACCGGTCCATCCACAGCTTTCGCCTGCCTGGTCATCAAGTCTCTCTCCTTTATCGTTGAACCACTCCGGACGGTTAACAATATGCCAGTCCATATCTATCACCAGCACATCAAGCGGCACATCGTGGAGGCGGAACTCCTCAACCAGGTTTTTCATCTCAACATCGGAATATTCCCAGTATCGCGACCACCATACACCAAAGGTGAATTTTGGGGGCAGCGCAATTTTGCCGGCCAGAAGGCTGAAGTCATACAGCGCCTTTTTGTAATTGGTGCCATAAAGGAAGAAATAGAGGTCCTGAACCTTCTTTGCCGGTCGTGGCATAACCCAGGGCCAGTCAGAGTTGTCAAAAAGCGGTCGCTGTGAGTCATCTATGACAACCCATCCATCACGCGAAATTAACCCGTTTTCAAGCCTGAGAGTATCTCCCCGGTAGGTGATGTTACCCTTGCAGCCATCAAGAGTCCTTGTTGTACCCTTCAGGTTGCCTTTATTTTGTTTCCCGATACTCCATGTCTGTTTCTGTCCGCTGAGCGAGTAATCGATAAACAGGTTGGATACATTAAACGAGTCGGAACTTATCCTGTACCGGAGAGTCAGCTCTGAAGTCTTTATCAGCAGCCATCCTCCTTTTTCCTTTTTTGTAAATGCAGGTACCGGTAAATTACGGTTCAGGAAAGTAAGAGAGGCATGATCTTCGAAGACACCATCTGCCGAGTATTCCATTCTTATTATACCCGGAGTGAGAATGGTAAAGCGCACATTACCCGCCACAACCATGGCAGAAGGATTTGCCAACGGGTTATTTGCTTGTGCAGCGAGTGTAGAAGAGAGACAAATAAATACCAGAGCGAACAGAGCGCAACGTTTCATGACAGTCCAATAAAGTCATCAAGTGCTTTTTTGTCTGCGGCAGAAAGAGTACCGTTTCTTGATTTTAACATAACGGACGGCTTATTGATCTTGCTCTCAAGAGCTTTTAGCATCTTTTTGAACATACTGCCTGTAAGTATCTTATATGTAGTGAACAGGGCAGTCTTTGTTTCTCCGGAATTTTCAAACTTCTTTGCAAAATCGTTCCATTCCCTGTCGGGATGCTGAAACATAACCATAAGCCCGTTTGTCCAGCACCCGAGCAGCAGATAATCGGCTCCGTCACATATGCCGTTTTTATAGGCTCTTACTGAGGACGAGACGACCTCGATACCTTTGCTTTGGAGATATGTCTCTATTTCTTCAGCGTAGGCTCTTGTAATCCCGGTACGGCTTTGAAATACAATGGCTGCTTTTTTCATATTCAGAAGTTTTTGCCGGCTGATTTTCCGGACAGTATGTTAAAAATAGTATCCTTCCAGCAGATCGAGTATGTCCTGATCTTCGGTAAAGTCGGCAGCCACGTTTCCGTTCTTATTCATTTTTTCAGGATCAGCGCCTGCAGTTATAAGCAAATCAACCATATCCCAGTCGCCTCTGTAAGCTGCCTGGATAAGGGGTGTTGATCCATCTTCATTTTCGTGGTTGACATCAGCTCCTCTGTCGATCAGCAGCTGTGCGGTTACGGTCTCTCCCTGGTCGACGGCCAGGATCAGAGGGGTATTTCCTTTGTTGTAAGGCAGATCCGCTGGAATTCCTTTGTCGAGTAGCAGCTGAGTGACCTCCTTGCTTCCGTTCATTGCGGCATATCCAAGACAGATTTCGGCATACTCTGATTGCAGGTCGGGTAATGCACCCTTGTCAAGAAGAAGAGCTACAGTCTCAGGGTAACCACCCTCACATGCATAAATAAGTGCAGTGTTGCCTTCATTGTCCTGATGAGACAGGTCAGCACCTCTGTCGATTAAGAAATTCAAAGTCTCTGTACGACCGTCGAGAGCTGCATAAATAAGAGGCGTAAAACCACTGGAATCAGCACCTTCAAGTGGTGCCCCGTTTGCCAGGAGAGTCTTTACAAAACCGGTGAGACCACCCTCTGCAGCAGACATGAGAACATTACATCCTTTTTCTGAGACGGCATCAGTTGATGCACCTTTTTCCAGAAGAAGATTTACCAGCTCCTGGCTACCTGAATAACATCCTGCCATAAGCGGTGTGATTCCTTCATTTCCTGCCTTATTGATTGAGGCCCCTTTTTCAATAAGCAACCTTGCGGTTTCAGTGTGCCCTTTCAGGCAGGTTGCTATCAATGGTGTAACTTTTAATGAGGTGAATTGCTCAGCATCAGCTCCATGTTCAATAAGCTGACCTACTATATCCGCTTCTCCATCGTAGGCTGCCTGTGTAATGGCACATATACCGTCTATATTTACAATGGAGACGTCAGCTCCACGATCAAGCAAAAGTTTGACTGTGGTATAGTGTCCATCCTTTACTGCATAATGAAGAGCTGTATTACCCGTAGAATCCTGCTGATTGATTTGTGCCCCTTTATCAAGCAGCTGCTTGCAAATATCCGTAAAATTACGCTGTGCAGAGATCATTAGCAGACTCTTGTTTTCTTCATTGGAATAGTTGACATTGAAACTCTTCTTCATGAGTGACAATGCATCCTCGTAATTCTCATCAAAAATAGCATTATACAGATTTTCTTCCGTAGTCTTTTCCTGACCCATGACTGGTTTTAAAGGTAAAAATGTCAGTAAGAGAAGAAACAGTATATGTATACCTGAGAATCCTCTTTTATGCGAATGTTTGCGGAATTTCATACAAGTGATTTTAAAGATTAATAAAGTTGCTCATAAAAATCAAAAATATGCAAGATTTTTAAATAATTGCAATATGGTAATGAGTTTCATTTTTATCCCGGACATTCTGGCAATTATCAAAGATTCAAAAACCGGGGATGAGAAAATGGTAATAATTTCCGCGAGCTGAAGATTTTCCCGTGTATTTTAGCCATATGCACAAGAATAATGGCTAAAGTTTAAGAAATCTTCTAAATTTGTTAAATGCTTAGACATATTTCGTTTGAGGCTCATGGATTACCTATAGCTGAAATCGGAGAAATGCCGGCAAACAGTTGAAAAAGGCTCTTTTTATTTTAATATCACTAAACCTAAATATTAACCAAATCCGACAATCAATGAAAAAACTAAGTCTTTTGTTGCTGTCACTTGCTGTTGTAAGCCTGGTTTTAACAGGTTGCAAGAAAAGCAATGATAGGAAAAACTACCTGCAGGTAGGGAATGAAGTTTATGATCTGGCCCTCGGAGATATGGAATACTACGGAACGGCTACCGGAGGTTATGATATCGGGCTGAATCTGCTTACAACGGGTATCACTGTTGATGCTGATGGCTACTGGCAGGGAACCGGCACGGGGATCTGGTTTGAGTTCATCAGCGATATTAACAACGGGCTTTCCTCCGGTACTTACGAGTACTCTGGTTCATCAGTTGCTTTCACACTTTATGACGTTGGCTACTGTCTTGACTGGACAACAAATTACGAAACAAATGTATGGGTATATCTGGACTCTTCAGAAGGCGGTTATGTCAAGGTTGTTAAAAATGGCACCAAATATGAGGTTACCTTTAAAGGCAAAGATGAAGATGGAAACGCTGTAAAAGGAAACTTTTCAGGCACTTTTGCAATTTATGATTTCTCATCAACGAAATCGCGTGGTTCACACAAATAGAGCCAGCTAAAAAAATAAAAGCCGTTGCTGATTACAGTGACGGCTTTTTTTTTCGGAGAAACGGGGATTCAGAATTTATCTTCTGCCTCCCTGACCCCTGTCTCTTTTTTCGCGAGTTTTTGGATAATGGGAAGAGCCTTTGCCTCTAAAGTTTGACTTGTCTCCTCTCTTCTCTTTTGAGAAGGATGGCCTGCCATTTTTTTCAGCACTCCTGAATGATTTTTTATGTCTTGGTTCCCAGTCTCTGTCATCCTGCGATACTCCTGTGAACTCATAGTTTTCCTCAGCTTTGATTTCAATACCTTTGTATTTTTTCTCATTCAGTTCTGAGACAATAGCTTTTGACATCTTGGTTTCCACCTCTACCGATGAAGCTTTTTTATAAATCTCAATCAGACCAATCTCAACATTCCTTGAGCTTGGTGTGCTGGCAACAAGGTTAATTATCTCCTTTTTCGTGATGTTCTTTCCCTTGCCAATGTTCAAAACGATGCGCGACATTGATTTGCCCTTGTTTCTACCTTTGCCCGACGAGCGGTTCTCTGCTCCATGTGATTCCCTGTGTTCGTTATTGAGGTCAGGAGAGTTTTTGTAATAATCAAGGAAGCGACTGAACTCAACATATACAAATCGTTTTATTATCTCCTCTTTTGAGATGTCGCTCAGCATTTCGTAAGCCTTGTCAATATAAAGATCTATCTGACCATGGTCAACAGTAATTTGCTGCATATGCTCAATCATATCAAACAGCCGGCGTTCACAAATCTCCTTTCCTGTTGGGACAGGCATATAGGCAATTTTTTTATGAATCGTCTTTTCTATCTGGGCAATATGACCTCGTTCTTTCATATTGATGATTGAGATGGCGATACCCTCTTTACCTGCACGTCCTGTTCGCCCGGACCGGTGTGTGTATACCTCAAGGTCGTCAGGCAGGTTATAATTTATGACATGAGTAAGGTTATTGACATCAAGTCCACGTGCTGCCACATCGGTACCGACAAGTACAGACAGTGTCTTCTCACGGAACTTCTGCATAACAAAGTCGCGCTGCGACTGTGAGAGGTCTCCATGAAGAGCATCGGCGTTATAGCCATCGCGCATAAGAGAAGCTGCGACGTCCTTTGCTTCCTGACGTGTACGGCAAAAAACGATGGCATACATATCGGGATAGTTATCCACAACACGTTTCAGGGCTTCATACCTGTCCTTTGAGTGAACCATGTGGTAAATGTGTGATACATTTTCAGCACCTGAATTTTTCTGTCCTATGGTTATCTCCAAGGGATCAGTCATATAATTCTTTGTTATCCCAAGAATTTCAGGAGACATTGTTGCAGAGAAGAGGAGGGTGTTTTTCTCTGCGGGAGTCTTTGCCAGTATGGCATCAACGTCTTCACGGAAGCCCATCTTCAGCATCTCATCAGCCTCGTCCAGAACCAGTGTGTTTACCTCCGAGAGGTTTACCCTCTGCCGGCGTACAAGGTCGTGTATACGACCCGGGGTGGCAACAATAATATGTGCTCCATCCTTCAGCGCCTTTATCTGTCTTGATATGTCTGCCCCACCATAAACGGCAACAATATGCAAACCCTCAATAAAACGTCCGTAGTTGTTGAGATCATTTGTGATCTGCAGGCACAGCTCACGGGTAGGGCTCAGAACAAGCATCTGCGGATTACGGTTGTTAATATCAAGCTTCTCAAGTGATGGAAGACCAAAAGCAGCGGTCTTTCCTGTACCTGTCTGTGCCAGTCCAATAAGATCGCGTTTATTTTTTAGTAAATATGGAATTACTTTTTCCTGTATCGGTGTCGCATTTTCAAAACCCAGCGACTCAATACCCATAAGGATCTCTGATGAGAGACCCATCTCTCTGAATGTCATAAATATTTTGTGTGATTGATTAGAAACAAGTGAAGTATATAATTGGATCAGCTTAAATCCGGCGCAAAAGTAGTTATAATTATCGGAATAACAATAAATTATTATTTGCCATGCATGATGAAGGCAGGGAGAATAATGCAGACCTCAGAACATTTCTTGCATTCCGGTATTGATTTTACTAACTTCATGTTCTGAAAACAACTGTGATGAACTGGATAGATGTAATAATTATCATTATTCTGGGGCTGGGTCTTATTAAGGGATTTATCGATGGCCTTATTGTTGAAATAAGCAAGATCCTGGCGCTTATACTGGGTATATTTATTTCGATACATTTCTCCGGATGGACCGCCGCCAGGTTATCAGATTATTTCGATATTGAATCGGTCTGGCTGGGTATCATTGCTTTTGTTATAACATTTACCATTGTTGTCATTGCAGTAAATCTGCTTGGGAAGCTGCTTGACAATGTTCTCAAGGCTGCATCTCTTGGTTTTTTTGTCCGACTGACAGGAGCTATTTTCGGAGTATTGAAAATGGCGCTTATACTGAGTGTTGTTTTTGTTTTTATCAATACGGTTAACCAGCGTGCAAGAATACTGCCTGAAAAGACGATAAACAATTCATATCTCTACAATCCAATCGCTGACATCGTTCCATCTATATTCAAAGTTGTGGAGGGCAAGGACCTGCTGGATAGCTTTAACAGGTATAAAAAGCCATTTGTCAGCACACCCATATGACCACAATTATTATCTTTGCCCGGTCATAATTTAACTTGTTATAAATGAATTTTGTTGAGGAACTAAGATGGAGGGGAATGATACACGATATCATGCCCGGCACAGAAGAATTTATGCTTAAAGAGCATACGGCAGCTTATGTTGGTTTTGACCCTACAGCCGATTCACTTCATATAGGACATATGGTTGGTGTTATGATGCTGCGTCATCTGCAGCGTGCAGGACATACTCCCATTGCGCTGGTAGGCGGAGCCACAGGAATGATAGGTGACCCTTCCGGTAAATCTCAGGAACGCAACCTGCTTAACGAGGAGACTCTTCTACATAACCAGGAATGCCTTAAAAAACAACTGTCAAAATTCCTCGATTTTGAGTCTGACGCACCCAACAAAGCCATTATGGTCAATAATTATGACTGGATGAAGGAGTATTCTTTCATTGAGTTTATCAGAGATATTGGCAAGCATATCACGGTAAACTATATGATGGCGAAGGACTCGGTGAAAAAGAGACTTGACAGCGAAAGCGGCCAGGGTATGTCATTTACAGAGTTCTCATACCAGCTGGTACAGGGTACCGATTATCTCTTCCTTTACAACAACTATGGCTGTCGTCTTCAGATGGGAGGATCGGACCAATGGGGTAATATTGTAACGGGAACTGAACTCATCCGCAGAAAGACAGGAGGAGAGGCATATGCCATGACCTGCCCGCTGATAACAAAGAGTGACGGCACAAAATTCGGCAAGACCGAATCAGGTAATGTATGGCTTGACCCAGAGAAGACGACTCCCTACCAGTTTTACCAGTTCTGGCTGAACGTGGCTGACGACGACGCGGAGAGATTCATAAAAATATTTACCATGCTGTCAAAGCAGGAGATAGAAGACATTATTTCATCACACCGGTCGGAACCCCATCTAAGGCTGCTGCAGAAAAAGCTTGCAGAAGAATTAACCGTTATGGTTCATTCAAGGGCTGACTATGAAGGAGCAGTGGAGGCCTCACAGATACTCTTCGGCAAAGGCACCACAGAATCGCTGAAAAAGATGGATGAAAACACATTCCTTTCAGTATTTGAAGGAGTGCCGGTATTTGATATCCCAATGAGTACAATTGAACAGGGAGTTATATTGTCTGATCTATGCGCGGTACATACCAGAATTGCAGAATCGAAGGGAGAATTCCGCAGGCTGGTACAGGGAGGCGGTGTAAGCATTAACAAAGAGAAGGTGGATAATGTGGATATGCCTGTTAACCCGGGAATGCTCCTTAACGGTAAGTATCTGCTGGTACAGAAAGGGAAAAAAAGCTACTACCTGGTAAAGGTGATTTAATTGCCTGATTATACTGCAATTTGTGAGACTTTTTCACGTTAAAAGAACATATCCAAAGAAACCTCACTGATGAAAAAAAATCCCCGGGTTGATTTTAAACCTGACTCGGTTGACCTTGTCAACTTTGTCCTGAAGTATATTAAGATATTTATTATTACAGGCCTTGCTGCGGCAGTTCTTTCAGCACTTATCTCTTATGCCTTTAGGCCGCTTTTTGAATCTAAGGTGATACTCTATCCCAGTTCCAATATTGTGGAGACACACAATCTTCTGGGGCAGATCTCGTCGTCCAGCTCTGTCTTTGGCGATGATGATGCAACTGAACGGTTAATCCAGATACTGAAGTCAGAGCAGGTTAAAGAGTATCTGAAAAAGAAGTATGATCTGAAGGCTCATTACAACATTAAGCCTGATGCAAAATACCCGAATACCGCTATTGAACAGAAGATGAAGAAATATATTCATTGCAGCAAGACATCTTATGGATCAGTGGAGGTGACAGTGAGGGATCGCGACAGGAATATTGCCTGCCTGATGGCAAACGATATGACTTCACGGGCTGATACAATATTCAATGCCATACAACGTGAGGCCTCATCGAAGATCTGTCTGGAGATACAAAAGAGTTACGAGTCGCAGCTGAAAGTTGTACATAATTACCAGGATTCACTAAGGCAGCTGGCTGGCTACGGAGGTTTTGATTCAGAAAACGGGGAGGGCTCAATATACAAAGCATATTTTGAGGCGATGGCGGATAATAACAAACCGGTTGCTGACAAACTTGAAAAGAAACTGGATCTTTACCAGAAGGATCGGCCGGAGTTTCTTCGTATTTATTCAACGCTTGAAAAGGAAAACGAATATCTTCTGAATATCCGGGGCCGCTATCTCGAAGCTCTTTCATTGGCACGCCAGAACCTGCCGTACACTCTGATCATTGATAAAGCAATTGTGGCAGAAAAAAAAGTATGGCCGAAGCGAAGCTACATAGTGGTAATAGCCACTTTCTCTTCTCTTTTGCTGATGGCATTACTACTGTTTATCTCAGACTCTGTTGTAATGCATTCTGGTCAGGATGGCCGGGAATAATTACATATTGCTGAAGAAAAAAATAGTCGTTCCGGCAATAATTACAGCTCTGTTCTTTATTGCAGGAATGATTGCCGAATTTCATGGAATAAGCCTTCTGTGGAGTTTGCCGGTTATCCTCCTCCTGCTCGTTTTCACTCTTCTTTCAGTTGAAAAGGCGCTTGTGCTTATCCTTTTTATGGTGCCATTATCTTTTCAGTGGAGTTTTATATCGGAGAGTGTTCCGTTTGACATTTCCATACCTACAGAGCCCCTGCTTGCCCTTATCCTCTTTATTGTACTATTCAAGCTGATTGTCAGGGGTGAGTTTTCATCAGAGCTGCTTAAGCATCCTGTCACCATCATTATTTATGCTTACCTTATCTGGACCCTGGTGACATCTCTCTTTTCAGGAATGCCAGGTGTATCATTTAAAGCTCTCTCTTACAGGCTGTGGTTTATTACCGCATTTTACCTGCTGGCGGCTCAGATATTTCTCCGGAAACAAAACTATGAGACTTATATTTCTGCCTATTCACTCGGACTGGTGGTAGTGGTGATATTTTTCTTCACCCGGACAACAGCTGAAGGATTCATGAGTCAAAAGATTGCACATTCTGCATGCTACCCGTTTTTCAAGGATCATACCTCTTTTGGTGCGGCCCTCTCATTTTGCATCCCACCATTGTTTGTTATGGCATTCAACAGGAAAAGAGACGCTTTATCGCGTTTGGCCTGTTTTCTTATTGGAGCATTGTTTGTGGCCGGGCTGATTTTTTCATACAGCAGGGCAGCATGGGTAAGTCTTCTTGTCTCAACCGGATTTTCATTGATACTTTTAATGAAGCTGCCACCAAAAGTGCTTATTGGAGCCTCAATAGCAGTAGTAATAACACTCATTCTTTCTGCCGGCTTTATCTGGCAACGTATGGACAGTACCAGGGAAGACTCCTCTACTGACCTTAAGACACATTTGCAGTCCTCCTCAAACATATCCACCGACCAGTCAAATCTTGAGAGGATAAACAGATGGAAAAGCGCTATTAGGATGTATGAAGAAAAACCCCTGATGGGGTGGGGACCCGGAACGTATCAGTTTTATTATGCCCCTTATCAGTATTCAAAAGACCGGACAATAATCAGCACCGATTTTGGAGATGCCGGCAACTCACACAGCGAATATCTTGGACCATTGAGCGAACAGGGACTACCGGGTGGTTTAATTTTTGCCGGACTATTGCTCGCGGCCCTTGTAACAGGTATGATTACATGGTATAAAAGCAAGAGAAACTACTCAGGATACATGTCACTTGCAATTGTGGCAGGACTTATTACTTATGCCATCCATGGAATAATGAACAGCTTCCTGGATACTGACAAAATAGCCTCACTATTCTGGGGCTTCATTGCCATGATAACCTCAATGAATATTTTAATTAAAGGGGAGAAGCAGATCTCAGGCACTAAAGAATCTCAACCGCAAGGATAGAGACGTCATCAAACAGGGCAGGATTATTGTCACTGATATCGAGGTCCTCAATAAGAGCTTTAATGTTGTTCCTCACATCGTTTTTATTTGTAAAATGTTTTTCAATGTATGATGTTCCTATGTCGATGCCATTCTGATCCTTGAGTTCAGAAAGGCCGTCGGTGTAACAAATGATTTTTGAGGCTGCCGGAAGAATAACTGAAGCTTTTCTGATAGAAGGAATTTCATCAAGCATGCCAATGCCTACACATGAGGCAGCCAGGTGATTTATTTCATTATTCTCAAGATTAATCAGTACCGGTGGATTATGTGCAGCATTGACATATTCCAGTCGTCTGGATGAACGGTCAATGCGGGCAACAAAGAAAGTTATGAATTTCTCTCCTGCCGCATTATGGTTTATTATCTCATTGAGCTTGATAATCAGTGTCCCAAGGTCAATTGTTGAAGTGAAAAGAGCTCTTAAAGATGCCTGGAAGTTGGACATCAGCATTGCCGCTGATATCCCTTTCCCGGATACGTCGGCAATGCAGAAGCCTATGGTATTGTCATCGAGACGCAGGAAGTCATAATAATCACCACCCACTTCATAATGAGGGTTATAAAAGCCCTGGATTTTCAGATGTTCATTTACCGGAAGACGGTTGTTGTCAGGGATAAGAGCCATCTGCATCCGCGCGGCAACCTCAAGCTCCTTCCGCATTGCTTCCTGCTTGAGGCTCTCGTTAAAGAGACGCTGGTTTTCAATTGCAACAACAATAATACTTGAGATTGTCTGGATGTAGTTCAGGTGTTTGATTACCGGACTCATCCCTTCTCCTTCTTCATCAATATCACCGATGAGGACATATGCCAGCGGGGCATTATTGTTAAAGACCGGGATAATAATATCCACCCCGCTCAGTTTGCCTTCAGGAACATCGGTAATTATATCTTTTATGAGGAGAAGGTCCTGTTCAACATCAATGTTGTTCTTTAAATCATCGTTGAATCCTGCATTTAACAGTACTTCCCATTTCTCCCTGTAAATAAACAGCAATACCTTGCCAATGCCAAGGTAATTGCGCAGTATGGATTCGTACTTTAAAAGGAGAACTTCAGTAGGCTGGTTGGCATTTATCTGAAGAGTAATGTCAAGCAGGGCATCGAGTTTGAATTTCAATACCTCCAGTCGTGATTTTGGCAGCCTGAGTTCATTCATAGTCGTTTATCAGCCCTTCACTCTTTCAATATAGGACCGGTCTCTTGTATCGATACGTATCTTGTCTCCCTGGTTAACAAAAAGCGGAACCATAATGGTTGCACCTGTTTCCACTGTTGCCTGTTTGAGAGTATTTGTTGCTGTATCTCCCCTGAGACCAGGTTCGGTATAAGTAACTTCCATAACCACGTTTGCCGGAAGATCAACAACAAGGACACTTTCAGTCTCAGCATGAGTTACAACCTCAACTACCTGTCCCTCCTTAAGCAGGTCGGAGTTTTCAAACATTGACTCCGGAACAGATATCTGCTCAAATGTCTCAAGGTGCATCAGATGATAATTTGTATCTTCTTTATAAAGAAACTGATATTGTCTTCTTTCAACACGTGCAACGTTTATTTTAACTCCTGAGTTAAAGGTGTTTTCAATAACCCTGCCTGAGGTGATGTTTTTAAGCTTTGTACGTACAAATGCCGGACCCTTTCCCGGTTTAACATGCTGAAACTGTACGATGGTGTAAAGATCATTGTTGAATTCTATTACCAGACCGTTTCTAAAATCTGCGGTTGTTGCCATAGAGCTTTAATTGTTTTATTTTCAGTTATATACTATTGGTTTGGTCAGTCCTTCATAATGTATCATATCTACATAAACTGACCCTACAAATATATCAAAACGAACTTTAACAGGTAAAAAATTTTCATCTGCTGTAAACCATACCGACATATCATCGCTGGTTTTGAACAAACGTCCCACTTCAGTGACCGGGTTAAAGCAGTAGCACTTTACTTTTCCACCCTTGATTTTGATGTATTCAACACCCTTATACCTGAGGATAATAGGATAGAGTTCATCGGCAAACCAGGTGGTCATTGTGAATATGTCTCCGGGTTTGAGGGTGTCAACGTTAGCGAGATGATATTTTCTGAACCAGTAGAAGCAGGAGAGGACATCAAGTATACCCTGTTGTGTTATATGCTGTCCGCTGAGATCGCTCATCAGAATTGCCGAGTCGGCTCTTGTATGATGATCAAAGCTTACCTCATTATACTTTTTATAATGACCTTCGGAAATATTCCTTATGGAAAAGACAGGCAGGTCTGTGTAGGGATTGATGAAGGTTTCATAAGTGTCTCTTACCTTATACATTGCATCAGCAATCCCGGTAGTCTGACCGGAAAGCACTCCATGCCAAACCTTTTTATCTCTCCATATCTCTTCCTTTAGCTCGAGGCTTGCAACGCCTCCGCTCAGGATACCATACCTGATCTGGTATTTTATCTTCTCTCCGGGTTTATACGGTTGTTTTTTCTGAGCAAAAACGGCAGAAAAAGCAAAAACCAGCATGATACATGTAATAACCAGCTTTTTCATCTCCCTTCTTTCCCTTTTAAAAGTACCTGCTTTTTTGATACTGTAGCAATGAAATCTTTGAGATAGTATGGTTCAAAATAAGCGATGTCCTCAAATTTTTCATCTTTCAGTGCCTTTTCAGATAATTGTGCCAAAAAAGATGCCGAAGGTACAAAATCGTCATGAAAAATAGCATTGGGGTTAGAGATAACCTCTTTGCATTTGGCTGCGCCATCGCCAAAGAATACAACAGGATGTTCAGAAAGAATATTACTGAATGAAGCGTTGTCTATAATATCTGCTTCAACACCCCTGACAGTTTCTCCCCTGTTATTAAATACAGCATTGAATACTTCCATCCTTCTGGCGTCAATCATAGGGCAAAAGAGTGCATCCTGCGGGTACGACGAGGCATGCTTTTGTATAAATCCATGGCACATCGCATCAAGGGTACCGATGGCAATAAGGGGTTTTTTCAATGCGTATGAAATGCCCTTTGCCACGGAAACGCCTATTCTCAGGCCGGTATATGATCCCGGCCCCATACTGACGGCCACGGCATCAACAGAGCTTATTTTGGAAGAGGCTTTTGCAAGCGCGCTCTCAATAAGCGGAGTGAGTTTTGATGCATGTGA
>Ga0116171_10001649_pt1 | contig 21997 bp, 12 predicted proteins | sample AD_JPNHW2_MetaG_FD_89798 | JGI IMG/M metagenome (GOLD analysis project Ga0116171, IMG submission 89798) | Active sludge microbial communities of municipal wastewater-treating anaerobic digesters from Japan - AD_JPNHW2_MetaG | ecosystem: Engineered > Bioreactor > Anaerobic > Digestate | place...
AGGCATCAATGTGAAGAAAGAGGATATTGACGAAAAAAGGATAACGTATCATCCCAAAATACCTGAGCTAAATTATCGAATTTATCCGTAAATTTGAGGAAGTTATTTTGAAAGTTTTACTTATGCATTTTTTTAAATAAATTTATTTTTTACCCGCAAGTTTTTTTATAAAAGTTTGTCAAACCAGTAATGTGTTTTTTTATGGAGTGTAAAAATTTTAAAAATAATATCCTGAATTTTTATTACAACGAAAGTAATACTAAGATTTCCGGGGAAATACAGGAACATCTATCAGCTTGCGGTGAATGTGCAGAATTGTTCCGGCAGGTATCACTGGTGCTTGGTTCGGCCGATCCCCTAAAAGAAGTTAAGCCGGACTCTTTTTATTATACCCGTCTTTCATCAAAAATCAAGGATCAGCCTGAGATAAATGTCTATGCCCGTTTTTTTGTCAGGCTGGCACAGCCTTTACTTGCGGCATGTTTTGCTATTTTTGGAATTTTTATAGGCTATAAAATAGTTGACGGTTTGCAGAATAATAATACCATGGCGTCGAAAAGCGATCAGGTTGAGGTTGCCGAACTACAACTCGCTGAGGAGTATTTCCCCCAGACGGCTAATGAAGAAAATATTGAAACTTACTATTTAAATGAATAATAACATGAGTTATTTTAATAAAAACAGGGTGTTGTTGTGGATCGTAGTTGCGGTATTAATTATCAATCTGGCAGCCACCGGCACTATTATTTATAAAATGTCTGATGTACCAAAGCGCGATTTTCATAAACCCGGGAGGCCATGTGCCCAGACATACCTTGAGAATGAACTGCACCTGACACCTGTTCAAAACGAGGAGTTTAAGAGGCTGAAAAAAGCGCATCATGACAGTGTAATTGTTTTGCATAAAATGATGAAAGAAAAACGGGCAATCATTAGTGAAAATATGATTAAGCCTGAGCCGGACACCACTTTACTTTATAATACCACCGAAGAATTAGGAATGTTGTTTGCCCAGACACGCAAACTTTACATCAGCCATTATTTCGAACTGCGCAAGGTCTGCAACCCTGAACAACAGGAAAAACTTGCTAAAATATACACGCGGGTTTTTTGTGGTGAAGACGGGTGCCAGATGCCTCCGAACAATAAATGCGATAAAGAAAAAAATAGTCCTATGAATTGCAGGCCGGTACATTCCGAAGAATAAACGATCATACTTTTTGAAATTATAAATTATAAACTAAAAAACAAGAACATGAAAACAACAAAAATTAAATTATTGGCAGCTTCTGTCATAGCAAGCTTTATAATGTTTGCCACCACGGCAACTTATGCACAATGCCAGCACCAGAAACAAATGGAATCACAGCAGGGACAGCTACAACCAGCCCCTGAACATGCCAGGCCGGGATGTTGCGGAATCAAGGACATAACAGCGGATCAGCAAAAACAAATGGAGGCTTTACATCAAAAAATGATGAAAGAAGTTCTTCCTATAAAAAATCAGATAGCAGAAAAGAAAGCTCATCTGGTTACCATTTCAACCGGTGACAATGTGGATATGGTGGCTGTTAATAAAACCATTGACGAAATATACGCATTAAAAGCTGAACTGGCCAAAAAGGAAGAAGCCCTGAAACAAGATGTAAGAAAACTGCTGACCGATGAGCAAAAACTACAGTTTGATATGAAAAATGCTAAGGGAAAGGGTATGAAATGCGGTATGGGATCTCAGGGAAAAGGCTGCGGCATGGGGCCTCAGGGAATGAAATGCGGTATGAGACAGCAGGGCATGGGTTGTGGCATGATGGGACAACAGAGCATGGGTTGTGGCATGATGGGGCAGCAAGGCATGAGCTGTGGCATGGGACAACAAGGCATGAAATGTGGAAAGGAACAAGGACAGGGCGGAGCCGGTTGCATGAATCAGGGACAGGAAAAAAGCCAGGGATGCTGCAAAGATAAAGCAGCGGCAGGAAGCGGTACTGAAAAATCTGGCTGCCCTCAACAGAAAAATAAATAATTTAAACTTAATACAACCCGGTATTGATAACATATCGGGTTGTTTTTTTCTTTTATTAAAATCTGAAAGAAGGCAGCATGAAGAAATTGTTTTTGATTACCCTGACCCTGTTTTTTACAACCTTATTTGTTTCAGCTCAGGAAAAGCCCATTAATAAAAACGGAAACGGAAATTCGCCAAAAGGCTCCATTGCCGGGCTTGTCCACGATGAAAAAACGGGTGCCCCGGTTGAATTTGCCAATGTGATCGTATGCAGGGTTAAAGATTCTTCGATGGCGACAGGGGGGCTAACCAATGCAAAAGGGAAATTTTTGATCGAGAATATTTCCTACGGGAAATACTTTGTTAGGATCAATTTTATCGGTTATAGTGCAAAGCTAATCTCAGATATTGTTATTGATGAGAACAATACTTTTTTGAATCTTCACACTATTAACCTCCAGACAACAGCTACCAACCTTGATGCAGTCACCATCACAGGGGAAAAAGACCAGGTAGAATACAATCTCGATAAAAAAGTGATCAACGTTGATAAGAACCTGCTGACCTCGGGTGGTACCGCCCTTGATATCATGCAGACGATACCTTCTGTAGATGTTGATATTGAAGGAAATGTTAGTTTACGGGGTTCGCAGAATGTTACCATATTTATTGACGGCCGCCCGTCGGGCCTCACCAGCCTTGATCAGATGCCCGCCAGCATGATCGAAAAAGTGGAGATCGTTACAAACCCTTCGGCACGCTACGACCCTGACGGTATGTCGGGAATCATCAATATCGTAACAAAACGAAAAAAAGAAGCCGGCTATTACGGCATGATCTCAGCCAACGTGGGAACGGGCGGGAAATACACAGGTTCGCTGAATTTTGGATATAATGTAAAAAAGTTTAATATTTATACAAACCTCGACGGACGTATCTTTGGCATGAAATCCTTTACCAATTCTTACCGCGAAGTTTACCAAAATGATTCGACCTATTACTATAAACAATTGTCTGAATCAAAGAGACAAGGCAAGTTTGGTAATATCAAACTGGGAGCTGATTATTTTATAAATAGTAAAAATACCTTGTCGGTATATGGCGAATATAATATCAGGCGTTTCAACCCTAATAATTTTACTGAATACTATAATTTAGATTACGACAGCCTGCTGACAAGTTATTATGACCGGCAGAACAATATGACCGGGTCAAATGGAGGATATGAGCTTGGCCTCGATTATAAACTGACTTTCAATAAAAAAGGCCGCGAACTGACAGCCAGTTTTTTTTATTCCAATACGCCTTCGGATGACGAGACGAACAACACTACTACCTATTATAACACCGACATGACTCCAAGTGCTGAGCCTGCATGGGTGCAAAGAAATATCTCCGCTGAAAAAAATATTCGCTTTTACGGGCAGGTTGACTATGTTCATCAGATGGATAAATGGGGCAGAATAGAAACCGGGTATAAATATCAGAACCGTTCAAATTATGAAGATTATCAGTCTTTTTACCAGGACAGTGCCGGCATTCTCCAGTATGATTCCATGCCCAGCAATATATTTAAAAATACGCAGCAGCTTCATTCGGCTTACCTGATCTATGCCAATAATATCAATAAATTCAAGTTTCAGTTGGGCATACGTTACGAGGACGCCATTACTGTTTCGGAACAGCAGACCATGGATTCGATTTATAAAAGTGATTATTTTAATCTCTTTCCCACCGTTCACTTAAAATATGAATTTACCGACCGCCACGCCATTCAGATCAGCTACAGCCGCAGGGTCAACCGCCCCCGCTCGGGCAACCTGAATCCTTTTATCGATTATTCAGACCCGATGAACTTATCAGCAGGGAATCCATACCTGAAACCTGAATTTACTAACTCTTTCGAACTCGGCCACCTGATAAGTTTTAAAGAAACATCCTTTAATACCACTTTATTTTACCGTGAAACCAACAATATGATCACCCGGGTGCTCAATATACTGGACAGCGGAATAACATTTACTTCGTACCAGAATCTTGATAAAGGAAGTTCGTTCGGGCTTGAATTTATTTACACACAGGGTATCTTTAAGTGGTGGAAGATAAACGCCAATTTCAGCCTGTTCGGAACAAAATATTACGGGGAATCGTCTATTGAAGGCTTCAATGATGTACATCCAAGCTGGACCACCAAGATCAATTCTTCAATGACATTCTGGAAATCCTTTGATGTACAGCTTGGCTTTAATTACAATTCCTCGCAGATTACGGCTCAAAGCCGCGGATGGGGGGGGCCCGGGGGGATGGGCGGATCCGATGCACAGGGTAAACGGCTGGCGAACTATAGTTTTGATATCGGGCTGAAAAAGGACTTCTTTAAAAATACACTGACACTCACACTCCGCCTGAGCGATGTGTTCAATACACGAAAATCCGAAGTGATTACCTATGCCACTGATTATTATTCAGATGTTAACCGCTGGAGCGATTCACGGGTGCTGTTTTTTGGTGTTTCTTATAAGTTCAATAAAGGCATAAAACCCAAAAAGAAAATACAACGGCAGGATGATAAGGAGGAAGAACTAGATTATTAAACCAAATTCGCATTATAATTCCTTTTAGAGAACTTTTTCTTACTTATTCAGACGTGTCGTTCTGATCAGAGTTTGTCCATAGTGTCCGACTTCATCCCAGCCTGACCCGCCAGTTGGCGGACAGTCGGGCAGGATAATTCTTGTTTTGAAAACAGTCATCCGCCGCTTCGGACTCCTGAATTTCAATACTGCGCTGGCTTCAAACCCGAACTTTCTGACTCAGACACGAAAATTAATGACAAGTACTAATTATACTACAAAATTTTTTTTATGGAGCGATAGGCCTGCATCACTATCTGGTTAATGATGGTCGCATAAAAAATGCATACCGAAAAAGTGACAGCCCAGTATTGATGCCATATCACATGACAAAGGACAAATAAAGTTACCAGCAGGATACTGCTGATAACCAGTTCAATTTTATTTGCATGCTCATCTGAAATTTTCTCGGAAGTAATAAAATCAAACCATAATCCCATGGCCATTAAAGTAGCCTGAATGGCATTTATCAGCGGAAAAATAATTAACCAGCTTGTTACTTCACCCTTCAGATGATCATAAACATTCCATGCCACAAGATAATCCGCCAGGATGATGGCATACAACATAATTTTCTTTTCCCAATTTCTTTTTGCTCGTTTTGAAATGGCATGCACGACCGGCAACAGGATGATGGCCATAACTGCAAGGACAATAAGCAGACTTAAAACAATATGAAAAAAGCTATCCTGACTAAACATCAGCCGGAACAAATATGACCATGAGCCAGCACTTGCAACAATAAAGAGTATGGCAACAAGACTGTGAAGAAATAACATCAGTTCGTCAAAATCAGGGAAGAGGAATTTTAGTAAGGCATTTTTTATTTTCCCGGGATTCATTTTTTACGGAATCACTACCGGAAAATCCGTATCAAAATTCAGGAAATGCTGCTCACCCAATATCAATGTCATAAAATGTTTATAGGCGGAGGTAAAATTAAATTCGTTGATATCATAATAGATATCAGGCAAAGGTTTATTCCCTATAGAGCCCATATCGACCGAAGCCGTGTTGAATTCTTCAAGGGCTGGGTACTGCACTACTTTCTGCATCACCGGCATTTGTCCGAATTCTTTACGGAGCAGGAGATCCACCATTTTATCGGCAAGGGCCTGTGTAAGGCGCCGGTCGTACAGCCTGCATTGCCCGGAACGGGCATAATAACCGGAGGTCTGTGCACGTGCCTCGATCTTCAACCTGTTGGTGATTTCCGAAGCTATAACGCCACTGATACCGCCAAACCTGGGATGCCCGTATTCGTCCACTTCTGAACTGGCATGCACCACATCTACTTTTCCTTTTTGTTCATCGTACCAGCGTACACCTTCTGAAACGGCAATCACAAGGGCTTTTTTCCGGGAACTCAGGTATGCTTCTTTTACAGTTTCAAAAAAGAAATCTTTACGCTCTTTGGTCATCTCATATTCGGGAACCAGGGCAAGATCGGCGCCACCAAATACCGAGCTTCCGGTAAGCCAACCCGCATCACGGCCCATAACCTCAAGCACGATGATACGCGAATGAGAATAGGCTGTAGTACGAATGCGGTCTGTAAATTCCATGATCCCTTTAGCGGCCGAAGGAAAACCAGGACAAAGCACGGCCTCGATGCTTTTTTTATTATAGTGGTGAATAGTGCGGGTACGCAGGTCGTTGTCGATGGTTTTGGGAAAGCCGAGTACGGGGATACCTTCTGTTTCATAAAGTCTTTTTGCAGCACCGTTGGTATCATCTCCCCCAATGGTAACAACCACATCGATCTTATATTTCTTGAGGTTTTGTAAAATCTGGGGGACACGGTTCTCAGGATTCTTCTTTGACGGGAAAGGGTTTGTGCGGCTTGATAACAGTGCTGTTCCACCATAAATGCCGTCATAAGGCTGATATGAAAGATCCACAATATCACCATTACCCAGGAGGCCCTTCCAGCCCTTGCGAATGCCATATACTTTAAAGCCCAGCATGGAGGCCCTGTTTCTTATCGATTCAATACTTGAGTTCAAGGCCGGTGTATCTCCGCCGCCTGTGAGTATTGCAAGGGTTTTCCCTTCATATATTTTGTTGCTTTTTTTCATTTTTTGCTTTTATTATTTTGACTGGCAAATATAGGATATTTTTTTAAAAGGGAGGATTGGGAAGATAATGTTAGGGGGTTAGGCGGTTAGGCTATTAGGCTGTCCCGATAGCTATCGGGAGGCTGTTAGGCTTTTAGGGGGCCAGGGATTAGGCTGTTAGGCTTATAGGTGGATAGGGAGGTAGAAGATTCGGTCAGCGCATGCAGACAAAATCAGCCCCGCAAGGGATATTACTGATATACACTGATAAAAAACGACTTTTGACTTGCATTATAAAATAACTATTTTTTAATATTAAGTTACATTTAGCAATCGTTCTTTTTTTACGAATCAAAATATAGCGTTAGCTTTTATTATCACCTCAGAAAACTGAAAACTTTCAAGAGAAACTATTGATAAAAAAGTTAATGCTCATGTCAAGCGTGGGCTTAACTTATATTGTTTCTCGGGTATCTCATTACCTCTATGACAGATGTAGCTATTATTCCACGCTTTTTTATTAAAGATACGCCGAAGGAACTGTTGTATTAAAAATTTAATCAGAATCAATGTTGTAAATCACAAATCGAGTTAATAACAAAAAATTGTCTTTAATATAAAAGTTTTTTGTTTCTTTGATTTTTAGTTATTATTTTTAATAATATAAATAAATGTCTATTAAATGAAAAAAATCATCATTTCAGTTTTTATTTTCTGTCTTTATTGTAATCTTTCAAACGCCCAATGGGAGCACCCAAATGGCCCTTTTGGCGCCATGATAAATTGCATGGCTGTATCGGGGAATAATATTTTTTCGGGGACAGCTTATGGTGGCTTGTACCTATCAACAAATAATGGTGCTACCTGGGCACAATCTAATATTGATTTATTAGGCGGGGGTTATCCGGTTTTAGCATTAACTGTGAATGACACAAATATTTTTGCCGGAACTAATGATGGAGTGTATTTATCAACAGATAATGGAATAAACTTTACTGCAACAAGTTTTACCGGTACAATTTATTCGTTATGCGCTGGCGGATCAAATATCTATGCCGGAACAGCTTCAGGTATCTATAAATCGACAAATAACGGCACAAACTGGATTGGAATTGGTTATGGAACTCAATTTGTAGATGCAATAGCAGTAAAGGACGATTCCATTGTTTTTGCCGGAGTTTATGGCAATGGTATATGCAGATCAATGAATAATGGCTTAACCTGGTCTATGGTGAATACAGGATTGCCAAACAATCCATATCCTACTGTTTACTCAATAGCAATAAGTGGAACAACAGTTTTTATTGCCACTTCCAGTGGTGTTTATAAATCTACAAATAATGGTTCTAATTGGGTTTATTCTAATTCGGGATTATCTGGAACACCTCGCAATTTTGCAATAAGTGGAACAACTATTTTTGCTTGTTCATCTATGGGTGTTTTCAAATCTACTAATAATGGTACTAGTTGGAGTGCGGTGAATACTGGTCTTGTAAATAAAAATGTAAAATCATTGGTAGTATGTGGTGGAGATATATATGCAGGCACAGATGGCAATGGAGTATATAAAACAAATAATGGGGGACTTAATTGGTTTTGTGTGAATACAGGAATGACAAACGTAATGGTACGTTCAATAATTACTAACGGATCTGAAATGTATATTGCCACAAAAAATGGGGCTTATAAATCCACAGATTATGGATTCAATTGGTCTCAAATATTTTCATATCAAGGAACCAATGGGGTATACTCAATTGCAATTAATAAGGATACAAATGTTTTTATTGGAACTTATGAAAGTGGCATTTTTTTATCTACTGACCAAGGGACAACATGGAATGCCGTAAACAATGGTTTAACTACAACATGCGTTACATCGCTAGTCATTAGCGATACTAATATTTTTGCAGGGACAAATAGTGGTATATTTTTATCAACTAATAACGGCACAAGTTGGACGTCAATTAATACGGGGTTGGTAAATATAAATATCCGGTGTATGGCTATAATTGATACTATAGTTCTTGCAGGAACTGATTCTGGTTTATTTATGTCAATTAATAATGGTTACAATTGGGTTAAAATTAGTCCGGCCAATATGGACCAATACATTCAATCTTTAGCTACAAGTGGAAATAAAATCTATGCAGGGTATAATAATAGCAGGATATATCGTACTGATAATTTCGGAAACACTTGGAATTCATTTAATTTAGGAATTGCTAATTGTGACATAAATTCATTAGTTGTTTATGGACAAACCATTTTTGCAGGAGTTTATGGTAGTAATGCAACATCAGAATTGACTAATGGTGTTTATTTGTCGCTTGATAATTGTATGAATTGGTCTGCAATAAATACAGGCCTTACGACAAATGGATTAATGAATAGATATGTCAGTGCATTATCTATTTGTGAAAATAATATTTTTTTAGGTACTTTAGGTACTGGTATTTGGACTTGCCCGATATCGACTTACTTCCAAGTATGGCCAGGTAATACAAATGATGATTCGATTGTTAATAATTATGATCTATTACCAATAGGTTTGTATTATGGCACCTCTGGAATTCCCAGAGAAAATATCAGTAATGCCTGGGCGGGTCAAAATTGTTTTAACTGGCCATGTTCACAGTTTGATTCAACAAATATGAAACATGTCGATTGCAATGGGGATGGAGTTATTAGTGCATTGGACACAGTGGCTATAAATTTGAATTATGGTTTAACCCATGCAATGAGCAAAAAAATAATTAAACAAGAGAAATCGGCACCAATATTATCTATTGTTTCGAATTCAACTTCTTATCAGGCTGGCGATACAGCCCGTTTTGATATTATTGCCGGTGATGTATCAAATCCTGTTAACGCCTTATATGGGATTGCTTACAACATTCATATTGATCCGGAGTTCATCGAACCTGGGTCATTAAAATTTTCTCATATTTCAAGTTGGTTAGGAAATCCTGCTGTTGATGCTCTAAAATTGTCAAAAAAGTTTGAAAGTATTGGAATTTTTGAAAATGCAATTATTCGCATGGATCATATTAATCAAACAGGATATGGGATAATAGGTAAACTCCAATTTAAAATCAATGATGTAATAACATCGATCGACACAATGAATCTTTCCATTTCATCTTACAGTGCAGTTAATGCCTCCTCACAACAAATTGTATTTAATACGGTCGATAACTCAGTAATTGTGCTACCTGATCCCTCCTCAATAAACTCTATCATATTAAATAACTTTTCATTCTATCCTAATCCTGCTTATGATATGTTATACCTTGAGGTTTCTCCAAGTATAATTTCTGCTAATGCCAAAATTGAAATTTATGATATTTTGGGGAAAGCAGTCCTGTCTCAAAAAATTCAAAAAAATAAGACAGGAATTGATATTAATAGCTTCAAAAAAGGCATGTATTTAATGAAGTTGATTAATGGAGATGAAATTATTGTCAAGAAATTTGTTAAAGAGTAACCCATCTCATTGTTGGTGGAATAATCGTCTTTCCATTCTCATAGGCTTTACCTATCTTATCGAATTGCTACTAATAAGCACCACGAATACATTGCATTTCCCTGAAACATATAGGCTCCTAAAATCTTAAATCTAAAATCCTGCTTTAAAAAACTTTTCCGCCAGCACCTGCGCATGTTTCACATTTGATTCAACCGTCCAGCCTGCTATATGCGGTGTTAATATCACATTTTCTGCCTGTATAAGGTATTGCATGGGCTCCGGGAATTTTTCGAGACCGATTTTCTCAAATGACTGCGATTCGTATTCGAGCACGTCCAGCGCAACACCCAATACTTTACCATTTTTCATGTTCGCCACAAGGTCCGAAGTGTTCAACACCTTGCCGCGGGAAGTATTGATAATGTAAATATTCTTTCTGAAAGAATTAATAAAACTATCATCCACCAAATAATGTGTTTCTTCGGTCAAAGGAACGTGCATGCTAACAACATCAGCCTGTTCAAAAATTTCATCCATGGTTTTCGCACAAACAAACTCATCCGAATAACCGGATTTATATTTGTCGTAAGCAAAGACATTTGCATCAAAGCCATTCAGGCATCGGGCAAAAGCGCTTCCCATATTGCCATAACCGATGATCCCTATCGTTTTTCCGGAGATTTCTGTTCCGCGGTTTGCTTCACGTATCCATAGTCCCTTGCGAACCTGCTTATCCGCAATGTTTATTTTATTTAATAAATTTAACAGCAGCCCCAGAGTGTGCTCACCAACAGCCTGACGATTGCCTTCAGGAGAGTTGAACCACCTGATGCCTTTTTGTTCCAGATAAGCGGTGTCAATGCTTTCCATGCCAGATCCGATGCGGGCAAGAAACTTCAGTTGTTTGGCTTTATCGATCAGTTCTTTTCCTATAATAAAACGGCTGTTTACCACGATGCCTTGATAATCGGCGATAAGCGGTTCCAGTTCTTCCGAATTCTTCAGGATATTCACCTCACATTCATAGCCGGCTTTCTGCATCTCTTCCATAAAATGCGCGTGTATTTTAGATGCAATGAGGATTTTCATTATTTAAAATTTATTTGTACAAATTTAGTGAAATTGAGGAAACAAGATAATTCGTAATTGGCAAAGTAAAATTTTCAAAACAATTAATTGCTTCATTTTCATATTGAAAATTCAGCCTGGTGGTCTATGCTTTCTGAATTTCCTTTACCTTTGTGTTATGCAAAAAGCCCATGAATATCAACTTTCGGACTGGCTCCCTGTCAGCAAAGAAGAACTTGAAAAACGGGGATGGGATTATGTTGATGTTATTATTGTCAGCGGTGATGCTTATGTGGACCATCCGTCGTTCGGTCATGCCATGATAGCCCGTCTGATCGAAAGCGAGGGCTTCCGGGTGGCCATCCTGCCCCAGCCCAACTGGCGCGACGACCTCCGTGATTTCAAAAAACTCGGCAAACCACGTTTGTTTTTCGGTGTTACCTCAGGAGCCATGGATTCGATGGTTAACCACTACACGGCTTTTAAACGCCGGCGAAGCACAGATGCTTACACTCCCGGCAATAAATCCGGGTTCAGGCCTGATCGTGCTTCGGTGGTGTACAGCAATATTCTCAAACAACTTTATCCTGATGTACCTGTAGTTCTGGGCGGCGTGGAAGCTTCGCTGCGGCGTTTCACTCATTATGATTACTGGTCGGACACGCTGAAGCCATCCATACTTATCGATTCAAAAGCGGATGTATTGCTCTACGGACAAGGGATACAGCCGCTGAAAGCGTTAATGAAACATCTTCGCGATGGCAACAGCCTGACAACAGCAACTCACATTGATCAGCTTGCATTTTGTTCAACTAATATTGATAGTTTTCAGGATCAAAATACCATATTTCTGCCTTCTCACGAAGATTGCATCAGAGATAAAAACAAGTTTGCAGAAAGTTTCAGGATCATTGAAACGGAATCAAATAAATTAAAAGCAAAAAGGCTGGTACAACGCTGTGGGGATCAGTATATCGTTGTCAACCCTGCTTTTGCGCCTATGACACCCGAAGATATGGATGCTGCTTATGATCTTCCGTACACGCGTATGCCGCATCCACGCTACCTGAAACGAGGCGCCATACCTGCTTATGAAATGATACGCCACTCGGTAAACACGCATACGGGATGTTTCGGAGGGTGCAGTTTCTGTTCTATCTCGATGCATCAGGGCAAATTTATTTCAAGCCGTTCTGAAGCATCTATACAGAAAGAAGCAGAAAAAATCGCTGAGATGCCAGATTTTAAAGGATACCTGAGCGATCTTGGCGGGCCTTCAGCCAATATGTTCCACATGCAGGGAATAAAAATACAGGTATGTGAAAAATGCTCGCGCTACTCATGCATACACCCGAAAAAATGCCCCAATCTGAACGACAACCATCAGCCACTGATAAATCTTTATAAAAAAATCAGCACACTGCCAGGGATCAAAAAAGTATTTATTGGCAGCGGACTGCGCTACGATATGTTTATTGGTAAAAAGCCAGAGGATGACAAAAAAAATCATTATTCGGAATATTTCAGGCAAGTGGTAAAAAACCATGTTTCGGGGCGGCTTAAGGTCGCTCCCGAACACACTTCCGACAAGGTACTTGCCATGATGAGAAAACCGTCGTACTCGCTTTACAAACAACTGCAAGAACAATTTTATGAAATATCCCAAAAAACAGGATTAAACCAGCAACTCATTCCCTATTTCATTTCAAGCCATCCGGGCTGCACCCTTGCCGATATGGCGGAATGCGCCATGGAAACTAAAAAAGCAGGAATACAATTAGAGCAGGTACAAGACCTTACTCCTACGCCTATGACACTTTCGTCTGTGATGTATTATACCGGAACAGATCCATACACAGGAAAAAAACTTTTTGTTTCAAAAAACATTGAGGATAAACGTGTACAAAAACTATTGTTTTTCTGGTATCTGCAAGAAAACCGCCAGGAGATCATTCGCATTTTAAAACAGAATCAACTGAGCCATTTTATCCCTAAGTTATTTTCAGGAAAATGAAAATTATTGGATAAAAAACAGAGTAATTGATTCGTTACAATATCAGGCCAATACATCAGTAACTGATTAAACTATAATTCCGGCATATCCTGATGTTAATAATTATCATAGATAAGCCTGCAAACAGGTTTGGCATTTTTAAATTAATATTCATCTAAGTTGCGAGTTATCAATATAAAAACAAATGCGGGTGAATATTTTTTTATAAATTCTTGCTTTTACTGATATTAATACTTATTTTTGTTAAAAATTTAGTATTCATTAAAAAATTAAAATTATGAGAAAATTATTGTTATTATTAGTAATTGCCGGTGCCGGAGCATTTGTTTTCACATCCTGTGAAAAAGCTTACACCTGTACCCAAAAGGATTCAGTAAACGGAACACTTGTAAATACTACCATTTATTCTTATGATGCCTTAACTGCTGAAGAAAAAACTGATCAAGAAAACTTGAACACTTTTTCATATGTAGATGGTAACGGAGATCAACTTCAACGAGTCACTACATGCGATTAAGAAAACAATTTTTAAAAAAAGAGGCTGGTCTTTCGACCAGCCTCTTTTTTTTCAAGTAATCGACAGTGTAAAATTCTACCGCGCGATAGTAATTTTTTCTGTTTTTACCGTATTGATATTTGCGGTTTCGATTTGATATTTTATAAAATATAATCCGGAACTTAAATCAGACACATTAATCTCCTGGTTATATTCATTATTTGCAACAAACATATTGCTGATTTTCTGCACTTCATCACCCATCAGGTTATACACACCTAATGTTATCTTACCATTTTCAGGAATACTGTATTTAACATTAACTTTTTCCTTTGCTACTGAAGGATAAATCACTACAGAAGCATTTTCAACAGAATTATCTTCAATACCCGTAGAAACGCCGCAAATCTGGCCATTTAAGTATGTAGGATGATAGTAGTTATATTGCACATCAGCCACGACCGTATCTGTAGGATAAGTGCCAAATGATACATTCGAACACGCACCGGTAGCACTAACATAGGAGTAATTAATTTTACATAACACACCGTTAATCGGAACTCCAAACCCATCTGCCCAGACAAAGGTTATGATTCCCGGTGCCGCTACTGACACCAGACAGCCAGTGACACCAACATGCCAGTCAGTACAACTTGTATACGTTATCACTGCAGGATCAAACGAAACAGACCACTGAAAGGCCGTCACCTGATTAGTGAATCCCGTCATCGTTAAATCCTGGGTAACAGTACCCACCGGAACGTTAGATAAACTTTGCAATGCGACTGTTTGGGAAAAGGCACTAATCCCAACCAGCATAAAAATAACCATTAGTAAATTTTTTCTTTTCATAAATTTATTTTTTATTATTAATTAATATTTATTTTAGTGAAATAAATTATTTCAAAATTAATCATTTTTATTTACAAAAAAACAAAAAAATAATAAAATAATTTAAAACAAAAACGGAAGTTATCCTGAACAAAAAAAATAGATATAGATTTTTAAAACTCATTTATATTCGCCAGCACCCAGTTGTTACTCAAAAAATATTCCTTAACTAATTGATATTCAATTTACAAGATGGCGTTTCTTGATTTTTTTAGTTTAATTTCCGACAATCGTCACAGGAAAAGTTCAGAAATAAAGCAAAAAAGAGGCTGTCTCACCATAATAAACCGGCGGAGGCAATAGCCTCCACCTAACTGGTTACGATAATACAGCCTGCATTACCTATAATTTTTGGACTTTTACAATTTTTTTTATGGAATCAGAATAGACACTCAGAAAATATATTCCACTGGCCAATTCTTTAATATTCATTTTAATTTTAATTTCAATTTTACTATTCGAAATTCCTAATAATTCTTTCTTGATTTGTTGCCCCAATATATCGGTGAGGCATATTTCAATAGGACCATTCTTAATGCCTTCAACAGAAATATATAATATTTCATATGTTGGATTTGGATAAACCGATATATTACTATTTGCATTCACGTCACTAATACCGGCAGGCCCAACAGTAATAACTACGGTATCGTAATTCTCACATCCTTCTGCATTTGTTACAAAAACGGTATAAGTGGTCGTTGTATCCGGCATAGCCAATGGATTAGGAATTGTACTATTGTTCAGGCTGGCAGATGGTATCCAGTTATAAACAAACGGTCCGGGTCCAAATGCAGTCGGATCACCTCCAATGACAAGCGATTCCCCATGGCCAATAGTGGTATCTCTTCCGGCTTCTACCACCGGAGGTTGATAGAAGGTAACTTGAATTGAGGAATTTGCAGAACATCCTGAGCTATTTGATACCGTGACAGAAAAAGTACCTGTTCCGACAGTAATTATTTGCGTATCATCGCCATTTGACCACTGATAAGACGAATATCCACTGCCGGCATTAAGCGTTACAGTCGAATTTGATTCGCAAATAAAATTATCACCGGTAATTATTGGAGGCTGAATAGTCCCAAAAGACAAATTAACTGCAGCAGATGTCGCTTCACACCCACTAAAAGCAGATACAAGAACATTGTATGATCCTGATTGAGTTGCATCGTAATTTGGCAAATTAGCGCCAGGGATGTCAGCATTAGTTAACTTCCACTGGTAATCATATGAAGAACAATATTCTGTCGAGAGCGTAACAGGCTGACCTGAACACAACACACCGCCGGGATTGATTATTGACGGGCTTACCAGATCACATTGCTTATATTTTGCCAGGTAAATGTCAGTATTGCTCATACTGGTCAATGTGGTGTTGCCAAGAACAATAGTGTCTTTAAATCCGCCTGCTATAAAAAGATCATCATTTGTATTTGCAGCCAAGCCATTAGCGCTTTCAAAAATATTTCCACTGTATCCTTTTGCCCATAAAACTGACCCGCTTGTGTCGATACAGATCAAAGAGGCATTGCCAGTTTGTGTCCCGGCAATTAAAACGGTATCTATTTGTAAGGTATCGCTGTAATATGCTGTAAAGTAAATATTATTGTCATTTCCTTTCAATAAACCATGAGCATAAACATCGGAACTTTTTTCCGCGGCTTTTGCCCAAACAACATTGCCATTCTGATCAAATTTAATGATAATTGCTTTATTACCGTCTGATAGCGGTATGCTTGTACCTCCGACCATAGCAGTACTATCCACCGATCCTAATGCGTAAATATTATTTGCATTATCAACAACTACAGACATTAAAACGTCTGCTCCCTGGCCCGGACTTGTCAGGTTTTTGGCCCAGATAATGGTACCGCCTGAATCAATTTTTGCAATAAACCCATCAATATCAAGTGAAGCAGAAGCGTTTAATGTGTGAGTCCCTATGGTCATCGTTTGCCTATATCGTCCTGTCACAAATATATTACCTGAATCACCAACCGTAATCCCATATGCGCTCTTTAAATAACCCCCAAATCCATAGGTATTACTCGAAATCTTATTGCCCGAGACATCGTATTTAACAACAAATAGTCCATCACCATTACTCCCTAAAGGATCTTTCAAGCTCCCCGTAACAAAAATGCTATTGTTGTGATCAATAAAAATATCATTTACACGCCCGAAATATCCCGGATTGATTTTTTTCTCCCATTGAAAAACACCATTAGAATTTAATTTAATGAGAAAAGCAATCGCTTCATTAGTATCATTTATCGTAAAGGCCGGATCGGTAAATGCGAAATAATTTTCGGAATTACCGGCCACATAAACATTCCCTGCGTTATCAGTAGCAATAGCAGTAGCCTTTTCCTGAACGGTATCACCAAAATTTACTGCCCATTGTATTACTCCTGATGAATTATGTTTCGACACAAAAACATCAGGCGCCGGACTTGGTGTAGTGAGTGTAATTCCTCCGCCAAAACTTACACTACCCTGAATAAATCCGGTCATGTACAAATTTCCTGCTGCATCCATCGCTAAATCTACCGCTTCATCAGAAAGGCCTGTACTTTCAGCTTGCACGGCCCAATAAAAAGATTGTGAATTGTTGCAGGTCGGTGTACAATTTTGTGTAACAGTATATGTCTGTCCCGCAACAGTTATAGCGCCTGTCCTTATGCCCCCTCCTGAACATGTGTCGACGGTATAATTTACTGTTCCATTACCATAATCTGAACCCATTGTAATTGTTATCCAGCTATCGTTGGTTGTTGCAGTCCATTCACAACAATCATTTGTTGTTACATTAAAATTACCAGAACCGCCGGAAGATTGAAAATTCATACCTGTCGGTAGAATTGCATAAGAACATGTTACACATCCGGTAATCTGAACCTGAAATGAATCATAATTATTACTTTCATTAGATTCATTTACAATATTAAGGTAATCAATCACTAAAAAAATGTATACCGTCCCACATTGATAACAATCCGGTATAGTAAAATCCAAATCACTTGCAGCCGAAGAACCCGCTGCCAATGAACCTTTTGACCAGTCATTCAGAAACTCATCCGTATCTGGATCAAAAATATTATCATTGGAAATGTAGATCCCAATTTTATGGCCAGGTGAATTAATATTACTAAGGTTTTCTCTAATATAGTTTACATGAACAAGAGTTCCCGGGCTTATTACAGTTGGGGTATGGGTGTTATAATTTATAATCAGATCAGGCAATCCGGAGCAACTTGTTATTTGTACGATATCCGAAAATACATTATTCGATTCTCCATTAGCACCCTCGTTAACCACATTATCAAAATCAGTGATGATTAAAACATACCATGAACCCAGGGCTGTTCCGGAAGGAATTGTCAATGTTTTTAAAACGGAAATATTACTGCCACTATTCAAACCTGCAATGGAAGTGCTGCCAAGTAAGACATCACCTGCCTGATACGCATTATCTGATGACAAATAATAATTTACCGTGGAAGCAGAAGCCATCGAACCGCCGATGTTTTCAATATCGTATTCAAGGGTTATTTCACTTCCTGAGCACAATGACAATAATGAAAAGTAAGATTTCGTTATCACCAGATCAGGGAAAGAGGAACAATTTTCTACCATAAATGAACGGTAAGCAACATTATTGTTTTCATTACCCTCTGTAATTACTCCGGCAGGCGCATCCGCATAAAATAAAATATAATAACTACCCGGCACGGTGCCGCCAGGTATAGTCAGTGATGTCAGTATTTGAGGAGAAACGCCTCCTGCAATGATGGAAGCGACACCACTATTCCCAAGCAGCATATCATTACCATCATAAACACTATTTTGAGAAAGATAATACCTCATTGTACTTGCGCCGGCGCTTGCTATACCTGTATTATGCACATAACTCCCCACAGAAATGGCCTCACCGGGACAAGCAGAAATTGGATTTGAACTTGTATTGGTAACAATTAAATCCGGGAGCATGGAATTAACGGTCAAATAGGCATAATTACTTTGGTCCTGACTGAGATTATTACAATTATTAATTAAACAATAATAATATTGGCCATTATTTCCGGTAGTTAGGGCAGCGGTAGTAAAAGTATTACTTGCAGATGATGTATTTAATGTGCTTGCCTGGAAAACGCCATTCTCATACCAAAAGTAAGAAAAAGGCGGGGTGCCGCTCACGGATACGCTGAAGGTTGCTGTATTACCGCTCATAACTGTCTGATCAGACGGCTGTGTAGTAACGGCCACTGGCGTACACGTTGATGGACAACTCACCGTCAACGTATAAGGACCGCTTGCTCCTAAGTAGCCATCAACCAAAATATAATATGTTCCCGCCGGCGCATTGGTATAGGTCGCAGTATTACTTGTAACTGTACCATGACAATCATTATTATTGCAACTCCCTAAAATATAAACATCCAGATCGGCGCCACCCAAATTGCTGAGTGTGGCCGTGATGGTTCCTGTTGAAGAAGTTGTAATGACATGAACTTTTTCCGGTCCTGTGTCTGCCCAAGTATTGCAGCCATTCGTACTTACGTTTGAATTTCCTCCCACGGTAGTTCCGTTATAAGGTACGCCACAGATTAATGGGATAGCGCCGCTGCAATCCAAAGAAGCCGGTGTTGAAGTACACCGGTAGTATCCCCCCGGATTATAATAATGGTCTAATATCCAGGTATAGGTTTTACCTTGTTGTGCCCAGCGATGTGAGCCCCACTGGCACATACCTCTGTGGTGCCCGTAAAAAGTGCTTCCATAGCAGGCAGCATCTGAAATACATGGCCAATGTGTTGCATCGCCGCTCCACCCGTCTCCGCAATTAGGCGAATCGTTGGTTTCGGCAGCATACTCGGCAGCAGGAATATGGTTTGAACTGTTCACGATAACTTCACCTGCTGTTGCACTCGCGGCATTGGTAGTCTGTGTATGCGTAGTCATTCCATTCCAATTCTGCTTACAAGGATACGCGACAAGATCGTAATTTGCATTCATGGGATGAAGTGCGAAATAGGCGCCATACGTCCTGTAAGCAACCGCTCCGGCAAAAAGTGACTGGTCGTTCCAGGAAGCGATCCATTCATCATCAAGCCCCTGGATTACATATGTTTCAAGACTTAGTTGTACGATCGATATACATCCATAGCATGAAACACAGGGGCCATTATTACCATTTGTATTAAGCCGGATTATCGCGGGCACATTACAACTATATAATTTATTTATTGAATTTTTGAGATTTTTGTTTTGAGAAACCGTGTCCAAATTGTCAAATGAAATATCCTGAGATTCTTCAAGAGCAAAAGCATCCTGATCTATTATTTTATGCAAATATTTGTTTTCAGTCAGCCCTTTTCCCTTTTGCAGCGTCAGTTTTAATATCAGATTATCTTCAAAGAGCGGAAGCCCGGAACACAAATATTTTTTATAACCGCACTTAACTATCGTTAACCCGCACTTTACGGGTTTATCCCCATCGCTATTAGCGGGAGTAAATACATTTGATTCTATTTTGAAGAAACCATTTTTATCAGAAGTAGCAACAGCTTTACTGACGCTTAATTTCACTTTTGCCCCGACAACAGGCTGTGAAGTAATCTCGTCCATAATATAACCACATACGACGGCTTTTCCTTCGGGTGTCTCCATCGGCATTGGAATCGTTCCGGGATCAAGCATGATGGCAATATTCAGATTTTCCCCCTTTTCGATGGTATAATAAGAATTCTGGCTATGATACAGGGGCGAGGACACTTCAATATCATATTTACCCGGCAAGGCCTCAAATTCAGCTTTTCCGGACTGATCAGTTATCAGGGTTACTTTCGTATTGCCGGAACATAAGATGATGTTTGCTATGACACTTCTTCCTGTGAAAGAATTTTTCACGGAAAAAGAAAGCTTTCCGGTACTATTTTGTGCATATCCCCTACTCATCATACAAATAAAAAGGAAAAGCACTAATTTGGTTTTCATTTTAAAAAATTTATCAATTCTATGCGTTTGTCGACAAAACGATGTTGTACATGTGATTTTTTCTCTCCAATTAAAAAAGGAAACGATTTTGAACAAAAATAATAAAAAATAATAGTAAAGGATGTAAATTACTTAAAAAGCAATTCTTTCAATAAAAATATAAGGTCATATTTATCCGCCGCGGCGGATGATGCTCGAAAATTGAATATAGCAGTGCTTTTCAAAAATTCACAACTTTTTTACCAGACAATGGCGATTATTTGGGGCGATTTGCAAACTTTACACAACTAAGTGGGATACGATAGTTTTTACTAAAAAAATTTTTTATATCGCTATAATGTGTATTTTTATGATTCGATTCTGAAAATACGATATGGCAAAGAACAAACAGGAAAACAAAGAGCAGTCGCTGGAAAAGACACTGTGGCAGGCGGCTGATAAAATGCGCAAAAATATGGATGCCGCCGAGTACAAGCATATTGTGCTCGGACTGATTTTTTTGAAATACATTTCTGATGCGTTCGAGGAAATGTATTTAAAACTTAATGAGGGTAAGGGACAATTTGCCGGTGCTGATTGCGAAGACCCCGACGAATACAGAGCGGAAAACGTTTTTTATGTGCCGCCACAGGCACGATGGAATTTCCTGCTGACTCGTGCTAAATTGCCTACCGTTGGCAAAGACGTTGACGATGCGATGGATGCCATCGAAAAAGACAACCCAACGCTTAAAGGAGTGTTGCCGAAACAATATGCACGCACCAACCTCGATAAAAATAGTCTGGGCGCTCTTATTGACCTTATCGGTAATATTGCCCTCGGCGACACCGCAAGCCGCAGTAAAGACACCCTAGGCAGGGTTTATGAGTACTTTTTAGGACAGTTTGCATTAGCCGAAGGAAAAAAAGGCGGACAATTCTATACCCCGGCAAGTATTGTTAAATTGCTGGTTGAAATTATTGAGCCATATTCCGGAAGAATATTCGATCCATGCTGTGGTTCCGGTGGAATGTTTGTACAAAGCGAAAAGTTTATACAGGCACACCAGGGCAAGGTTGACGATATTTCTATTTTTGGGCAGGAAAGCAACCAAACCACATACCGGTTGTGCCGGATGAACCTTGCCATACGTGGCATTGACGGTTCAAATATCAAATGGAATAACGAAGGAAGTTTTCTCAGGGATGCACACCCCGACCTGAAAGCTGATTTTATATTGGCCAATCCTCCTTTTAACGACAGTGACTGGAGCGGCGACCTGCTGCAAAAAGACGGACGCTGGAAATATGGTTTGCCACCATCAGGTAATGCCAACTATGCGTGGATACAACATTTTATTTACCATCTTGCGCCGACCGGAATTG
>Ga0116171_10001650_pt1 | contig 21992 bp, 18 predicted proteins | sample AD_JPNHW2_MetaG_FD_89798 | JGI IMG/M metagenome (GOLD analysis project Ga0116171, IMG submission 89798) | Active sludge microbial communities of municipal wastewater-treating anaerobic digesters from Japan - AD_JPNHW2_MetaG | ecosystem: Engineered > Bioreactor > Anaerobic > Digestate | place...
AGCAAATGGAGCAGAAGTTCGAAGGAATTGAGGCTACCAATAAAATTATTATCACAACCGAGAAGGATTCGATGCGTTTGAAGGATCTGGATTTATCGCCTAACTTTAAATCGCATTTATTTTACATACCTTTAAAAATTAAATTCCTCGACAGCGAGGGCAAAAACTTCGACGATAAAATTGTAACCTATGTTAGAGAAAATAAAAGCAACCGCGAACTTCATAAGCGAAAAAATAGGAAAACCAATTGATGCCGGAATCATTCTGGGTTCGGGCCTTGGTGGTTTGGTAAAAGAAATCACTATCGAAGTGACCATTCCGTATGAAGAAATTCCTGATTTCCCGGTTTCAACCGTTGAAGGACACTCTGGTAAACTGATTTTTGGCCAGTTGGGTGGAAAAAATGTGCTTGCCATGCAGGGACGTTTTCACTACTACGAAGGTTATTCAATGAAAGAAGTAACCTTTCCGGTTCGCGTCATGAAACTAATGGGAATCAATAACTTATTTGTTTCGAATGCTTCAGGAGGATTAAATCCTGAATACAAAGTGGGTGACATTGTGATTATTAACGACCATATTAATTTCTTTCCTGAACACCCGCTGCGTGGGAAAAACATGAGTGAACTGGGGCCGCGTTTCCCCGACATGAGCAAAACTTATGATGCACACTTGCGCAACCGAGCCAAAGCCATTGCGCTCAAAAGCGGTATTGCGGTCAAAGAAGGCGTTTATGTGGGCGTTTCGGGTCCTACCTTCGAAACTCCATCTGAATACCTGATGTTCCGTCATTTGGGTGGTGATTTGGTAGGAATGTCAACTGTTCCTGAAGTGATTGTGGCACGCCATATGGACATGACCGTTTTTGGCATTTCGATTGTAACTGATAGTGGGGTCCCGGGGCAAATAGTTGAGATCTCGCACGAAGAAGTTCAGGAAGTAGCCATGAAAGCCGAGCCCAACATGACTCTAATTTTGAAAGAACTGGTCGCCGGACTGTAGTTGAATCATGAGCACAATTCCCGGATACAAGCAAATACCGGTAAAAACCTGGTTCCTGAAATTTGATGGAACTATTCCTGACATTTCTCCTTTTGAAAAGTCAATTCATATTTGGGAAAATCCTGATGCTGATGCCTATCTTGAACTTTACAAAGAAGTTGGCAGTATTTGGGGCTGGACCGGTCGTTTGCTGAAATCAAGGGAAGAGCTGATTGAAATCTTGACTTCGGAAACCAACGAAGTGTGGCTTTTCAAGGTTGAAAATAAAGTTGCCGGATTTTTCGAATTGGAACGATCTGCCCAGGAAACAGAAATGGTTTACCTTGGGTTGAAGCCCAATTGGATAGGAAAAGGTCTGGGGCAGAAGCTGATTCAGGCAGCCATTGCAAAAGCCGGACAAAATGGCGAAAAGGTGTGGCTTCACACTTGCGAACGCGACCACGAGGCGGCGTTAAAAGCCTATCAGAAAGCTGGTTTTAAAATTGAAAAAGAACTTATTTCATTAGAATATTATCCAGACTAACCATGAACCTGCCAACCTTTGCCGACATCGAAAAAGCGCACGATCGCATTCGCCCATTTATTCACCATACTCCGGTGCTGACTTCGAAAAGCATCAACGAAATTGTGGGAGCCGAACTGTTTTTTAAGTGCGAGAACTTGCAGAAAGTTGGGGCATTCAAGTTTCGCGGGGCATGCAACTCGGTGTTTTCACTCTCTGATGAAGAAGCAAAAAATGGTGTTTGTACCCATTCGTCTGGAAACCATGCGGCAGCATTGGCCTTGGCGGCTCGCATGCGTGGCATACCAGCCTACATCGTGATGCCCGAAAATGCGCCGGATATAAAGAAAAAAGCTGTTGCCGGATATGGTGCGCAAATTACGTTTTGTGAGCCAACACAGGCTGCCCGCGAAGCGACATTAAAACAAGTGGCGCAACAAACGGGCGCAACTGAAATTCATCCTTACAACTATTTTAACGTGATATGCGGCCAGGGAACAGCAGCCAAAGAGCTTATCGAAGAAGTTGGTGAACTCGACGTTGTAATGGCACCAGTTGGTGGTGGCGGATTACTAAGCGGGACTGCACTTTCAACGCGGGCGCTGTTGCCAAAAGCCAAGGTTATAGCCGCAGAACCGGCAGGCGCTGATGATGCTTTCCGTTCATTTTACAGCAAAACATTGCACCCGTCAGTTGCTCCCAAGACCATTGCCGACGGGCTGTTGACTTCTCTTGGTTCGCTCACATTCCCTATTGTACTTGAAAATGTAGATCAGATTGCAACCGTTTCAGAAGAAAGCATTGTTGCAGCTATGCGAATGATTTGGGAACGGATGAAAATTATTATCGAACCCTCTTCTGCCGTGCCGTTGGCCGCCGTTCTCGAAAATAAAGTGGATGTAAAAGGGCAAAGAGTTGGGATTATTCTCAGCGGCGGGAATGTCGATTTAGGGAAGCTGCCGTTTTAATCAATGCGTTTATATTCAGGCGTTTTCGCCATCCTTATCCTTCTTCATCGAGCGAATAGTAGCCCTAAAAACACTAAATCTTCGGCAAATTTGATCCCAATTTACAGAACTATCTGGAATTTGGCTAGTGCATGAATTCCTTTGGCACGCTCCGTAGTTGTGTCAAGTAAAACTTCCAACTAGCCTGCAGCAAAGTCAAGGAGGTCAGCTATTTTAACTTTTTCTTTCGAAGATTTTCACTCCCTGATTCAGAAAGTGAAAAAGTGATTTTTTTCTTTGGTTTCATTGCTCAAAACGGAATAGAACAAAATTGCTAGTTTTTATTACCAAGCTCCCTGCCTGTATTTCTTTTTCTTGAGCCAGCAGTCACGCAAATCGTTATCAAAATGACAAAATCATACGATTTAGTGCTTATATGTGAATAATCGAAATGATTAATGTCAGTTAAAAGTCAATTTAAAACATATTCAGTAATTTTGATTAAAGTTTTAATATTGCTATACTAGCATTCGTTAAAATTGAATAGTCTGCAACTCATTAAAAATAAAAAGGGTGCAGGTTCGTTTTGACCTCATTTTTTTAACCCAACTAGAATTACTTATGGAAAACATTGATCAACTAAAAACCGTCAAATTTTACAGCGGTGTTGAGACTCCCTTGGAAATGCACAAAGTGCGCGTAGTTCAAAAACTGAATCTTTTGCCCATCGAACAACGTCGGGAATCAATTTATGGAGCCGGATTCAACACATTCTTGCTTCAGAACAAGGATGTTTACCTCGATATGCTTACTGACTCGGGGACCAATGCAATGAGCGACAACCAGGTAGCTGCAATGAGCGTGGCCGATGACTCCTATGCCGGATCGGCCAGTTACACCAAGCTCGAAAAAGCGATCCTGGATGTTTTCAACCAGAAATATTATCTGCCCGTTCATCAGGGACGTGCCGCCGAGCACATTATTGCCAAAACATTCTGTCGGCCTGGGACAGTGGTTCCAATGAACTACCATTTTACCACAACCAAAGCGCACATCGAAATGTGTGGCAGCGTGGTTGAAGAAATATACACGGATGAAGCCTTGAAGTCCAAAAGTGACTTTCCATTCAAAGGCAACATGGATATCAATAAGCTGAAAGGTATAATCGAGAAATGGGGAGCTGAAAATGTTGCGTACATCCGCTTTGAGGCGGGCACAAATCTTATTGGCGGTCAGCCTTTTTCCATGGCCAATCTTCGTGAAGTTTCTGCTATTGCTAAGGAACACAATATTATGGTATTAATGGACATCAGCTTAATCAACGAAAACCTGTATTTCATTAAAGTGAGAGAAGAAGGTTATCAGGACAAACCGTTGAAAGCTATTTTGCACGAAATGTTGAGCTTCACTGATTTCTCATACTTCTCCGGACGCAAAGTAAGCTGTACCCGCGGTGGTGGCATTTGCACCAACAACCACGATATTTATATGAAAATGCGCGACTGGGTGCCATTGTTTGAAGGATTCCTTACTTATGGTGGTATGAGTGTTCGCGAAATTGAGGCAATGGCTGTTGGACTGTACGAAACACTTGACTTTAATGTAATCAGCCATTCACCTTCGTTTATAAAATATCTGGTTGAAGCGCTTGACTCCAAAGGAATTCCGGTGGTTACACCGTCGGGAGGTTTGGGTTGTCATTTAAATGCCGGAGAGTTTATTTCGCATGTTCCGCAAACACAGTATCCGGCTGGTGCGCTGGCTGCTGCTTTATATATTGCTTCTGGTATTCGTGGTATGGAGCGCGGTACAATTTCAAGTGTTCGCGATGCCGATGGTAACGATGTCCTTTCGGATATTGAATTGTTACGTTTGGCATTTCCACGCCGTGTATTTACATTATCGCAGGTAAAATATGCCGAAGATCGAATCCAATGGCTCTACGATAATCGTCAGCTCATTGGCGGGTTGGAATGGGTGGAAGAACCACCGGTACTGCGTTTCTTTGTAGGTAAACTAAAGCCAATTGGCGATTGGGTTGAAAAACTTGTTGCTAAGTTTCGCGAAGACTTTGGTGATAGTTTGTAGATCAAGAAATAAGCAAGAGCCTGGCATTTCGAATGTCGGGCTCTTAAGTCAAATTAATGTTTTGCGGGTCAACGGTGTCTGATCGCTTTTTCTTAATATTCAGGCCTGAGAAATATTGATATCTTTTACCAAATTAATGGAGATCGGATTATGCGAGGACGAATTTTCTATGTTCTGGTATTTTTGCTTTTCTGCGTTTGTCAGGTTCAGTCGCAAACTACAGGAACATTAACCGTTACAGTAACTACGGCGCAAACTGCAACTGCGGTTTATGCCCCAAAAAATATTTTGGCAATCTGGATTGAAGATAATTCAGGAAAATTTATAAAAACGCTGATGGCCTATGCCAACACACGAAAAGCTTACCTGACGAATTGGGGGACGTCAACTAACGCTATAGGAAGTGCTTACAATATTGTTGATGCAGTTTCGGGTGCAACGCTAAGTTTGCATTCGACGCGAACATGCAGTTGGAATGGTACCGATTACTCAGGAAAAGTGGCTGCCGACGGCAGTTACAAATTGTGTATGGAACTCACCGATCAGCATATTGCCAGTAACTACACATCCTTTATGTTTGCGAAGGGATCTGCCAATCAAAGCCTTACGCCGCCCGATGTTCTGCCCAGCTTTAAATCGATTTCGATAAGCTGGTTTACCAAAGTAACGCAGGTAAATCCTGAATTAGCGAAAAGCAATGCGGTAGTGATTTTTCCTAATCCAGGCAAAGGCGTTTTTAAAGTTCTTGCTGAAGATGTTTTAGGGGTAGAGGTTTACAGCATTTCAGGAGAAACGATACTTAAAGGAAACTCCCCGGTTTTCGACTTGAGCAGCAAGCCTAATGGTATTTATTTTGTAAAGGTGGAAACGGTGCAGAATACGGTTGTAAAAAAAATCGTCAAAAATTAGGTAAACTCATTCCCGATCTTTTAAATAGGGCTTCCTTTTTTAGGCTGCGAAATTTTTATTTAATACTAACTATTTTGTTGAAAATGAAAGTAGTTAGTCTGGTATGCTTTCAGATCGAAACATAAGGAATCGCTGTAATCGAAAAAACGTAATTTTCTGCTTTGCCTGAAAGCAAAATAAATCTAATTTTGTGCGATACACACCAAAAATCGTCCCCTAATATGGCAGCAATTACAGTTGGAGAAAAGATTCGCCAGATACGCGAAATTAAGAAAGTGAGCCTTCAGGAACTCGCGGAAAGAACTGGCATTGATGTAACCCTGATTCAGAAAATTGAAGAAGATAAAAATATCCCATCGCTGGCACCGCTTATTAAAATAGCACGCGCGCTGGGCGTGAGACTGGGAACTTTTCTCGACGACAGCAGTTCGTACGGACCGGTTGTAGTTCGCGCTGGCGAATATCATAAAGGCGTTCGCTTTAATTCACAGCCTTCGGAAACCCGCGAACATCTGAGCTTCTTTTCGTTAGCATTCGATAAAGTTGGCCGAAGCATGGAGCCTTTCATTATTGATATTGAACCAAGTAAAAAGTCAGATTATATGCTTTCGACACATGAAGGCGAAGAATTTATTTACGTACTGGAAGGTGAGGTTGAAATCAATTACGGCAAAGAGGTTTATAACCTGAATACCGGCGACAGCATCTACCTCGATTCAATTGTAATGCACAATGTTCATGCAGGAAATAACCAGCCGGCTAAAATTCTGGCGGTGATTTATGCTCCATTTTAGTTGACTTTTTAACCTGAAACCCTGATTCGATGCAACTAATCGACTATACATTTGGCGAATTACTGGAAAAGTATGCCATTGAAGCACCAGAAAGAGAATTTCTTGTTTATCCCGACCGGGATTTGCGGTTTACTTATTCTCAGTTTAATGAACGTGTTGACCAACTTGCCAAAGGTCTGCTGTATATTGGTGTTCGTCCTGATGATAAAGTAGGTATATGGGCAACGAATGTTCCCGATTGGCTGACCTTTATGTTTGCCGCAGCAAAAATTGGAGCTGTATCTGTTACCATCAATACCAACTATAAATCAGCAGAGCTCGAATACCTGATGCAAAATGCAGATATTCAAACGCTTTGTTTAATCGATGGCTTCCGTGACAGCGATTATGTGAGCATGGTTTTTGAACTGGTTCCTGAACTAAAAGAAGCTCCACGCGGAAATTTAGCCAGCGAAAAGTTCCCAATGCTGAAAAATGTGGTATTCATCGGGCAGCAGAAACACCGCGGAATGTACAACACTTCGGAGTTGTTGTTGCTGGGAAGCCATATCGACGATTTTGAACTTGAACAAATCAAGGACAATGTAAATTGTCACGATGTGGTCAATATGCAATATACTTCAGGAACGACAGGATTTCCCAAAGGTGTAATGTTATCACATCATAATGTGCTGAATTGCGGATTCGCAACCGGCGAATTTATGCGCTACACACCCAAAGACCGTTTGCTGGTTTGTGTGCCGCTGTTCCATTGCTTCGGATGTGTTTTGGCACTATGTGCAGTTCTCACTCACGGAGCAACAATGGTTATGGTCGAAACTTTTGACCCGTTGATGGTTCTGGCTTCCGTAGAAAAAGAAAAATGTACTGCGCTTTATGGAGTTCCAACCATGTTTATTGCCGAGCTTCATCACCCGATGTTCGATATGTTCGATTTGAGTACACTGCGTACAGGTATCATGGCCGGAGCGCTTTGCCCGATCGAAACGATGAAACAGGTGATGGAAAAGATGTACATGAAAGAAGTGATCAGCGTTTATGGGCTCACTGAAACTTCTCCGGGAATGACTGCGACCCGTGCACACAATTCGCCTGAAGTTCGCGCAACTACAGTTGGGTTCGAGTATCCGAACGTTGAAGTAAAAGTATTTAATCCTGACACAGGTGAAGAATGTGCTGTTGGCGAGCATGGTGAAATCTGCTGCCGCGGTTACAACCTGATGAAAGGATATTACAAAAATCCGGAGGCTACTGCAAAAACAATTGACAAAGACGGATGGTTGCATTCTGGTGATTTGGCGATGAAAACACCGGATGGGTTTTACAAAATTACCGGGCGAATTAAAGACATGATTATTCGTGGCGGCGAAAACATTTACCCACGCGAAATAGAAAACTTTATTTTCAATATGCCTGAAGTGGAAGCCGTTGAAGTGGTTGGCGTGCCGAGCAAAAAGTATGGCGAACAGGTAGGCGCCTTCATCAAGATAAAAGCCGGTAAAGAATTAACTGAGGAAGCTGTTCAGGAATTTTGCCGTGGTAAAATATCAAGGTATAAAATTCCGCAGTATATTTTCTTTGTTGATACGTTCCCGATGACTGCCAGTGGCAAAATTCAAAAATATAAACTTCGAGATTTGAGCCTTGAACTGCTCGAAAAGAAGGGCGTTGAGGTAATATAAGAAAAGATCCGATGATTTTGAATCGTCGGATCTTTTTTCTTTTACAAGTTTATTTCTCCTGAAAAACTTTCTTCAGCAGGTCCGGTCATGTAAACAGTGCCGTCTTTGGCCCACTCAATCAGAAGTTCGCCGTATTGCAATTCAACCGCAACTGTTCGGTCGGTATATTCATTTAGAAAAGCAGCAACAGCAGTTGCACAACTTCCGGTTCCGCAGGCGAGCGTTGCACCGGCGCCGCGTTCCCAGGTGCGCAATTTTACCCTGTTTCTGTCAATTACTTCCACAAAATTGACGTTTGTTCCCTTTGGAAACAGCGGGTGTTTCTCAATCGTCGGGCCAATTCCTTTCACGTCAATTGCGTTGAGGTTGTCCACAAAAATTATGGTGTGAGGTACGCCCATCAAAATACTGGTGATGTTTATTTCGTTATCGCCAAGTGGCAGCATCACGCTAATCGCAGCAGTTTCGTCGCCCAGCATTGGAATGGCTTCACGGCGAATATCGGGTGCCCCCATGTTAACTTTTACAGAAGCCACTTTGTCGTTTTCTTCGATCACTTCAGGAATAATAATCCCGGCGAAAGTCTCTATCCTGAATGATTTAGATTTGACCATCCCACGTTCCCACGCATATTTTCCAAAGCATCTTATAGCGTTGCCACACATGTTGGCTTCGCTTCCATCGGCATTTATAATTCGCATTCTGAGGTCGGCTACCTTTGATGGCAGAACCGCAATAATTCCGTCGGCGCCTATTGAGAGCTGGCGGTGGCACAGCGTTATGGCTAATGCAGAATAGTCCATTTCTTTATCGCCGAGGTTTTCGATAAAAATAAAATCGTTGCCCAGGCCGTGCATTTTGGTAAACTTCATAACTTAGGTGAAAAGTTAAAAGAGAAATGTAAAAGCTTTAACCAATCAGGAATTTCTTTGCATTTTCAAGATCTTCCGGAGTATCGATGCCAATGTTTTCGAATGTTGTTTGAGCCGTTTTTATGCGGTAGCCATTTTCAAGCCAGCGTAGCTGCTCCAGCGATTCAGCTTTTTCGAGAATGCCAACCGGCAGTTGTGTCAGTTTCAGTAAAACATCATAGCGATAGGCATACATGCCAATGTGGCTGTAAAACGTGTGGCGGTTTATCCATTCGCCGGCTTTGTAATCGCGTACAAATGGAATGGAAGATCGGCTGAAATACATCGCTTCCTGTTTCTTGTTGATCACTACTTTGGGGCGGTTAATATTCGTTATTTCTGCTGGGTTTGTGATCGGTTTAATCAGTGTGGCAATTTCCGTTTCAGGTTCGTAAAAACAGTTTTTCAACCCCTCAATCTGCTCTGTGCGGATGAATGGTTCATCGCCCTGAATGTTGATGATAACGTCAAAATTGAGCGTTTCTGCTACTTTTTGAGCAGCTTCGGCAACTCGGTCGGTGCCGCTTTGGTGATTTGGCGAAGTATAAACGGCTTTGCCTCCAAACGACTCGACGGTGTTAAAAATTCGCTCGTCGTCGGTCGCCACAAAAACGTCGGTTAATGTTTTTTTTGCATTTTCGTAAACCCATTGAATGATGGGTTTTTCGCCTAAGATGGCCAAAGGCTTTCCCGGGAACCGGGTTGACTGAAATCGGGCTGGGATAATGGCAACAAATTTCATTTGTATTGTTTTTTATATTTTAAAAGTACGAAAGCTAAATCATGTTAAATCATGAGACAGCTAAGGTATTGAAATCAAAGTTAGATTAACTTTGGGCGGCGTTTATAATGTTAAAATTGTAATTTTGCAAAGCTAAACATATTGTCCGGATAATGGATGTTCAGGAAATAAAACAACGTTTTGGAATTATCGGTAATTCGCCCGCTTTACTACGGGCGATTGAAGTTGCTGTGCAGGTGGCACCAACCGATCTTTCGGTATTAATCACCGGCGAAAGCGGGACAGGGAAGGAGTCTTTTCCGCAGATTATTCACCAGTTTTCAGCAAGGAAACACGGTAAATATATTGCAGTTAACTGTGGGGCTATCCCTGAAGGCACAATCGATTCGGAACTTTTTGGGCACGAAAAAGGCTCGTTTACCGGCGCTTTAGCCGATCGTAAAGGCTATTTCGAAGAAGCTGACGGCGGAACTATTTTTCTGGACGAAATCGGAGAATTGCCGTTATCGACGCAGGTGCGTTTGTTGCGTGTGCTCGAAGCTGGCGAATTTATGAAAGTTGGTTCGTCGAAAGTTTTAAAAACCAACGTTCGCGTTGTTGCAGCTACCAATGTAAATATTCCTGAAGCCATTGAAAAAGGCAGATTTCGCGAAGATTTGTATTACCGCCTGAATACTGTCCCAATTCGGGTAATTCCATTGCGTGATCGTTCCGAAGATATTCATTTGCTTTTCAGAAAGTTTGCTTCGGACTTTGCAGAAAAGTACCGTATGCCGGGCATTCGCCTTGATAACGATGCGGTGTCGGTATTACTTAGTTACGGCTGGCCGGGAAATGTAAGGCAGCTCAAAAATATAACAGAGCAGATTTCGATCATTGAAAAGGAACGCCTGATTGATGGTCACACCTTGCAACGATACATTCCGTCGGGTAATGAAACCAGTAAGCTTCCGGCATTATACCATTCGGTTGACGAAAAAACGTTTGCATCCGAACGCGAGATTCTGTACCAGATTCTGTTCGATATGAAAAAAGACATGAACGATCTGAAGAAATTGGTTCATGATATTCTTCAGAGCGAACCTTCTGCTACAGAAATCAGGCATACCGACCGGGCGCAGTTAATCAGAAACCTGTATCCCGCAGAAAACGGAAATTATGTACCTGAACAACCAGTTGCAGCACGGGTGAATATTAAACCAGTTGTTTCTGAGCACATTCTTGATACCGAGGAGTTTGTTGAAGAATCGTTGTCGCTTGAAGATAAAGAGGTGGAAATGATTCAGAAAGCGCTCGAAAAACACAAAGGCAAGCGGAAATATGCAGCAAGGGAATTGGGTATCTCCGAACGTACATTGTATCGCAAAATAAAAGAATATAAGATAGAGTAGGATATGGGATGGAATAAGTGGAACAAACTGTTTTTAATTGTACTTTTCGTCGGGGCTATTGCTTCGTGTAAGATACAGTATGGTTTTACCGGAGCTTCGATTGCTCCTAACGTGAAAACTTTTTCCGTTTCGTACTTTCAAAACAGGGCGCGGCTTGTGAATCCGAACCTGAGCCAGCAATTTACCGACGGATTGCAGGAGAAAATTATCAAGCAAACTTCGCTGAACCAGATTGGTGACAACGGCGACCTTGAGTTTTCGGGTCAGATTACAGATTACGATGTGAAACCAATGACCATTGTTTCGGGCGATGTAGCTGCGCAGAACCGTTTGACAATTGGTGTAAAGGTTAAATTCACGAACAACAAAGACCATACTCAGGATTGGGAAAAAACGTTCAACGCATACGAAGATTATAATAGTAATCAAACCTTAAGTGCTGTTGAAAGCTCGCTTGTTCCGGAAATAATCAAGAAGCTCACTGACGATATTTTCAATGCGTCCATCGCAAACTGGTAAAATATGACAGCCAATCAGATATACGAGATGTTGCTGAATCCTGACCTGCTGAATCAGGAAACCTTGCCGGCCCTGAAAGAGCTGACCGAGCAATATCCCGCATTTGAAGCCGGCTGGATCTTATACCTCAAGAATCTGAAAATGTTGAAAGATTCTTCTTTTGATCAGGAATTGCTGAATGGAGCAATCCGGATTCACGATCGGCGAAATTTGTACATGTTTCTGAATGTTGAAAAGGCAAAAGAAACTGAAGAACAGACCGATAGTGCGATTGATGATCTTTTGAAGCTGAATGCTCCGGCAGAATATAAACTAGATCGTATTCCGGAGGAAGAGAACCCGACCGGGGAACAGGAGAAATCGGTTAACCGAAATCCGGATCGCAGGCAATCGCTTATCGAGAAATTTCTCGAAACACAACCCCGGATGCCCCAGGTTAAAGACGAAGAGCACCGCTCTCCGATGGAAAGCGAAAAGCCGCGGGAACAGGATACTGACGACCTTGTAACTGAAACTTTAGCTTCAATTTATATACAACAGGGATATTATAAAAAAGCGATTCAGATATTTGAAAAATTAGTTTTGAAATATCCGGAAAAAAGTACTTACTTTGCGGCTCAAATTGAAAAAATTAGAAGTTTAATGAACAATTAATTACACTGATATGTACACACTGATTACAGTTTTATTATTCATCGTTTGTATTTTGCTTATTTTGATTGTATTAGTGCAAAATTCAAAAGGTGGCGGTTTGGCCAGCAATTTTCAGTCATCTAATCAAATCATGGGAGTTCGCAAAACAAACGATTTCCTTGAAAAAGCAACCTGGGTTTTAGCCGGAACATTGCTGGTACTGTCAATCGGTGCTACCGCATTTATTCCAAGAGGAGCAAAAAACGGCGGTGAATCTGCAATCAAAGATCAGATTCAGAATGCTGTAGATCCAAATCAGGTTCCAAGCTTTCCTGCACCAGCTGATGCAAAAACAGCAGCTCCTGCTTCGTCAACACCTGCTTCTACAGCTACTCCAACGAAATAAGACACTTCTTTCAGATTAAATCTGAACATGCTATAACTGAAAGTCTTCAATGCAATTCATTGAAGACTTTTTTATTTTTGTACACACAACCATCAAAATAACCTGTTATGAGCCAAAAATTTAGTTTTGCCGGACTTATTCTAATAAGTTGTCTTGCATTTTTTTCAGCCTGTCACAAATCTGTTCCGCCACCAGCGCCGGTGTTGCCTGTGCCAACCGAGCGGCAATTGGCCTGGCACGAAATGGAACAATACGCTTTTGTTCATTTCACCACGAACACATTCACTGATAAAGAATGGGGATATGGCGACGAGCCGGAATCAGTATTTAATCCAACTGCAATGGACGTGACTCAATGGGTAAAAACCATCAAAGCAGCAGGATTGAAAGGATTGGTGCTCACTTGCAAACACCACGACGGATTTTGCCTTTGGCCAAGCAAGTACACCGAGCATTCGGTGAAAAACAGTCCGTACAAGGGCGGAAAAGGCAATGTTGTTGACGAAGTTGAAAAAGCCTGCCGTGCCGAAGGTATTAAATTTGGCATTTATCTTTCGCCGTGGGACCGCAATCGCGCTGACTACGGAAGCGCTTCGTATGTTGAATATTATCGCAACCAGTTGAAAGAGCTTTTTGAAGCGCACAAACCTGTTTTCGAAATGTGGTTCGACGGGGCAAACGGTGGCGATGGTTTTTACGGCGGCGCTAAGGAAAAACGTAAAATAGACGGAAAAACTTATTACGATTGGCCAACGACACTTAAAATGGTGCGTGAAATGGAACCAAACGTGATTTTCTTCAGTGACGCTGGTCCGGATATTCGCTGGTGCGGAAATGAAAGCGGATACGTTGACGAAACCAATTGGAACACCATTACTCCTGATACATTGTATGCCGGGAAAGGCGGAATTTCAGATTTGCTTGGAACTGGCAGCGAAAACGGTACAAGCTGGATTCCTGCCGAGGTTGACGTTTCAATTCGCCCGGGATGGTTCTATCATGCCAAAGAAGACTCGCTGGTGAAAAATCCGGAGAAGTTGTTCGATATTTACCTCAATTCGGTGGGAAGGGGAGCAAATCTGATTCTGAATATTCCGCCAGATCGTCGTGGCTTAATTCATGAAAATGATGTAGCAGCTTTGCAAGGATGGAAAAAAATGATCGACGGGAATTTCAAGACAAACCTGGCACTGAATAAATTGGCAATTGCTTCGTCGTTCAGGGGAAATTCTGAACAATACAATGCTGTAAAAGTAAATGATGGCGATAAAGAAACCTATTGGGCGACCAACGACAACGAAAAGACCGGCTGGATCGAAATTGATTTGGGGCAGCCGCAATTGATCAGTTTTGTTGTACTTCAGGAATACATTAAATTGGGCCAACGGGTAAAAAGTTTTCGCGTTGAAATACAAAGAGGCGACAGATGGGTTGCTTTGGCAAAAGGCACAACCATTGGGTACAAGCGAATCCTGAAAACTTTCCCAACCGAGTCGCAAAAGATTCGGATCAATATTACTGACTCAAAAGCTTGTCCGGTGATTTCGAACATAGAAGTTTATTAAATCCTCCGGGAAAAGTAGCTTAAGAAGCCACAAAAGCACCGACGGGTTTGCTTAATCCGAGGTGTTCTTGTGGCTTTTTTATGATGAGGCAACAGGCTTAACTTGAAATGACTGACAGTCTGACACACAAAATGTCAGACAATAGTCTGCTGAATAAATGTATTTTTAATCAGGTGTTTACGGCGTTGTTTGAAGATTTTCGGACTGGCGTTGCGAAAAAATGTCCAATTCGGAGTTCGTAATATGTCACCAAACGCTTTGGCACAATATTCGAATGGTTCGGGTGTCTAAAATTAAAATGTTTAACCAATTAAAATAAATCAAAATGGCAGATTTAAAAGGAAAAATCCTGGCTGGTAAAATTCTGGTACAGCCTAAGGAAGCAGAAAAGAAAACAGCTAGCGGAATTATTATTCCTGATTCGGCAAAAGAAAAACCACAGACTGGTAAAGTGGTATTAGTTGGTGCGCCAAAAAAAGATGAACCAATGGAAATTAAGGTTGGCGATACAATTTTCTACGGAAAATATTCGGGAACTGAATTGAGCATTGATGGCGTTGACTATCTTTTGATGTCGCAGACTGACGTTTTATTTATTGCTGAATAATCTGATTTATAACAATTAAAAGAAATAGAAATGGCAAAAGAAATTAAATTCGAGATCGAAGCACGCGACCTTCTGAAAAAAGGGGTTGACAAATTGGCTGACGCCGTAAAAGTAACTTTGGGTCCAAAAGGACGCAACGTAGTTATCGAAAAGAAATTCGGCGCTCCACACATCACCAAAGACGGTGTGAGTGTTGCCAAAGAAATCGAACTTTCGAATCCTTACGAAAACATTGGTGCCCAAATGGTAAAAGAAGTTGCCAGCAAAACTGGTGACGACGCTGGTGACGGCACAACTACTGCAACTGTATTGGCTCAGTCGATTATTTCGGTTGGCTTGAAAAACGTTGCTGCAGGCGCTAACCCAATGGATCTGAAACGTGGTATCGACAAAGCTGTTGCCAAAGTTGTTGAAAGCATTCAAACTCAGGCCGAAAAAGTTGGCGACGATTTCAATAAAATTGAACAGGTTGCTAAAATTGCTGCCAACAACGACGCCGCTATCGGTGCGTTGATTGCAGAAGCCATGAAAAAAGTAAATAAAGAAGGTGTTATCACTGTTGAAAGTGCCAAAGGAACTGAAACTTATGTTGACGTTGTTGAAGGTATGCAGTTCGACCGTGGTTACATTTCTCCATACTTCGTTACAAACACCGAAAAAATGGAAGCTGAACTGGATCATCCTTACATTTTGATCCACGACAAGAAAATCAGCGCCATTCAGGATATTTTACCTGTTTTGGAACAAACAGCTAAAGCTGGTCGTCCGTTGATGATTGTTGCTGAAGATGTTGACGGAACAGCTCTTTCTGCATTGGTTGTTAACAAATTGCAGGGTACCATTAAAGTATGCGCTGTAAAAGCTCCCGGATTTGGTGATCGCCGTAAAGAAATGCTCGAAGACCTCGCTGTTTTGACTGGCGGTACAGTAATTACTGAAGAAAAAGGCTTAACTCTTGAAAACGCTACACTCAATGAATTAGGTGTTGCTGAAAAAATTACCATCAACAAAGAAAATACAACTGTTGTTGCTGGTGGTGGTTCAGAAGAAGCCATCAAAAACCGTGTTAACCAGATCAAAAAGCAAATTGAAGTTACCACTTCGGATTACGATAAAGAAAAACTTCAGGAACGTCTGGCTAAATTAGCCGGTGGTGTTGCCGTACTTTATGTAGGTGCTGCTTCGGAAGTTGAAATGAAAGAAAAGAAAGACCGCGTTGACGATGCACTGCACGCAACCCGCGCTGCTGTTGAAGAAGGTATTGTTCCTGGTGGTGGTGTTGCTTACATCCGCAGTATTACTGCATTGGAAGGTCTGACTGGCGAAAACGACGACGAAACTACAGGTATCGAAATCGTGAAACGCGCTATTCAGGAACCATTGCGCCAGATTGTATTCAACTCTGGAAAAGAAGGCGCTGTAGTTGTTCAGAAAGTGCTGGAAGGCAAAGCCGATTTCGGTTACAACGCCCGCACCGACGAATACCAGAACCTTTACGAAGCTGGTGTTATCGACCCAGCCAAAGTGACCCGTATTGCGCTGGAAAATGCAGCTTCAATCGCTGGAATGTTCCTTACCACAGAATGCGTATTGGTTGAAGAAAAAGAAGACAAACCAGCTATGCCTCCAATGGGCGGTGGCATGGGTGGCGGCATGGGCGGCATGATGTAATCGGCTAGACATACCCATCAAAATAAATAACAAAGCCTTCTTCCGGTTCGCCGGGAGAAGGCTTTTGCTTTTGACTTATTGTGTGATGCCAGAGGCATCGTCAGCGTATAAAAACCGTTTAATTGTTTTCAAGAATATCCGGAGAAATTATTTGCCGGGGTATTCCGGGACCGCTGATCAGACAGTTTAAAAAACATCCACCACCTGCGTTGAAATACTCTACCCTGATTTGATGTTTCCCTTTGGTGAGGTCTGTCGATCCTTGTCTTTCCTGCACCCCGTGGTCGCCATCGTTGTCAACAATTAACTTTCCGTCGATATACAGTTTGCTACCGTCGTCTGACAAGGTCGAGAAGGTATATTGGCCGTCGGTCGCGATGTTTATCTGTCCCTGGAATACAAGCGCAGTGTTTTCACCTATTTGGGCTTCAATTTCATCGGTGTTTATTTCGAGCGTCTTCCCATTCGAGCTTGGTTTCAGTATTGAAAAGTCGGGAACTTTGGTTAGGTTGCTGCACTTGTACAGGGTGAAATTTACCCCGGTATTTGCAGCAGGCTGCTTAATCACCCTGAAATAACCTTTGGAACAGTCGCTTTTTTTGCCGTCGTTGCCAAAATAAGCTGCTTTAACAACCCCCGACGATGTGATTTCGAATGGGTGCTGATAAACTTCGGAATGCGCTGTGGGGGTTGTTCCGTCGGTAGTATAGCGTATTTTTCCGTCGGGGCCTGCACTAGTAATGGTTACTGTTGCTTTTTGATTGACGTACAAACCGCCAACTTCGCCATTGGGTTTGTTGGGCGATATAACCGGAATGTAAGTTGATGGTGCCATAAATGTACCAATCAGGTTTTTGGGCTCGCCAAAACCTTCAAAAGCGCACTCAACCGGACGACCTTCCCAGGCCTGTGGCATTTCGGCATGGAAAACAAACGCAGAAGTTGCTGCCACATCGTAAAGCCTTACCAGTGCCGGAATTTCATAGCCTTTTTTTATGCTGTTTCCGTAAAGAATAAAAGGAACTTCGTTCCCCTGAAGCGTTTCGTGCCCGTGGTCTTTCCCTTTTCCACCGTGATCGGCGACAATAATAAAAAGTGTTTCGTCGAATATTCCGGCTTCTTTGGTTGAGTTAACGATTTCGCCGGCCAGTTGATCGGCCAGTTCTACCGCCTTTAAATAGTTGGGAGTCATGTGTCCATATACATGTCCGGCGTGGTCGCATTGATCGAAATGGATAAATAAAAAGTTGGGTTTATCGTTTTTGATGACCTCAATTACCTTATCGGCGGTTGCCCGTTCATCCTTGCAGGTGGCTTCAATGTCAACAAACTGATGATCGTAGAGGTTGCCAAAACCATCCCATTGATGTATTGCTGCAGTTTTTAGCGAGTGGTCGGTCTTTTTCAAAACATAGAAAATATCGGGATAACGTGAATTTTCGGTAGTTACAACAGGCGGAAGGTTATAGTTGTCGATGCGCCAGTCGTTGCTTGTTACGCCGGTTAGCGCTACTCCGGAGCTCGTTAGCATGGCTTCCCAGTTTGGTGCACTGATTGTAGGCAGTACATTGCGGGTGTGTAGCGAATAAGCGCCATTTTTCATGTATTCGTGAAAATGAGGGGTGTTTGCCTGCATAATGCCCCCCACCGACATGGCATCGACGCCAATAACTATAACGTGTTTAATTTTCCCCATTGCCAAGGCTGTGTTGTTAGTGAACAGCCATCCTGCAACGAAGAACAGCAAAAAAGATATCAACTTGTTTTTCATTTGTATAAATTCTTATTTATCGTCTTATAATCTGCGTATTAGCATTTCTTTTTTTTTGAATGTCACAACGAAATGGAATAGCCATTTATTCGCTTCGCGGATTTCCCTTTAGTCAATTCATTTTCGGTTGGTATGGGCATTTGCCATTATGGCTATTTCATGTTTAGTATGCCTTTTTATTTCAAAATAAAAGGGACTGGTTAAAAGAGAACTTTGGATTCTACACTTTTACCAGTCCCGAAATTGTTCAGATCGAAGTAATTTTATCTAAATCGATCTAATCTTGTTACTATTTTCAGTATCACAAAGAATTACTATTTCACATCCCACCACACATGGGTTGTTAAGGCATCGCCACCTGTTCCGAGCATTTGAACTGCTGCGTTGTAGTTGTCGGTGTTAATGGTCAACTCGTCAGATGGGTATAGTATTCTGGAAGGGATAGGGCTACCGGCGTCGGGTCCGGGGGTAATTGTTGGTACGCCAACTCTTCTCCATTCCGACCATGCTTCGAACCCACACATGAAGAGTGATATCCATTTCTGTGTATAGATTTTTGTAAGTTTTTCGGTAGTTGTTCCTGAATAGGCAACAGCAGATTGTGCGTAATAGCTTGCCGGAGGGGTGAGCTGCGCAGCAGTAGGCCTTACAAAGTTTGAAGGAATCCGGCTTGCATAATAGTCGAATTGTCCTTTAATACCATTCATGTAATATGTTTCGGCGTTTCCGGTGCTGATAAAGCCACGTTCTTTAGCTTCGGCCAGGATAAACTGAACTTCGGAGTATGAAATAATGACTGTTTGAGCCGCATTCATCGAGGCATAAGTTGGGCTAAAAGCATAAGGGGCCCATAGAAGGCCGGGAGCCGACTGATTTGAAGCTCCACCATTCCAAACATTGATTGCAGCATCAGTAATTCCGTTAGGAACGCCGGAATACTGCGGGTCGCTGGTATTCGAAGAGGCCGGAGTAGGCATGCCGTACAGCGCCAGACGCGGGTCGTTAATTGCTTTTAACTGAAGTTCCATGTTATACGATAATTTGAACGAAGTGGAATAGTTGCTCACATTTCCGTTGTAACAAGGATGTGCATTTTCCTTGGTTGCCAGGTATTGTAAGGCAGCCTGATCGGCATTAGAAGTAAACAATGGATAAGTAGCCGGGTCGTTTACTATTTTCTGCATTTCGGCTGATGGGTCAACCCGGTCGCTTTGGCGGAGCAATACCCTTAAACGAAGTGCATTGGCAAACATTTTCCATTTTTTTGTATTGCCATTGTAGAGCAGATCGCCTTTCACAACTTCGGAGGTTGAACCTAAAATTGTATTTGCTTTATCCAGATCAGAAAGGATACCTTTATAAATATCTTGCTGCGAATCGTATTTTGCAAAATTAGTTCCTTGGGCGGCCATTCCTGCTTCGCTGTATGGTATAGGACCATAGATATCGGTTAACGATTGAAACATGAAGCATTTCAAAACAAGGAAGATACCTTTGTAATTGGCATATCCCTGCTCATCCGAAATGGTTATGGCATTGGACAGGTTCCGGTAAATGGAATAGAAATCCCATAAATAATATCCGGAAGCATCCGACCGTGATATATTTGTAAAACAGCTTGCAAAATCGTCAGAAAGTTGATCGGCAAATACTGATCCACGGGTAAAGGAAGCGCTCCATAAGTCGTTTGCACACGAATGAATAATATTTGGGAGCAAAAGACCCGGGTTTGTTATGTTGTCTGTTTCATTCGGGTTTGTATTGATATCTTCAAAACCTGATGTGCAGCTACAAATAATAAAACCAGATAACAAACAGATTATTAGAAGCTTAACTCTATTTTTCATTTTTCTTCAGATTAGAATTTAAAACTTACATTAAAACCAAAACTCCTGGTCGAAGGAAGCGCCATATTTTCCTGCCCTGGTACTAAACCATTGCCAGAGGTAGCAACCGAAACTTCAGGATCGAAATGCTGGTTGCTTTTTGGCGTCCATAACAACAGGTTACGGCCAACAAGAGAGACGGTAACATCTTTGATATAATGATTGAATACCTTACTTGGAATAGAATAACCCAGTTTCACTTCCCTGAGCTTCATGTAAGTTGCATCAAATAGCTGACCTTCCGGGATATGGTCGGTTAATTTCTTGATAAACGATCGTGCGGATGTTCCATAAACGCCTGTACTGTATGTGCCATCGGTACTTGTGCTATTGGAAACGTATTTGCCGTCAACCAAAGCTGCTCCTTCCATATAATATAGCCCACTGTATTCTTGCCCAACGGTTCTTGCTTCACGTCCTTTAAGACTTTCAACCAACTCACCGGCTCCGTTTGCTTTGTTGTAGAATCTCGAAACAAATTGTCCGCCATAGTGAATATCGACCAAAACGCCAAAACTGAAGTTTTTATACACAAACTCGTTGGAAAGACTTCCGATCCAGTCGGGGTTAGCATTTCCCAAATGGATGTAACTTGAAGTAGCTTTTGGAACTCCATTGGATCCAATAATAATCTGTCCTTTCATTGGGCCATCTGCCACTCTTTGGTAACCAGGACCATAAAGGGCGCCAGTTCTTTGTCCAACTACAGCTTCTGTTGCAACATCTTCGGCTTCGGCAGCCTGCACAATCCTGTCCACACCCGGTACGAGCTTTTTCACTTTCCCGCGGTTTGTCGAGAAGTTAAATGTAGCGTCCCATTTAAAATCAGTTGTTTTTATTGGAACTAAATTTAACATGATTTCAAAACCCTTATTTTGTATTTCCCCGGCGTTAATCATTCTTGAACCGTAGCCCGACGAAATGGCCAGAGGTAATTGAATAATCTGATTCTTTGAACGGATGTCGTAATAGGTCATATCAAAGTTTACACGATTTTCAAAAAGTTTAATTTCTGATCCAATTTCGTAAGTGAAAACTTTTTCAGGTTTCAGGCCAGTGTTTGGTAATGTACTTCCTGTTGTTAAAGCATAAGAATCGCCCCAGGCTGGGTTTACAAAGCTGTAAGTGCTCCGCAGCGAATAGGGGTTTGTGTCATTTCCAACACCAGCAACACCCATCCTGATTTTTGCCTGGTTAACCCATTGCGGCAGGACGACAATTTTATCAACAAGGGTACTAAACGACACCGATGGATAGAAATACGAATTGTTGCTTGAAGGCAAGGTACTCGACCAGTCGTTTCTGAATGTTAAATCGAGGTAGTAAGTGCTTTTGTAATCCATTTGCGTAAAAGCATACAAGCTGTTTATGCGCTTATGCGAAGTATTGGAACCATCCTGCAAGTTTGAAGCGCTGTTGGCAATCGAATACAATCCGGGAATCAACAAGGTAGGAGCTACAACCGACCGATACCTGTTTCTTCTGTCCATGCTGTTTCCACCCAACGAAGCCCTGTAATTAAAATCCTGTCCAATCCGATCTTTCCAGGTAAGCAGGAAATCGTAATTCTGTTCCTGATAGAAAAGATAATCTTCCCGATAGCTACCTTTTTCGTAGCTAACAGTGCTAACAGCCCATTTCATCGGACGAAAATCGTTGTACACATCGGTACCAACCCGGCCCATGAGGCTTAACTTGCTGGTAATATCGTAGTTGATCGAGATGTTGCCATACAAACGGTCTTTGTTCTGGCCTTTGGTGTTTTCGTATTGTAAGAAGAACGGGTTGTTGTGGTCTTCGCCATAGTTGTATTGGAATTGTTTGATGCCTTTTAGACCGGTTTCCCAATAATCTTTAAGGGCATTCATGTCGCCATTTCGGCCAAACCAGGTTACAAAATACATAAATGTATTACGGCCATAACCATTATCTGGTCTATTGGTGCTGTTCGTTTTAACGTAATCGG
>Ga0116171_10001651_pt1 | contig 21988 bp, 16 predicted proteins | sample AD_JPNHW2_MetaG_FD_89798 | JGI IMG/M metagenome (GOLD analysis project Ga0116171, IMG submission 89798) | Active sludge microbial communities of municipal wastewater-treating anaerobic digesters from Japan - AD_JPNHW2_MetaG | ecosystem: Engineered > Bioreactor > Anaerobic > Digestate | place...
AACATGAGCCACGAGATCCGGACCCCGATGAACTCCATCCTGGGATTCTCCGAACTGATCCGCAAAGAACAGATCAGCAAGGGTGAAATTGAGGAGTACGCCGACATCATCAGTTACAGCACCAAAAGATTGTTACGGATGATCGACGACATCATCGAGATCTCCAAAATAGAGACCGGACAAGTGGATCTCAACGAGACCGCGTTCCGGACCGATGACCTGTTTCAGGAACTTTATGAGTATTACCGGAGGGAGATTGAATCTGCAGGGAAACAGGGTATTGCGTTGCACCTTATGCTTCCAGATGAGGGAATGCAGGTACGAATTGTCACCGACCGCGCAAAAGTCAAACAGGTATTGGTGTATCTTCTTGACAATGCGCTGAAATTCACACAAAAAGGGGCCATCACATTTGGCTGTTCCCGCCCCCGCGACGGCTTCTGCGAGTTTTTTGTCACCGATACCGGTATCGGGATTGCCGCGGCCGATCAGGATAAGATTTTCGAAACCTTCAGGCAGATTGATTACAGCAACGCGCGCCAGTACAGCGGTACGGGCATGGGCCTCTCCATCTCCCGGTCGCTGGTTGAACTGATGGGTGGACGCATCTGGGTTGAATCTGTGCCGGGAAAAGGCTCCACCTTTCATTTTACCCTCCCGGTGACCCTCAAGGAGATGGATCTGCCGGTCAAAGAAAAGCCACTGATCCGCAACGATTTCACCGGACTTACGGTTCTGGTTGTTGAGGACGAGATCATCAATGCGCGTTTGCTGGGGATGATCCTTCAAAAGGCCAACGTGAATGTACTATTTGCCCGCAACGGGATGACCGCACTCGAGATGCTCGAACAACATCCGGAGACCGGGCTGGTACTCATGGATATCCAGATGCCGGGAATGGATGGTTTTGAATGTACGCGCCATATCCGCCGGCGCTGGCCGGGAATCCCGGTTGTGGCCCAATCAGCTTCAGCCTACCAGGAGGAATCAAAGATCTGTCTGGAATCGGGTTGTGTCGACCACCTCACCAAACCCATCGACGCTTCGGTTCTTTACCGGGTTATTCACCGCTATTGGAAAAGAAATCAGTCACAGAATTCGTGATTCCCTGAAACCGGATCATGATGCACGATCCCTTACTCCTTCCGGAAGTACTGCTCCAGCATTTCCTGTGCAGCCGAGTAGGGATTCAGTAAACCGTTCCGGATCTCCTGGTCGATCCGGTGAAGCTTTGCGGAGATATCCTTCCGGGAAAAGAAATGCTGGTGCAGCCCCGCCTCAATGGTCTCCAACATGATCTGCTTGTTTTGCTCCATCCTCCGGCGGTGAAAAAAACCATTTTCCGTGGTGATCGCATAATAATCCATGATGATCTCCCAGACATGGTCGATCCCGAACAGCGATTGGGCAGAGCAGATGTCGACCACCGGTTGCCATCCGCTTGAAGCCGGCGGGAAGAGGTGGAGTGCGTTGGCATACTCCACGCGGGCCGCTTTTGCCTTGTTCAGGTTATCGCCGTCGGCTTTGTTGATGAGGATCACGTCGGCCATCTCGATGATGCCACGCTTGATTCCTTGCAACTCATCGCCTGCGCCGGCCAACATGAGCAGCAGGAAAAAATCGACCATCGAATGCACCGTGGTCTCCGATTGACCAACCCCCACGGTCTCTACGAAGATGATGTCGAATCCTGCCGCTTCGCATAATATGATGGTTTCGCGGGTCTTTCGCGCCACACCCCCTAACGATCCGGCCGACGGGGAGGGACGGATAAAGGCGTTCGGATCGGTGGCCAGCGCCTCCATCCGGGTTTTGTCGCCAAGGATGCTACCTTTCGAACGCGTACTGCTCGGATCAATGGCAAGAACCGCAAGTTTATGTCCCTGACGCGTCAGGTAGGTGCCGAGCGCCTCGATGAAGGTGCTCTTGCCTACGCCCGGAACCCCGGTGATGCCGATACGGATACTTTTTGGAAGAGGATTGGCTGATTGACTGATTGACTGATTGACTGATTGATTTTTAATTTTGACATTTGAACTTTGAACTTTATTTTCCACTGATCCCGGTCCTGCCTTCAAACAGCCATCAACGATCTGCCGCGCCATCTCCTGGTCTTTCGGAAGTGCACTCTCGATGAGGGTGATGGCCTTGCTCAACAGGGTGCGATTTCCCCCGAAGATTCCGTCGAGGTACTCCCCGGGTGTAAGCGTCTTCGATTTTTTCGAATGCAACCTTTTGACAAGTTCTGTATTGATCTGGGCAGGCTGTTCGACGCCTTCCATCACATTCAGGGCTGATTTGATCTTATGCTCCATATGCCCGTGGCTCCAAAGAAATCGATTTCAAAAGTAAGTTAAAAATGAACATCCCGGGTGACCGGGATAATATCCGGTAATTTTTATTAATTTTGAAGCACTTGTACGACTCTTTTACTCGAATAACTAACCTTACTGCCCTATGAAACTGATCGGAATGAAATTCCGGAAAGCAGTTGCTGCTTCCATTCCCCTGCCCGTATTTCTTATTCTGGTGATCCTTTTGATCATCGTGTATTTCTGGAAAATGCACCCTGCTACTCAGGCCGGGCAACCGGATCCTGCCAAAACCGGCGATGTCGTAGTGAATCGCCCCGGGGTCCGGATGATCCGCAGTCACGACTTTGAATTGGTCAGCCCCGTGCTCTTTGCCGAAATTCCGGATGAATCGCCCGAATTCCAACAGTTGAAATGTCAGTTGAGCCTGATCACCAGTGAAAAGAAAAAGAATGGCGGACTGAATACAGCCGATATTTATATCCGGCGGCTGAACACCGGGAAATGGATGAAGATGGGGGAGGACCGGGAGTATCCTGCGGGCAGTTTGTTAAAGGTACCGATTCTGATGACCTGGTTGAAGATGGCTGAAAAAGAGCCTGGATTGTTGCAAAAAAGATTGAACTTCGAGCAGCCTCCCGGCCAGATTCCCGACCAGTCCTATTCCGGAAAGTCGATTGTGGCGGGGAAGGATTATACCGTCGCCGAGCTTCTTGAGTATCTCATTGTGGAATCCGACAACAACGCCACCTGGTTGCTGACCCGGAAGATGGATCTGAATATATTTCAGAAGCTCTTTACCGATCTTGGGTTGAGGAAGCCCGAATTGTCCGACGGGAACTATGCCATCAAGGCCCACGATTATTCTATGTTCATGGTCGTTTTATACAATGCATCTTTTCTTTCGCCCGAACATTCGCAATATGCATTGATGCTTTTGTCAAGGAGTACATTCAAAAAAGGATTGGTGCGGAACTTACCGGCCGGGGTCCTGGTGGCCCACAAGTTCGGTGAGCAGGGTACCGGGACCGACAGCGACCTGTCGGAATCGGCCGTTGTATATGCCGGAGGCCAGCCTTATGTGATCACTGTCATGGCGCAGGGTGCGCATGTTGATTCATTAAGTGATTATCTGAGCGACATCTCTCTTGAAGTTTACCGGTCGATGGCGGCAGAATAGTATTTTTTCCGATTCATTTTGAATATCCCGTCATATTTCTTTACCTTTGCACCCCGAAATCAATGCATTGTCGTTGATTCCCCTCTCCGTAGCTCAGTTGGTAGAGCAATTGACTCTTAATCAATGGGTCCCAGGTTCGAATCCTGGCGGGGAGACGAAGCAAAGCCCGGCCGTTAGGTTTGGGCTTTTTTCATGCCCCGGCCAAACTAGTTTGAGTCGGGGCATGGGAAAAGTCCATAATGAGTGAAACGAACCCGGGTTTTGCTTTAGTAACGACCCTAATAACGGATCAGCGCCGCTAATCCTGGCGGGGAGACCTCAATAGACAATTAACCCTCTGTGAATCAGTACGATAACAGATGGTTTTTTCATTTTTTTCTCAGATTTTTCTCATAAGTCGTCCTGTTTAGTCCGGTTTCATTCAGTTTAACTTGGAATTTGAAGAATGGTTAACCGGTTGTATTCGGTTGATTTCTGTTTAAAGGATCATGATTGGTATATGACTATGAGTATGATACTGAAAGAAACCATTGGTTTTATATCTGTGAAGAATTGATTGATGGGAAATGGGAAGGGTTCATTTCGATTAAAAAGACAAACCTAAATAAAAAGTAATCAAAAACCAAGGTCTCAAGAACATAAGGGGACACGCGGGGTCGAAAAGTGGGAACCTGTGAATCCAGAAATAGGTTTCTTGAAAAGAGCAGCAATCAGAAGATATTTACCTATCCTTCAAAAGGATATTCCTATACAGAAATCTAAAAGGTAGCAGAATGCTTAAAGCAACTTTCGGAAAATTCAGGAAATTAGGTAAAACTGTTAACTTTGATGATGAAATTTTGGATGCTCAGAATATGACCCCGGGAAAGATTGGCAACAGAGGAACATAATTTGATAAGATTGTCAGAATGAGTCTTGGCTATGGATATCAAAAAAAATAAAACAATTTTAGAGCTTAGCAAACGTCCAACCAGAGAATTAACCTAATATAAGACAGCACGTATTACAAATTCTCATCAGATTTAACGCGATTAGGCCCCATTTTGACACCCTATATCCTTGAGATAGATGACAATCTAGTCACCTTTTCAAAAAGGAATAGAAATCTTTTTAATAAAGATCAAATGACAATGTCTATCGATAATATTGCTGCTGTTAAAATTGATGCAACGTTATTTGGAACAACACTTACCATTTCATCCTTTGGAGGAGAGGATATAGTAATCAGAAAGATGAATATATCTGATGCAAAAGAAGCAGCAAGAATTATTAATAATCTAAGAAAGAAACTTTAGCAACTTTTTGAAGAGTATCTTAATTTGTTTGATCGCTAGCCAAACAGAGTTTACATTTTAGTCAGGCAAATAAAAAAGCCCTGCAATCTTACAGATACAAGGCTTTTCATCATTTTTTGCTCCCCTTATTGTCGATTGTTGCAGCACTTTAGCATTTTTCGCCGCGGATGAGAAGAAATCCTGCCGATAAATTCGGGGGAGGATCTGTCACAAAAAAGGAAGATGGCCATTGAATTTGTGCAATTCATAGTACCTATTTTGATCAGAGGCCTTTTTTGGCTAACTTTATTGTCAGGTTGGAAACCAGAAAATGCAGACATTAAGATCGATATTACTAATTGCCGTTACTTTACTTGGAATGTCATCTATTAAAGCCCAACCAACAAACTTGGGGACAGTCACGGATATTGACGGAAATGTGTATCGTACCGTTTTGATCGGAAAGTATTTATGGATGGCTGAAAACCTGAGAACCACCTCTTATAACAACGGTGCGGAGATACGGTACATTACCGACAGCATTGCATGGAGAAGGCTTATTATTGGCGGATATTGCTGGTACCACAATGATGTAGCGAATGGGGTAACATATGGAGCGCTCTACAACTGGTATGCGGTGAACACAGGTAGTCTTTGTCCCGACGGCTGGCGAGTCCCCACAGATAATGAGTGGATGGACCTGGAGGCAACCGCAGACACGCGGTTTGGTCAGGATGACCCGGTCTGGGATAAGCAGGGCGGGAGAGGACAGGATGCCGGATTAAGGCTGAAGGCCACTTCCGGCTGGTGGTCGCAAGGTAATGGAACCGATAACCTGGGTTTTGCTGCTCTTCCTGGCGGGGAAAGGTGCAGCCAGGGCCGTTTCTTTGTGGGTGGCAAAAGCGGTTTTTGGTGGAGCAGCAGCGGGAAGAATGATTCTATCGCCTGGTACAGAAACATGATCTATGGCCTTGAAGATATTTACCGGAACATACATCCCAAATGGATGGGATTTTCTGTCCGGTGCATCCGGGATAAATAAAGTCATAAAGGTACTTGAAAAGCAGGCTGGTCTTTCATTCCAGCAACATTAATCCATTTTTGTATGGACACTTTATAAAAGCCATGTGCAAATAAAAAAGAGTTTCAGAAGATAGTTTCTGAAACTCTTGCCTGTCTTTGCTCCCCTTCGTTGCGAAAGTTGCAGCTCTACTGCAACGATAAGGGAGATAGGATTAGTAATTTTTTAATATAAAGAGTATAGTTCAAAAGTATCTAGAAATTCTGCGTTAGATGAAAAGATAAAAAGTATCAAGGTTCAATTTGCTAATGGTAAAGTATAGATAATCAAAAGAATCTGTCAGGTAATTCTTGTTCTACTGAAAACCAGGGAACCACAGGCAGTTTAATGAAATAAAAATCTATTAGATTAATTCATTTGTTTCAACCTCAAATTAATTAGTGAATTTGATCTTACCAAAGATTGTATTAAGATCTGGAATCGCATTGCCTTTATAGATATATCGATTTATTACTTTGTTTTGAATATTCTTGTCTAAATCTGCTAATCTTCCTGAATGACCTGTAAATTTCATTATTAGATATAGAGGAACACCTTGATGGAGCAAATGAGTTATATAGAACTTCCGTGAGGAATGAAATGTAAGAACCTCATGCTTTTTTTTATCCTCATTCTTGGGCTTTTTTCCAGTAAGCGGGGATTTTTTTATCTCATCATCTCTTATGAAAGTTTAGCTTCATAAATATACCTTCCAGAAATATACGTTCCCGACCTTTCTTGACATTCACTTTATTTTTCACTATATTTCGTAGTTTTTCATGTGGTAATATTTTTTATTTCATGTGTCATCCTCCAAATCAATGCACCATGAAAAAAAAATCCCATTATATCAGATTGCTTCAACTGCCGTTTCTGCTGGCCCTGGTGCTGACCCTGTCGCTCCTGGTCAACAGCGGATGTTATTACTACAAAGCGACGGCCCGGCCTGGATTTACTGCTGAGCAACTCAACAAGCTCCTGAAGGAAAACAGGTATATGATCCTTCATTCCCGTGAATCAGCCTGGCACCTGGGCCTCCTGAGGGTCCACGGCGACGGGTTCACCGGGTATCTTGACAAGGTGGATTCTGCGCGTGTGAAATATCTGCCTGTCCCAAAAGCAACCTGGCAATCCTATCCACCAAAGATTCCCACGAAAGGAGGAGAGGTAAGGGTTGACCGGTACAAGCTTCGCGACAAGGACATCGTCATCGACCAGGTACACCTTTTCCTTGCGGATTCCTTGGCACCCGGGGTATCGGTAAACAATGATATCTCAGTTCCCTTTTCAGGTATATTAAAAACCGAGACATACGACAGGGCAAAAGGAATGACCACCGGGTCGTTCGTCATCCCGATCTTATTCGGTACCATTCTGGGGGTTGCAGGAATCGCGGTACTCATTGCAGCGCTCACCTCCTGCCCGTTCATCTACGTGGACACTGGACAGGGTTTTGAACTCGCTGGTGAGATATTCGGAGGAGCCGTTTATCCCTCATTGGAACGGCACGATTACCTCTCGCTGCCAGGGATCAAAACGGTGGATGACAGTTACCGGCTGAAAATCTCCAACCAACTCGAGGAAGTCCAGTATATCAACCAGGCCGAATTGTGGATCGTCACCCATCCGGAGAACACGATGGTACTGGCCGATCGTTCCGGTCTGCTGCATCAGCTTGACAACCCTGCGATACCGGTGAAGGCTCTTTCTGCTGCGGGGAATGACCTGATACCCCTGGTCAACGCAAGGGATCAACAAAGCTTCCTGTTCGACGAAGAACCTTCCGCCACAGGCGACTCCAATGCCTTCAATGCCGTTACCATGACCTTTGCCGTTCCGGAAGGAACCCACGACGGAAACCTTCTTGTCCGGTGCGGTAACCAGCTCTGGGGCGATTACACTTACAGCCAGTTTATGGAGCTTTTCGGGAAAAAATACGGCAAGTGGTCCGGGATACTGGGAAAAGAACCTCCTGAAAAGAATCTTCAATGGCAGCAGGATCAGCGTTTCGTGATGATGGTTTACCTCAAAACCACATCGGGTTGGCGTTTTATTGACTACTTTAACCTGATCGGAACGGTGGGCACCAGGGAGATGGTGATGCCCGTTGACATGTCGGATGCACTGTTTACAACGGGAGAGGACGGCAAACAAACCATCCGCCTCAGGCTTGAATCGGGATTCAGATTCTGGGAGCTCGACTATGCCGCCCTGGATCTCACTACCGGATCCTCCTTCACGGTGAACCGTGTTTCCCCGCTCTCCGCACTCACCGAAACAGGAAAGGATGTCAGGATGCAGCTCCGGGAGAATGATGACAGCTATTACATACAGGAACACACCGGCGAGGAAGCCACTCTGGTCTTTCCCTGTATTCAAGGAGTCGCCGGGATGAAACAAACGATCATCCTGCATGCAAAAGGATATTATAAGCATGTGAGGAATTATCCCGGCAAGCCCGACAAAGCCACACTGGTCACCTTCTCTGAACCCGGGAGACTGAGCCGGTTTTCCTGGGAACATTACAACCTGTTCAATCGTGAGCAGACAGAAGGTGGTTCGTTAAAGGTGAGGCCATGAAAAAGAATCCTGTGAAAATCATTTATGGCACCCGGGCGCGGCTGATCAATGGAGCAGGAGATCTGTTTTATTTCCTGCTTACGATAATGGATTACCGGTCGCTCAGCAAGGGCATCAGGGTGATGAAACGGTTGCATGCACTGCAAATGGAGATCGCGGGACATAAGTTGTGTAAACTGGTGCGGGCCCATGGCCGGTACCACTGGAACATGCACCTGCCCGGCTTTCCGTCCGGGGCGCTTACCGAACATGTGCGGGGGGAGATGAACCGCTTAATCCCCGTCAGGAAGAAGCACAACAGGCTGAGCACGCTATTTTTCGGCATTACCAACCGTTGTCCGATGAGTTGCCGCCATTGTTACGAGTGGGAGGCGCTGAACCATAAAGACACATTGTCACTGCCCGAGATGAAGAAGATCATCGGTTCCTTCCGGCAACAGGGAGTCAGCCACATTCAGTTCGGAGGAGGCGAGCCCATGGCACGGTTCAGCGATTTGGTGGAACTGATCAGGGAATCAGGACCAGGGCCGGACTTATGGATATCCACCTGCGGTTTTATATTTTCGGAGGAAAAAGCGCATGAACTGAAAAAAGCCGGGCTCACGGGCGTAGCCATCAGCCTGGACCATTACATTCCGGAACTTCACAACGAATTCAGGGGACATCCGAAGGCCTTCGACTGGGCCATGACGGCCACAGAGAACTGCCATAAGGCGGGACTTGTCACCTGTTGGTCACTTTGCGTAACCCGTGAGTTCGTCAGTCGTGACAACCTTTACCGGTATGCATTGCTGGCCATGCAGAACGGGGTATCGTACGTCCAGCTCTTCGAAGCGATGCCATCGGGCAGGTTCAAGGGTCAGGATGTCGCCCTGAATCCGGCAGAAATCGGAATCCTTGAGGATTTTTACACGGAGATGAACACCTTGAAGAAATACCAGGATTTTCCTATGATCGTCTATATGGGTAAATATCAACGCCGGATTGGCTGCCTGGGAGCGGGCAACCGCTATGTGTATGTTGATACCTTTGGAAATATCCAGTCGTGCCCGTTTTGCAGGAACCGCGAAGAGATGAAGGTGAATGAGCACCCAATACCTGAACTCCTGCAATGGATCATGGAACAGGGTTGCAGCCATACAAAAGAGCGACAGGGAGCATTATAAAAGCACCTCCATGACTTTTTTGCGGTGATTTCGTCCGGTCGTTTATCGGTAAACCACGTACTTCAAAAAATCGACAAGGTCGTTGAAAGAGTAATCACCACTTTTCGTCGCCGGATTCCCGGTTTGCAATTTGCTTATACGGGAATTCAAGGAGGGCGAAGATATTTATAATATTAGGTTTATAATGGGTAGTTCAAAGTCAATCAGCAAATTTGACAGTTCCAAAGATTGTATTAAGATCTGGAATTGCATTGCCTTTATAGATATATCGATTTATTACTTTGTTTTGAATATTCTTGTCTAAATCTGCTAATCTTCCTGAATGACCTGTAAATTTCATTAATGAACTACCCCGCTGCTTGCGGCGGGGTAGTTCATCTCCTTTCTGGTTGGCAAATGCCTCTTTAGCTCAGTTGGTAAAGCAGATGATTCGTAATTAGCAGGTCGGGGGTTCAAGTCCCCTGAGAGGCTCAGATCCTGTCGATCGAATGTACCGGTAAAACCGTTTAAAGCCCCTTGATAATTCAATCAGGGGGCTTTTTTTATTCAGCCTGACCTGCCGTTACTGTTTTATTACCTTTCCGGTGAAAATCTCATTGCCCTGAATAACCTGTACCAGATAGATTCCCGGACTGTATTGGCTAAGTGAAATGTTCGACCATCTGCCATTTCTGGCCGTCGATTCATAAATCTGCAGTCCGATCGCAGAATAAATCTTTACAGTTGCGACTGAATTTTCCTGCAAACAATTAAGCCTTACAGAAAATTGTCCACTGGTGGGGTTAGGATAGATGACCATGGAAGCGTTTACATTCACAATTGTCCCGGGATCGGAAGCCTCCTTCAGTTCGGGTGCGGATGACGGGGGAAGGCAGTATGGACTACCAGGTGAAAGATAGCCATGAAGATAACCACCCTGTTGCACGGTGGTGTTTGGCAACAGCCTGATTTTCAAGCCAGCAATAAGATTAACCATCCCTCCCGCCTGAACAGTAAATCCTGTGCCATTGCCTCCCACGGTCAGGGTTTCCAACGCATCAATGCAGGAACTTTCCCCGTTGAATATGGTATGCGGGGAAACAGTCCTGTTAACGATGGGTCCCGTAAAGGTAAAAGTGTCCGTTATGGCACTGCTCCATATGCCTGTACTGTCCATGAACTGGTAACTTATTGTATGATTTCCATCCAGAATCATGGGAATGACAGTGGAATCTGCCAGGAGATAAGGAGTTTGCGGAGGTGTCAACGGTGTCATGTGAAGAGTGGCCAGGTCGCTGTCAAACCAATAGCGGTAGCCGTATATCTTATTGCTGATCACTCCAGCCGTGAGTTTCTGAAAAAAGTGACTTTGTAAACCGCTCCATTCGTTAAGTTCGTCTTTGAAGCGAATATGAACCAGGTGCAGGCCATTTGTCAGGGTGGATGCCTGGATGTCCGTGATCAGTTGTATTCCGCTTTGTGGTGGTACAGCCTGGTATACTTTTCCTGCAGGGTTGTTGTCGAACCAGTATTCATAAGCCACAATATGCTTGTCAGCCGAAGATCCACCTGTAACTTTAAGGAAAAACTGACTCATTAAGCTACTCCAGTTATTCTGACCATCCTTGAATCGGATGTGAAAGGCGTGTGTTCCGTCGGAGAGCGCAGCCGCAGGAATGCCAGCAATTACTTGCACTGTGCCCTTTGGTGTCAACGGTTGTGTGACTTTCCCACCAATGTCGTTGTCGTACCAGTATTCGTAAGCCACTACATGGGTCCCGCCGGGAATTATGGTCGGGACTTTATGAAAATACTGGCTGAAGACAGAGCTGAACTTCGTATTGTTATCCCTGAAGCGGATATGAAATGAGTGCAATCCAACTGACAGTCCGTTGGTCGGAATTCCGGTGGCAACCTGAAACGGGGAAACCGGCGTCACATCGACCACCACCCGCTCCGAAAAATTATCGTCAAACCAGTATTCATAACGGTTGATCGTGTTTTGGCCGGGGAGGGACAAAGTCATTGCAATCGTCAGGGCGAAAATAATGAGGGGAATAGGTTTCATGGCAATGTCAGATTAATTATTCTGTGCAGCCACCTTGATATTGATATTCAATTCCCCGTTGGTATTTGTGGTCGGAGCGATTGTTTTCATCTGGATATGGGGATTGATCGGAACGGCCCCTTCCTTGTAAGGGATGGTGCTTCCGTAAATGCCGATTTGCGTTCCGTCAGTTCCAAGATAGGTTCCGGGTGCTTGCAGATGGTAGTTATGCGAATATGAAAAGGTCCAGCCGCTATAACTCACAAAAAAGGTGGTTAGGTTAATGCCATTCCAGTTTCCCGAACCAGTGTTTGATCCGTCCGGGAATATTACGGTGTTATTGAATGCATTATTCTGAAAATCATTGGTGTTGCAGTTATTCATGAAGTATTGCCCGGAACACGGTCCAAAATTATAGATCATCACGTTGTTCTGAAATGAACTGTTGTTGATATAGATCAGGGGGCCTCCGCCGCAAAACGAACGCATATGAATATTGTTTTTAAACAAGGTGTTGTCAAAGTATTGCATTACCGACTGGATAATGTTGTTAACAACCATTACATTGGTTGCATATCCACCCATAAATGCTCCTCCCCGTATCACGTTGTCGCGGATAACGATATTATTGGAAGTTGTAACAGCTGAACCGTTGTGCGATAACCTGAGATCATTAATGTTGCAGCGGGAAATCGTGATGGTGTTCACGGTTTGGTTGGTTGCATCAGAACCGAATGTAACATTACCGGTCAGGTATAGTCCCTGGATAAAGGTATTGCTTGCCCCTGTTTTCAGGATGATGTTGCCGGTCAGGTAGGTTGTTCCTGTTGCTGCGGTGGAGTCCGGATAGTGACCTGCGCCGAATATGGTTACGGTCTTGTTTATTGACCAGTCGTTGATATTGTATCCGGCCCCGGGAAAGTAAATGGTATCTCCTGTCTGAATGTGTGCCTTGAGGCTGTCAAAATTTGAGTAAACCGAAGTTTGCCCGTTATGCATAAGGACAAGCCGTTTTTGCCCGAATGTCGTAATACTGAGGGTAGAAGCGAAAATCAGAACTAAAAGGATGTATGGCTTTATGCCGGCAATTTTTTTTCTTAAAAATGGTTTCAGTGTTTTCATGGGATTGTTTTTAAGGTCATTGAATTTTTTCTCTGTAATTGAAATTCTTCGTTCAACCGGATACGGTAAACTGTCGCCGTAGCAGAAACTAAGTGTGATATGGAAACCCGGCCGGGATGAAAGAAAAATTTACTTTTTGCCTGGCAGGTGGTCATCGTAAACCGGATTAGTGTAAATTGTCCAGACTGCGGTTAATCTCAGGCAGGGAGGAATAGCGATGTTGTGGATGAATCCCTTCGCCTCATACTGACAAATATATGGAAATCTTTCCCGAAAACCTAATTTTCAGGCCTGTTTTTTAAAATGTTACGCGTAAATTTCCGGCAGGGAGTTGGTGAACCCTTTTTCAAATGGTAAACTTCCAATTCATCTATTCTGATCTTACCCACCGGTAAGCCGTGGCCGGCAACCTGAGGCTTGGTTCTGTATAGAAAATGATTCAAAAGGAATGCTGTGGGCTCTATTTGTCCAAAAAGGAAAGAAATTCCCATTGACAATATAAAATCCACTCACCGGGCATTACTAAAACAACAGCCATCCTGGTAATCCTCGGCAACCAGGAGTATTTCAACCATCGGATCCTTCGAGGTGATGCTGATAATCGAATCCCTGGCACTGGTCTGGTAAGAGTCAAGATACCAGAGCAGTTTGTTCATACCCGGGAACCATTTTTTCATATAATCATGCTGAAAGTAATATCCTGAAATCGTTTTTGAACCCGATTCCATTACAGCAGTTTCAATAAACGACCGGTAGTACTGTTCTTCTTCTTTCGTAAGTGTTGAAGGATCAAAAGCAGGGATATAATAGCTGATCCTGAAGTTCAGTGTATCGAAAGGAGGGAGGCAGGAAGGATTGGTTGATTCGATAACGATGGGATATTGGGTGAGATTGAAGGTTTTTCGCAACTGGAGTAAAACAGTCAGGGAAGCCTGTGCGTTCCCGACGGAGAGGTTTTTAAAATCAAGCCAGTAACCCAGTCGGCCTGGCGATGAAATGGCACTGAGCCATGTTGTGAAATCCAGGTGGGTTGTGTCTGTGAGATCATGCTTTACAAGAAATGTGGAGGTAGCCGTATCAAACTGGACGTCCAGTTCAAAACCACTGTAGGCATACTCAAATTTTTTTGCTTTGTCTATCGTATTAACCCGGTGCAGCCAGACTTTCAGAGAAGGTGGAACAGGCCCGGTGTCGGTTTCATCCTTTTTACAGGAAACCAAATGCAGTACGAGGATGATGAATGAGATACGGAAGAATAAGCGGCTGTTCTTATTTATATTCATGGCACCTGCCAGGTACCAGAGGCCATCCTGAATAGCCGAAGCCGGTGTAGCGGTGCCGAAAAGCAGCACAACCATGGCTGCGGTAAGTCTTTTCATTATTCAGGTTATTTGTGCGATCTTTTCAAATAAAACCGGAGTTGAAATTACAACATTTCTATAACTTTGTATCAATCATAGTCCGGATGAATCTCAAATTCCTTACAAAGTTTGCGGCTTGGCTATTGCTGGCGCTCGTGTTCAATCAAATTGAAGCCAGCGCACAGCGTTGCCTGCCTGAAGGGATTGTATTTGTAAGGCAAACCCAGATCGACAGTTTCCCTCTCCTTTACCCGGATTGCCATGAGATTGAAGGAAGCGTGACCATCGGAACTTACGGCAGCGGCAATGGCGCGATCACCAGTCTGCAAGGATTGGGTCAACTTACGAGGATTTCCGGCGAACTTAAAATCTGGTATAACGATTCGCTTCGCAATCTGCAGGGATTGGATTCTCTGTCTTCGGTTGGCAGCGCATTGATCTTGGACAAAAATCACTTGCTGAAGAATTTTCATGGGCTGGAGGGGCTGAGTATTATCGGTGGTTCCTGTATTGTTTCCGACAACCGGAACCTCACGACCCTGCAGGGGCTTGAAGCCCTGAGTGATGTGAGGTTTTTCATCCAGTTTGACTGGAACCAGTCGCTCAGGGACCTTTCGGCGCTCGAAAACCTCCGGCACGTCGGCGGCCTGTCGGTTTTTGCTAATAATGCTCTGGTCGTCGTGTCGGGGTTGGACCGGCTCGAAGAGGTCGAAATGAACTTGGAGTTCAGTCACAATGATTCGTTACGAGAGATCGAGGGACTAAACGGTCTGACAGAAGTCGGGAACTTCCTTTGGTTCACTTCAAACCCATCGCTGAAAACAGTCACTGGTTTGGCGGCATTAACCCGGACCGGCGGATTTGTGGGTTTTCAGGACAATCCTGCGTTGACCAGTATTGAAGGACTGAAGAACCTTACGGATATCGGCAGCGGTTTCTTTCTCTGGGATACCGATTCGCTGCTGCATCTTCCTGCTTTCGACAACCTTTTCACGATCAACGGCAATATTTCGTTTGGTGAAAATGCACGGTTGAAAGACCTTTCGGGGCTTGAAAAAGTCGATCCATCGCTGATCAATATCCTGTTGCTGAGGAATAACCCGGCTTTATCCGACTGTGCCGTGAAAAGCATCTGCGATTTCCTGGCGCTGCCAGTCGACACCCTGCAGCTTATCGAATCGAATGCAACGGGCTGCAACACCAGGGAGGAGATCATGGCGGCGTGCGAAGAAAAAGGGACACCCGATGATCAACCGGCGCCGCTTTTCACGCTTTATCCGAACCCGGCCGTGGGGTGGTTTTCTGTGAAAGGTCCCGTACCATTCGCCGTGACTGACCTGAAAATCCTCGACTTTTCCGGACGGATGCTGAAAACCGTAAGGGCATTGACCGGCCAGTTCGATGTCTCAGGGTTTCCACGAGGGATCTATGTAGTTGAATTTGCTGCTGCCGGCCGATTGAACCATGCCCTGCTGAGTATTCAACCCTAAATGACCGGAACGGAAACTGCCTTTCTCTGTAGCTTCAGTGATCCAGCCCGCTGTCGAAATCCATTTTCACTTCGTGTTGTGAAACTCCAATAAACACTTAACCATCTATAAATCAATATAATGACAGATGGTTTTTTCATTTTTTTCTCAGATTTTTCTCATAAATCGTCCTGTTTAGTCCGGTTTCATTCAGTTTAACTTGAAATTTGAAGAATAGTTAACCGGTTGTATTCGGTTGATTTCTGTTTAAAGGATCATGATCATAAAACCATATGAAATCAATTTTTCGGGGAGACAAAACTTTTCAAACATGCCATCTTTTCTGAAATACAATAAAGAAAAACTTTATGAAAGGTATTGGAAAAAACGCTCGCTTTAACCAATCTTCGCCGAAGTAACTTGGAAGCTAAAAGAGATATACCTGGATCAGTATTGTGTTATACTACGCATGTCACGCAGCACGCTTTTCCCGGTACCGCCAGGCATCCCGTCCCATCACGGATACACGGAAGGTCCATAATTATATTACCTTTGATGATTACAATCAAAGTTGCTGGGTTTAACTAAAGAGGTGCACCAATGGTCCCTGAAGGATACTGGACCCTTTCCTTCGCCGTCTCTCTTTTCGTCCGGATATGTTTTTTTTCATTGTCCGGACAAAGCCAGACCAGCTGTCCGAACTCGAACTTCAGCACAGGGGACTTCACCAATTGGGAAGGGTATTACGGCGATTTCAAGGATCCGGCCAAACACAAGGGATTTGCACCGACACGGCACACGATCTTTCATGCTCCAGCACCATTTGACCTGAATACCTGCGATAGTCTTAATCCCATTCCTCCCGGCGAAGTCTGTTCCGCCAGGCTCGGGAATGACATCGGTTCCCAGGCCGAGCAGCTACGGTATACGGTGAGCGTAACCGAAGAGAACAACCTGTTCATATACAAATATGCGGTCGTGTTTCAGAACCAGCCGCACAATCCGGATGAACAGCCGAATTTCACAATCGAGGTGACCGACAGCTCCGGCAATGTTATTGATCCGTTTTGCGGCTATTACTTTGTCTATGCCGAAAAAGACATACCGACCTGGCATTCCTGCAAGGACATTGTCTGGAAGGAATGGACCATCGTGGGGATAGACCTGACGCCGTATCTCGGGCAAACGGTCACCATCGTGTTCACGACCAGGGATTGCGCCCTCAACATTCATTACGGATATGCTTACCTGTCAGCCTACTGCAGTCCGGCGGTGCTGACATTTACTTTCTGTCCGGGTGACACGATCGCTACGGTCACCGCTCCTCCGGGTTTTCATTATTTATGGTCAAACGGCGACACCACACGGTCGACCATCATTCACGACCCGGTAGCGGGGATTGCCGACAGCTGTGTGCTCACATCCGTGAACGGGTGCAAGGTCACGGTTTATGGTGAACTGAAGCCCGTCATCGTAAAGGCCGGTTTTCAGTGTCCGCCACAGGGCTGTTCCGGAACAGAGGTCCGGTTTCACGATTCCAGCACCGTTGTCGAGCATGTTATCACCACCCGGAACTGGGATTTTGGCGACGGTTCCCCTGTTATAACAAATATTCAGGATCCATCGCATGTTTATGACTCCGCCGGGATATATCAGGTAACGCTGATCGTTACGTGCGACGGAGGTTGTCCCGACACGATCACGAAAACGCTTGAGATCGTTCCGGCGCCGGAAGTACATTTTTCCATCAGTTCTCACTGTGGCGGTGACAGGGGGGGCGACACCCTTTATTTCAGCGGGCAGGCTCAGCTGAACGTGGTGCAGGGATATGATCATTATTCCTGGAACACCGGCGACACCACCGGTTCCATCCTGGTCACTGCCGAAGGCTGGTACAAGGTGACCGTAAGCAACGCGGGATTGTGTTATGCAACCGATTCGGTACTGATGCTGAAGTGTGATTTGCCGTTGATCATGCCCAACGCGTTCACTCCGAACGATGACGGCACGAACGACCTGTTCCGCCCCACGGTACGGTTCGAAGGCATTACAGGCTTTCATATGCTTATCTTTGACCAGTGGGGAGGCCGGATCTTTGAAACAGGCGACATCCGGACTGGATGGGACGGTACCGTGAATGGGGAACCGGTTCCCTGCGGGGTATATATCTATACCATCACATACGCGTACGACCCGGGTGAATCAAAGAAATTAACAGGTACTTTTACCCTGGTCAGGTAAGCTTCGCATCTGCCCCGTACAACTCCTTTGGCTTCAGAAAGGTTACGGATCGGTTTCCCTCAGCTGTCGGAAGAAATTCTATTTTGTAATGGTAAAGGTCTCGAATACCTTATATTGCCCCGTAAAGCCTTTGTAGCTGTTCACGGTCGCGGTATTGCCGAAGATGTCAATAACGCTGAAGTAATAGGTCTTTCGGTTGTTGTTAACGTTCCAGTCGGTTCTGACGGCCGGATCAATGTAGCTTGAATCAGGTCCCGCGACGCAGGTGCCGCAGAGAAGGTGCACGACGTTGTTCTGCCATAGAGGGGTCGGAAACGTGGTCTGCGGGAAAGGGACGACGCTGTTGTCGATGGTCCGGCGGGCATAGAGGTGTATATGGTCACAGACGTACATGGGAAAAACCCCAATGTGGAATAAAAAAAAATTCACCGGATTGTCGGATTTGAATTTTATGTTGTATATTTGTACTATATTAATATGACATTATAACATTGAGACATGATACGATTTATCTTAGACCCTAAAACAGGCATCCCGTATTACCGGCAGATCATCGACCAGATCCGTTTCGGGATAGCCCGCGGCGACCTTAAAACTGGGGAGCAGCTCCCCACGGTGCGTTCGCTGGCCGTTGAGCTCAAAATCAACCTCAACACCGTGGCCAAAGCCTACAAAGAACTTGAAATACAGAATATCCTCGAAACCCAGCAGGGAACCGGCACTTTTATCAGCAAGACTGATATTCAGATAGCTGAAAAGGAAAAGAACAAGAAACTTCAGGACATCTGTGATGAATTCATGGCCATAGCCCAGAGTTATGGTTTTAGCATAAACGACATGATTAACCAACTTCAAAAACAAAAGTAAAATGGACTCAAGCCCGATTTCAAAAGGATTCTTTAACCCGGTTTCCATCACCCTGCTGATTATTCTGGCAGCTACCGGAGCTGGTCTGTATGCGTTGCAGATCATTGGTGTCCCGGTATTCGTTACTTGGCTTATTGTTGCAATCTTTATTTCTTCCTCCATTTACATTGCCGATCAATGGGAAAAGGCTGTTGTGCTGCGTATGGGCAAGTACCGCGGGCTGAGAGGTCCCGGGTTGTTCTTCATCGTTCCCATCGTCGACAGAGTGAACAGCTATATCGATCAACGGGTGCGTGTAACCATTTTTACCGCCGAACAAACCCTTACCAAGGATACCGTGCCGGTAAACGTGGATGCTATCGTTTACTGGACGGTGTGGGATGTGGAAAAAGCGGCCCTCGAAGTGCAGGAATACGAAAAAGCCATTTATTACATTGCCCAGACCGGCCTCCGCGACATTATCGGCAAGCACGAACTATCTGACCTGCTGCAGGACCGCGACAAGATTGCCGACGACCTGCAGGCAGCCCTCGACAGCAACACCAACGCCTGGGGAATTACCTGCCAGACGGTGGGGATCAAGGATATCGTGATCCCACAGGGACTTGCCGATGCCATGAGCAAGGAAGCACAGGCGGAACGCGAGCGCCGGGCACGTGTAATCCTTGGTACTGCCGAAACCGAAATTTCTGAGAAATTCGCAAAAGCCAGCGAACAGTACCGCGACAACCCGGTGGCGCTCCACCTCCGCGGGATGAATATGCTGTTTGAAGGCCTGAAGGAAAAAGGCTCGATGGTGATTGTCCCCAGTTCTGCACTTGACTCCATGAACCTGGGTGCCATGGGCGGGTTGATTTCGCTGGCCAAAACAAGTGAAACTTAGTTATACCTGGCTTGCTGATTGTTGCCAATATTACGCCTGTTATCAAATTTATCGTTCTTCATCTTGCGGTCTTTGAATGCCAGTAAACGACATTTTGCGAGAATACAATTCCGACATCCGGAATAGTTGATATTATCATTCGAAAATAAAACTGAAGGTTGTTCCCTTTCCCGGCTCGCTTTGGACAGTAATATTGCCGCCATGCTTCACGATGATCCTTTTAACAGTGGCAAGGCCTACTCCGGTGCCTTTGAACTGTTCGTCGCTGTGAAGCCGCTGGAATGGGGTGAATAGTTTCCCGGCCTGGCTCATGTCAAAACCAACGCCGTTGTCCTTTATAAAAATGACTCGTTTGTTGTCTCGTATCTCACTTCCGACAGTGACTTCAGGGTGTTCAACTTTACTGCTGTATTTCCAGGCATTATCGAGAAGGTTCTGCAAGGCAATCTGAAGCAGGTGGGGATCGGCATCAACAATGATCCCCTCTTCGATCTTGCAGACTACATCGCGTTCCGTGTAAGCAAATTTTAATTCCTCACTTATCTGTGCAGCCATTTCGCTCAGGTTACAAGGGGATTTAGAGACCGTCTGACGAGTTATTCTCGACAGTTTGAGCATGTCCTCTATCAACTGGTTCATGTGCAGGGAGGAATCGGTAATACGTTTGAGGAGATCTTTACCCTGTTCATCAAAAAGTGTTGAATAATCCTCGCCAAGCATGCTACACAGCCCTTCAATACGACGCACCGGGGCACGGAGGTCATGAGATACTGAATAGGAGAAGGCTTCCAATTCCTGGTTACTGGTTTCAAGTTTCAGGTTGGTGAATTCAAGTTCCTGATTGGCGGAAACCAGTTGCGCCGTACGTTCTGATACACGGTTCTCAAGTTCTGCATTGAGATTTATGATGTTCCTAATCAGTTTATCAGTTTCCATCTTGTGAAAAAGATTGATTTTCCGGATGCAGATAAAAATCAGAGAGGTCAAAATGATGATCAACCCCAGGCTGATTATGCCGGTAAGATTCAATTTTTTAGTTGCCTGGCCAACGATGTTAATCGCCTGGTTTTGAATATCCAGATCGTGTTTCTGTTCCTGAACATATATTTCGTTCAGGATATGTTTCAGGTTGTCCATCAGCTCATTATTAGTCTGGATAAGAAGTCGCTCCTGCCTTTCAAGCTTCTCGCGAAAGATTTTCTGGATTTTGAGTTGTTTTTGATAATAATTATAGGAATTGTCTGCAATAGTCTCATTGATCTGCTCAAGGAAAGACAGGGAATCGGATGATATGGAAGCCGTACCGCTCTCAGCCAGCCGCAACTGTTGATTTGTAGCAGATTTTTCCTTTTCACCGACAAAAAAACTCTTTATTTTTCCGAAGAACCCTTTTTTATTTTTTTCAGTGGTCGTCACAACGCTCAGGGTGTCAATTCTGATGTCTGAAATGTTTGGTTTGTAGCGTTTTACAAAAAACAATTTTCCTTTCTGCGATGCTATTTTTAGTGAATCAGCAGATATGGCAACCAGCAGCAGCGAGTCGGTAAGCCTCTTTAACCGAATAAAGTTTGCGGAAATACTTAATTTCCTGATCATCGAATTTCCTGCACGACTTACCAGATTTTCTTTTGGCGAGACGGATTCGAAACTGATCTTCAACGATTCCAGCGTTAATACCAAAGAATCAATCCCTGTCTTATATTTATAAAGTTGAGCCGGATCATAGGAGAGCGCATACAGTCTGAAACTATTATCAGTTTCGGAAAGATGCCTGAAGCAGTTCTCCACTAATTTAAGCCTGGGATCCTCTTCTTTTAACGCCGAAAGAGCATCATTTGACTTTGACTGTTCGTGCCCGCTGATTATAAGAAAGATGCTGACAGTGGCAACAATTACCAGGACCATGAAAATAACCAGGATCTTCAGGGTCCGTATTCCTTGTTTTTGGTTCATCACTGTTAAACTTTTAGACTGAAATTATTTCCATTTTTTTCTTTGTTTATATATTCCTCTTACAGATATGAAACAAATTTATAACTGAAATGCAATAAACCTGGACGCAATGGTCAAACTGACCACCATCCGCCGATTTTGGCTGACCATCTTAGAATATTAGAAATCAATTAAATGAAGTGATCAGGTTACTTCGGAGAAGACTGGGCAATGCGAGCGTTTTTTTCCATTGTCTTATAAGCCAGTTCATTATCGTCCTTTCTATTCATTGATACGGAAAAATAGTGAAAAGTTGTGGAAAGATACTAAGAAAAAAAGAAAGAGTCAAGAAATGAATAAATATTTTCAGCCACTGATGTTTTTACTAAACCGTTCCACGCTGTTCATCCCAATCATTTGGGGGGGCGGCGACTGACTGACATAGTGGATACGTCGTCAGTGTAGATGATCCAAAGGTAAAAGGAACTTTATCATTCCGGTCCGATCTGTTGGCT